>Ga0123354_10011975_pt1 | contig 13434 bp, 4 predicted proteins | sample TergutLab28metaG_2_FD_97872 | JGI IMG/M metagenome (GOLD analysis project Ga0123354, IMG submission 97872) | Labiotermes labralis P4 segment gut microbial communities from Petit-Saut dam, French Guiana - Lab288 P4 | ecosystem: Host-associated > Arthropoda: Insects > Digestive system > Gut ... | reverse complement strand
CGTGATACAACCTGATGATGGCCCAGGAATAGGGCCGAAACATGTTGTTGTAAACCTTACAATAATTAACCAATAAAATAGTTGTGTTTGACGGTAAGTGCCACGCACATATATTGCCATACTTATTACGAACACATCTTTGTTATCACAACAAACGCACAGCATCCATAGACAAAACTTCAGGGAGGCAGACGCTTTTTAATTATGGGTATCAGCACGACACGCTGTCTGGCAAGATTGAACATTTGTTTAAATGTAAATGATCCAGTACTTTTTTGAACTACTGTGATTTCCACTGTTCATGAATGAGGTCTAGAATATTGGTTGAAACTGGGTTCCCTGGTGTCGACACGTCCCATTCTTGCCGCTTTCTAAATTTTCAAAATGCATTTGGTGTCAACTTCTATATTATTTTTTTTAATCGTTGTACCGTGCATTTTGGTATCTATAAAGTTCACACACCAACAAACCCACTTTTTTATTAAACTTGTCAAAGTTTTAAAATTTACATTAAAAATCACTTTGACTTGCTGCTACATGTTTCGGTCTACGACTATCATCATGGAGCCTTCACTAGAGCCTAGCTAAAGTTATATTTAGGTTAAGATTTGGTAAAAAAGCTACGTCGTTATAGGTTATGTGTTGGTGTGGCAGCATGCTGCCACACCAACACATAACGTGTAACGACGTAGTTTTTACAGAATCTTAATCTAAATATAACTTTAGCTAGGCTCTAGTGAAGGCTCCATGGTGATAGCCGTAGACCGAAACATGTAGCAGCAAGTCAAAGTGATTTTTAATATAAATTTTAAAACTTTGTCAAGTTTAATAAATAGTGCATTTGTTGGTGTATGAACTTTATAAACTTCTATATAAATTTGTGCCATACTTTGACTTAGATATATGTTTTATGAATAAAATATCGATTATAAAATTGAAAAAAAAGACTTCGATCTCTCTGGACTCTTTCTGTTTAAAACGTTGTGGATTTAACTTCATCTAAAACACATGAAATCCTGGCTGTCAAACAATCGCCTCGCTTCTTATAGCACGACCACAAAATTATCTTTTTTGCGGACTGATTCTCTTAACGTGACCGGGTAAAAAGATTAAACGCAGAGGAAAGCTTCGGATGGCCTGATTATATAAAATTTTGGTGGCGCAAACCCTCAACAGTGCCACTTGCTTTGCTATTCGGTGCAACTGTATCGATCTTCGGATTCATTGTGAAGTGGGAAAGAAAGTTTTGTGTAAAATGTTTCAGTAATTAGATTCACTTGTACCCCTCAGCAAACACTGCTCTTTATATTGTGTACTCAGTTGCAAGATTGTCGTTACATATCTGTTTGTATGTTTGGAACGACACTGAAAATAGTCAACTTTTGCTTTACAGTGTGTATTCATAAGCCAATAAATGTTTAGATTTTATTTGATAAGTCGAATCTTTCAGAGTGGGTTGATGATAAATAGGTAGAATACTTTGTCTTATTGCCACACAGAAGGCTGCCAAGTGCTATCTTACACCTGCAATCAATTTATTGATAAATGATGAAACATGGCTTGTTTGAAGTACGGTTTGCGACAAACTAAACGCTGTGCTGCATTCATCGGGGGTCAGTAAGGATCCTTGTCGACGGAGCAATGTGACGACCTTCGATCCCCCCCACAGAACATGTCAGAAACATAAGTTAGTCACCGACTAATTCTATGCGGTACAGCAAGTTGACTGTACCGATCAAGAAGTTCCCCGACGTTGGTAGTACCGGTGGCGTACGATTGTTTATTTTAGTAACCGGAACTCATCACTGGAACCCATTCAGAACCAGGCGAATCCGTTCCAAACATGTGTTCTACATTTTTTATATCCGTTTTAATATTATTCTTTCACCTTGACTTGGTTCCAAACTGATAAATTTGTTGAATATTTTAAAGATTATTTTTTCCAGTATGTGCTACAGGTAGAGTTTGTCCGACTATTCAGGCTGTGCTGACACTAATAGAAATTACTGATTGTAGAACTGCTCATTATGCATATTTATCCTCCCATATTTGACTTGTCTGACATTCCATTCGGCAGTTGATTGTTAACAACATTCTCCAGCCTTTAATTAGGTGAAATTCTAATATACTTTCTTCATTCTAGTGAACATAGATCCTGTTTTTTCTCAGTATCTTTACCTTCATCTCACATGCCTCAGTATGGATATGAGGTAAAGGTGATAACTGTATTTAAATTTCATAGAATCAATCGCCTTCTTTTATATTACGGACTTTCAATAGCAAACCTGTTGTAGTTAAGTACTGAGTAAGAACTACGGTTACTCAAGTAATATTTAATGTGACCAGCCTACCCTAGTTTTACCCCCGGATACGACTCTGAGTCACTGGGTAACATCCAAGAAGAACGGAATCCTCGACCACACCGCTGTGCCCCCCAAGCACGCAAAACTGAAATAGGCTATATCGAAACACGAACGTATCGGCTTCGGTGCTTCGTTGTAATCGCGAATGCGTTTAACCCTTTAAACGCCGAGTTAAATCCCATCTGCCATCTGCTGGCATTATTAGGAGCTCACCATATTCTACATGTTAGCAGAGTACTGTTTAAAGATGCTATAAATTTGAAACCCTTTGTGCGTGGCAGCAGTCCGAATTTGAATCCCATCGTCATTTAACATTTAAAATTGCAGTGAGAATAAAGCTGTATACTGAAGAATAAAAAACCAACTAGATGTCACTTGTTATTTTATTGTACTTCTTATAGGCGCAACATGTTTCAGGCCATCATCAGGAGCTCGCGACTAGGTTGTTGATTACCACATTGGTCGATTCGTGAGTGTAGGCTGGAGTAGTGTCCGGGCTGCAACCCGGACACTACTCCAGCCTAACCGCACCTAACCTCTAACCTACAGCAAACCAAGAACGAAACGACCAATGCGGTAATCAACATCATAGTCGCGAGCTCCTGATGATGGGCATAGTAATGCCTGAAACATGTTGAGCCTATAAGAAGCACAATAAAATAATAAGTGGCATCTAGTTGGTTTTTTATTCTTCAGTTATCACAATGATGCACGGTCCAATAAGCATCAAAAGCTTTATACATTTTCCGTTTGGAAAGTAAATACTGTTTGGTGCATCTTGTCGGCTTGGTTCCGAATCCACGTGTTTGCAATACGCGCTGCTGCTTCACTCGCTATTCAGACTGTGATTGATTGCTTAACATTGCAGCCCCACCTGGGTTCTGATGGAACGTACCATTCAATACCTTGCACACAGGTAAATGTTTAACAAATATTGCGTTTCAATCATCGCTTACGAGTAGCTTATGTACACAAAAGTAATTCCTCTTGTGTGACGTAGTCGTATATGGAACCGATTTTGTGTGGACGCACTGTTCACGATGTATTAGTGCCCTGATTTTTAATTTAAGTGAAGCAATAAAACGGATAGGCCAGTGAAATGCATAATATAAGTTAAAAGTAAAGTGTTCCCGTTACAGGCCCGGGTGTTGCCCAGAGGGTGAATAGAGGTATAGCTCTACTCTTCCATGACCGCGGTACTAGAAGGGGGTGAGTGGTCAGCAGTACGCCCTGGCCGCACTTTACCCCCGGGAAAGAACCGGTACCCATTTTACGGGAGGCTGGGTGGGCACCAGGGCCGGTCTGGACGGGCGGAAAATAACGTCCCCCCCCGGGATTCGTTCCCGGACCGTCCAGCCCGTAGTCATTCGATATACCGACTGAGCTACCGGGCCCACGAAATGCATAATATATTCCGTGAGAAGTTACAGTTTGGCTGCCTCCTTCATCCTTTTCGATCTCATTGGTACCAAATTGTAACGTTTATTGTAGCAAAAGTATCACTTAATTCGGTATGATTCTCCCAAGACACAAAGTTTAAGTATGTAAAGAACATTGACCGACTGGTTTTTGTAATCAACACTAACGACTTCTCTGTGAGGTAGAAGCAGATTTTTCTTACGTAATATGGTTTACTTCCCGTTTTCAGGAACATAAATGTTTCTGTGTTGCGAATATCTTGGCGCCATCAATTTCTCACCAAAATGCATTTCTCCCAATTTGGAATTTCAAAATTCGATCCAACTGCCCAACGTCTTATCTCCGCTGCACGTTGAAAAGTGTTTCCTCTCGCTGTTCATTCTGCACTGCACCAGATCAACCTTGCCTCCGAAATGCCTTTTCAGAGGGACAAGCGAGGATATCTAAGAAGGTTCCGAGGCGTTCAGATTTTGTATTTCTCTTGTAATAAGCGTGGCTTCTCTCACCAAACCTCTACTTATTTTTCTTTCGTTTTTCCATTCTTTCTTTTTCTTTTTTTTTTTACTCTTCTTCGGTCTTTGGGTGGTTGCGTATATGCAGCGTAAATCAGTAGCGTCTAAAATGACAATTGATTGAAAATTTTATTACAATTTGGCGTCTACACATTGTTTTAGTTAATTGTATTAACAATTTTGGTTAACACTAGTCTCGCTGTGATTTTATTAACATTAAACACTTAAATTTGCCTTATAATTATTCGTTATTTTACATTCTCAAGCACAAAATTTACGCCGTCTTTGTGTGCAGAATGTTGAATTTCCAAATATTATCGAAATTCTTAATATTATCCAAACGTCTAGAACATAACGTAAAGTGGTGTTGGTGCAACACTCCTGGTTAGCGGGATCTTAACATTTAACTACATGTTTGCTCCCACATAGACCTAAAAAATGCGGAGCCACACACATTTTGAACAGTGGTTTGAACTTCTCACTGCCATGTGGCCGGGTAGCTCAGTCGGTATAGCGATTGGCTACGGGCTGGACGGTCCGGGGATCGAATGCCGGTTGGGGCGAGATTTTCCGCACCTGTCCAGACCGGCCCTGGGGCCCACCCGGCCTCCTGTAAAATGGGTATCGTTTCTCTCCCGGGGGTAAAGAGCGGCCGGGGCGTGACGCTGACCCATTACCCCCTTCTAGTGCCGTGGTCAAGAAAGAGTAGAGCTATACCTCTGCTCCCCTTATGGGCCTTTCGGCCTGTACAGAACCTCAGTGCCTGTACAGGGGTGCGATTTAGCTTACCTTACCTCACTGTCGTAGTGTTGTATCAGCGACTGGCCCACTCAGACACACATACATATTGCGATACCGCTCTTTTGGCAGTCTGTTGCGGAATTCTCCCGCTTTTAACGTGGATTGCAATATCCTAAAGCGGCACTTTCTCTGAATTTGGCGTTAGAATTCCAAGTTTTCCTTTTTAAATCAATATAATCGGATACTCTTCTTGGTTCAGTCAAGAAGGTAATTGAATATGAAGATCTGTTCGGAGCTGAAGGTTTAGCGCTACAACGAATTCGTCCGGTGCTCCTAGTAAAAGTGTCAACGACCTTCAATATTTCTTTGTGTTTGCATTAACATAACTAATAACCATGTTAATAGGGCACACTGTTATTCTCCACTCGTGTGCGTCTCTACCTGTATTCGAATCGTCAGTACATTACACTTTTAGAAGAGATTTATCTCAGTAATTAACCAACTTGATGCACAAAATTTGTTTCACAGTAAGTTTATTTCATGCCTCTACATGTTTCGAGCACATGTGGTCATCATAAGATGGTCAAAATTGCATTACACAGCTTCTGGTATCATCACACCTATATGTGTGATGAAACCAGAGGCTAATGCAATTTTGACCTCCTGATGATGAGCACATGTGCTCGAAACACGTAGAGGCATGAAATAAACTTATTGTAAAACAAAAATTTTGTGTATCAAGTTGCTTAATTACTGAGATAAAAATACGAGTATACTGAGATGCACGGCCAGCAAAACGTCAAAATTTTAGAAGAGAGCTAGGAAGTGTGTCATCCCCATTGTGTGTGTGAAACTTGGAAAATTGTATGTAGTCAAACACAACTATGTTACATGAGGTGTATTTAATGACTATATAATGGACAACTACATGTTTCGGCCTGTATTGTTCATCTTCAGGTTGTCTTAGGGGAACTTAATATCTCTAAACCACGTGCGCGTGCATGCTTATAGTAAGATCTTAAGTTCCCCTAAGCAAACCTGAAGATGGCCAGTACAGGCCGAAACATGTAGTTGTCCATTATATAGTCATTAAATACACCTCATGTGACACAGTTGTGTTTGACTACATACAATTTTCCAAGTTTAGAAAAGAGTCTTCTAATTGATGTGGTCAAAATATAAGTACCTGATAAATGTAATCCTCTTATATTCTCGTATTATTTATAGACTTGCTGGTATATCTGGTACTGCACGGAAGTCCTACTGTTGTCAGTAGCGATTCCGTGTGGGTATACAAATGGTGTAGCCATTCGTTGCCTCGGGGAGACTCGTGGAATACAGGTCGGGGCGTGGAAATGTTTTATCCTCCCCAACTACATTTCTAGACAGGCAATCATTACAGTTCCAGTTGTGTTGCGTTCTGCCAACAGTGTATTGTGCTTGGAATAACTTGATTTTTTTTGGGGGGGGGGAATTTTCCCGCGTTCCTTCTTTTAAAATAAGCACTATAATTTGCCTCTGGACGAGGGTTGATCCTCTTTCCGAAAAGCAATGTTGATTGGATTACCAACACAGGACGACGAACGTTGTCCAAATGAAGGTTGTTGACAATTTACAGTTCGTTGTGGACAAAGGAACCGAGTATACAGGCAGTTAGATACCCGACTTCAATTTAATTTTCTTTACAACGCTACTGATTCGGTAGTTCGTGTTAAAAATGTTTGAAATATCTTCACAATCCGGACTCATTACAAAATGCAAATCTTATAGCGTGGCTTTCAAGACGAAATTGCAGGCGAAAGTGTTTGGTGTACATAATTGATACTGAAGTTTGAAGAACAAAATAATATATGCGAAGAATCTCACTATAAAAATGAAGTTGGATGATCCAAGTATGTTTACTAAGTGTCAGAAAACCGTGGGCCGCCACAGGAGATTCATTATTCTGATTTTGATAAAACCTACTAATAATGAATGTTGTGTGTTAACTGTCACTGTTGTTTTTTTGACGTTTTGCTGACCGTGCATCTCAGTATATTTATCTCAGTAATTAACCAACTTGATGTACAAAATTTTTGTTTTACAATAAGTTTATTTCATACTCTACATGTTTCGAGCGCATGTGCCCATCATCAAGAGGTCAAAATTGCATTACACAGCCTCTGGTATCATCACACCTATAGATGTGATGATACCATAGGCTGTGTAGTGCAATTTTGACCTCCTGATGATGGGCAAATGTGCTCGAAACATGTAGATTTTGAAATAAACTTATTGTAAAACAAAAATTTTGTACATCAAGTTGGTTAATTACTGAGATAAATGTCACTGTTATGTTGGTCATAATGCTAAGTACTCTTAATAAATTACGAGATGGTGGAAGCAGCTGGGGTACGGATTCGATACAGAAACCGCCGATGTGGAATAACCATACCGACTCAGGAAGACCAAGAAATTTCAGTGGGAATAACGCTCATTGATGTCCTGTTTGGCTGTCCAATGATTAAGGAGTTTTATTTTCACTTCATAATACCGAATAAGCTCATTCCTTTACCGAAAAATGTTTAAACACCCCCCCCCCCACCCTCACTTTATGGAATGTACCATTTAAATCCGGTCGACGACCATGCAACATGTTTGTTTAATGTTCTGTCTACACTCTGGAAATCGGTTTGTCTAAGATGCGTTTTAATATTATCCTGATATATTTTGTACGTACTTTAAGAATCCCTACTGAAATTGCGTATGCGTTTCTCACCCCACCTTATAATTAGGCAGTCCGCCTGTTTATTCCCTAGACCCTAAACACTATACCAGGACTTTTTCTTCCTCTGGTGCGGTGGTTTTCTTTTTCGTATTAAATTTTCCTGAAAATCAGTTGCGTCATCACGGCGTGGTCGATTATAGTTCAAGTAAAATGGACACTTCATACGTGTAGTGTGTTCATACTGCTAATATTGACGGCAAACATTAGGGTAATAACCGGCTCCCACGTAGAAAACTCTCTGCCGAGCTTAATTGTGTTATAATTTCCGTAAAAATAGATCGATATTACTCGGTGGTTGTGCGAAATGCTAATGAAATTCTTACAAGAAGGAGTACAGTTTATGTTATTGGTTTCATTTCGGCTAACTTAAGTCTTAACTTTTTGGTGTGCAGTGTTGCCAATGTGTCAGACATGCTTTGTCACAAAAACACAATATTTTCCCCACACTGTGCATTTAATTACTTACTTACTTACTTACTTTCTTACTTACTTACTTACTGTCTTATGGAGCAGAGTCCTTCTTGAGAATCTAACCAATTCTCAGCTAGTCAAGAATTTCCCCGCATTTCACGGAACCCCAAGGTTCATTACCGCACTCACAAGTGCCCGCCACCTGTCCCTATCCTAAGCCAGCTCGACGCAGTCCATACTTCAACATCCCACTTCCTGAACATTCATCTTAATATTACTCTCCCATCTACGCCTGGGTCTCCCAAGTGGTCTCTTTCCCTCCTGTTTCTCAACCAAAACCATGTATACTCCTCTCGTCTCCCCTAAACGCGCTACGTGCCCCGCCCGTCTCATTCTTCTCGATTTTATCACCCAAACTCTATTGGGTGAGGAGTACAGATCATTAATCTCCTCATTATGTAGTTTTCTCCACTCCCTTGTTACCTCGTCCCTCTTAGGACCAAATATTCTGAACACCCTAGTCGCAGACACCCTCATCCTGCGTTCCTCCCTCAATGTGAGCGATCGAGTTTCACACCCATGCGAAACAACAGGCAAAATTATGGTTCTGTATATCTTAATCTTTGAATTTTTTGATAGCAAACAGGATGACAAGAGATTCTGCACTGAATGACAGCAAGCATTCGCTGACTTCAATCTGCTTTTCATTTATTCTTGAGTAGAATTTTGATGTGTTAAATTTATTCCCAAATATTTGAACTCTTCCATCCTTTCACGGGCATTATTATCAATATTTATACTGTGACTTCTTCCTGCATTCTGATCTCGAGCCATGACCATGTACTTAGTTTTATTTCTAGTCCAATATCCTTACTAGCCACTACCAAAGCTTTGCGTTTTACACAGCATTTATGTGTTTTATGTGCCACTAACAGTAGGAGCGATTCGTTCGTTTAAACAGTTTGAAGTTGTTGGTATTTGTAGTGGAGACTCAGTACGTATCCTTCGAGGCAGGGACTGTACTCCTATATATTATGCACTTGACTTTCCCTTTTCACTTCTCAACACTTGACCCAACCTCCAGCCCAGTTTCACCTGAAAGACGAATTGGACTGTGGCTGAGAACAGCGCGATATCTAATTTTTTCTCCCTCCATTTTGCTGTAGTGAATGTACAGTGCCTCACTTCCACCACTTACATTTATTTATGTATGAGCGTACCTTCATGACTCACAGGGCTAAATATGACGTTTCCGATTTGAGCGCAATGCATGCTGAATCCCGTCTTTCGTCTGAACCAGTCTCTCCCCAGGTTGTGTAGTATCACAGCCCCTGATCTGTGTAAACCTTCAGTTTTGACATTTATCGTGTTTGAATTCAAAATATCCGTTCCTCCTACTTTACTATATGGAATTTACATCCGTGTACTCCCGAGAACTAGAACGATACGGACATATATTCTGTGTTGCACTGTTAATTTAATAAATCACGGTGCTTCCATGTTTGTGAATTGTACCTTGTTTTGACGGCGGAGTGCCTTGTGCAGGAGCTTATGGACGTGCTAATGTACGTTCGGTAATTCGGAATTTCTTGTCCAGCTACAAATTTTTCACTTTTTCTAAGAATTGAAAATTAAAACGGACGTACCAGACCTCTCTCCGGCTTTAAGCGTTGTGTATGTAACTGTGTGTAGCAGTACCAAGAGTGCTGTACGTATGTAATGTGCCTAACCTTATTATGGCAGATATCAGTGGCCGCGCGGTCTAAGGCGTACGTCTGCGGCCGTTCGCCTGCTGAGATTGTGGGTTCGAATCCCACCGTAGGAATGGGTGTCTCTCTGTTGTGAGTTTTGTGTGTTGTCAGGTAGAGGTCTGTGCGTCGGGCTGATCATTCGTCCAGAGGAGTCCTGCCGACTGTGGTGCATCGTTTTGTGTGATCTAGAAACCTCGTGAATGAAAAGGCCCTGGCCCACTGGGGGCTGTGGCGCCAAAAATATACAAACAAACATAATTATTTTTGACGTTTTGCTGACCGTGTTGTCTCAGTTTATTTATCTCAGTAATTAACCAACTTGATGTACAAAATTTTTGTTTTACAATAAGTTTATTTCAGTCCTCTACATGTTTCGAGCACATGTGCTCATCATCAGGAGGTCAAAATTGCATTACACAGCCTCTGGTATCAACACACTGAAACAAGTGAGTGGTCTAAAATTACTAAAATACAATTCTATATATATGAGCAAATAAATGTTACTACTATTTGCTCATATTTATAGAATTGTATTTTAGTAATTTTAGACCCCTCACTTGTTTCAGTGTGACGATACCAGAGGCTGTGTAATGCAATTTTGACCTCCTGATGATGAGCACATATACTCGAATCATGTAGAGGAATGAAATAAACTTATTATAAAACAAAAATTTGTGCATAAAGTTGGTTAATTACTGAGTTAAAAAACCTAATTATGTCCGCATAAGGAATCTAATATCTTGACTTTTATTGACAGTCATTAATGTAACAATTTCTGCAGTAGGTGTTTGTGATCAGCCGCCTTGCTAGACTTGAGGGCCACACTAGATAATCCTCACATTTCCGCTAAGTGCGTGAACACAGAACTTGCTTGTTAATTTTGATGGATGGTAGTATTTTAAACAAAGTACTGTTTACCTATGCAGTGTGCTTAATTTGTCACTTTTTAGAAACTCAACAGTTGTACCAAGTTAAGAGACATTATTAAATGAAGAAATCCGGCCTCCTGTGGACTCTTAAAAGCGACGACGTCTGGATGCATGTGAAGGTTTGTTTATCAAACTGTAAGGCTTTTTATAAAGGTCTGTAGCTAACGACAGTGTTACCAACTTTGTGTGAAAGTCAGCAGTTTTCTTATAAAATATACGTACTCTTAGTTGTGTTTTAGTTTGTTGCAGCCTTTAGCTTGCTTTCCTTTGTTCTCGATTTTCTTACTTGTAAGATCAAGCTCAGAAACTTTAACCGAGAGACGCCAGCCAGGCCTGACAACTTAATGAGACGAAAAGTGGAGTCGTATCCTTGCTGGTAGGAGGAGATCAGCTCTAAACTTTGTGACTTAGGTATTGTCAAGTGTTACTGTTTTACTTCTTAAGACATTTTAACAACTCAATGCATTGTGGGGGAAAATAAGGTTAGACGTTAAATGTGAGGTGTTTTGAACTGTTTTGTAGAAAGCGGACTTTCCAGTTAGATATCCGTCAGTGCTGTGATGTGAGGCAATGCAGTACTGTATCTAGAGTACCGACGGTACCAGCGTTTCAATGAAAGCAATTTTTCTAGTCCTGTTTTAAATTACACTGCAGTGTAGGGACTAAAATTATGCAATGTGGTTTGTAAGTCGAAAGCTACAGAGAAGGTGAAGATGCATAAGTAACATTATGGTTACATACTGAAGTTAAATAGTTAACCCCCCAAAAAAACAAACACAAATATTACACAAATAATGCTTTGCGATACATTATGATATAGGAAGAAAAATGATATCTGATTTTGCTGAGTGTGGCGTCTTGTTTTATGAAGACATGAAAATCACCACAGAGCGAATTAATCCTCTTGGCGTGGCTGGCGAAGAGACGGTTGTTGAAGGAGGGGCTGGGATAGAAGAAGGAAAATCTCGTAGGTTCGAGTGAGAAGACGAAAGCCAATAATTTACATGGAGAATGGAAAAGATTTGAAGAAAAAATAACATCAGTGACAATAAGTGCATGAAGTCGATGCCAGTTCTCACGACAATTGCGTCAGTTTTTAAGATGAAAAGCCTTTGCGTAACTAAAGTGATTAGTGCTTCGGGAAAAGACTCGATTGTAGCAAGGAGCTACAAATTTCCGCAGAATGCGTTCAGGCTCTTAGAATAATGACGACGACGACGACGACGGTGGTGATAATAAGGATGATGATGATGATGATGACTAGAACGCTGCTGCTGCTGCTGATGATGATGATAATAATAATAATAATAATAATTCTCAAAACTGCCGTCACTTCCAAGTTCTTAGATTCCCAAATCTTTTTCTCAGCGTCTCACTCACGAACACTCTAAGCCTGTGTTCTTCCCAGTACTTGAGCATTAAGGCGTCACACCCACAAACCACAAGCAAAGTGAATGTTTTGCATATTTTAACTTTAGTATTTTTAGATAAAAATTGGGAAGACAAACGATTCTGCGAAGACTGGAATTTAAGTAATTAATTATTAACTAAAATCAAATTAAACAAGAAAAGTAATAGAATTTGATATTTAGAACCAACAAAGTTGGTGTTAGGAAAGCAGGTCAATGTATAAGACAGATTTTATTTGAACTCTGCCGTGAGGAGTTTAGCAACACTCTAGGACCTGTGATATGCAATTTCCTTTATTCTACATTTATTTTATGTTCGAACATAAAATATTCCGTGAAAGATAGTGTGAAAATGATGATGTTCTAATTTTTTCTCTTAAATAATAGATTTTACAAGACAAGAAATATGACAGTTACTGTTAGCTGCCTACAGAACGTGCGTGCTTAACCTGAGGTTGCATCACCTCTCAGGACCGATCCGTTTTAATGTACTTGGATTCTGTTCCAGGAATCACTAAATGGATTGTCTTTAAAGAAATAGTAGCTGGATGTAAAGGATTCAAAGCAGTTCGTAGCAATACTGTATTAATCCTTAGGGTTTCAAAGACAACGAACACATTTCTTATCAGGTCACCGGAATATTACGCTTCCTGATGTATTTATTTATACATTACAGTCAGTCATTAATATATAATATTTGATAAAATACGTTAACATGCTCCCGTTAGAGAACTAAAATTGCTATTTATGTGTACGTGTCGGGGCGGTCGTTGTGTATTCTTTACTTCGACTCAGATTATCGGTGCTCTGTAAGATTCATTTTTGGTATTTCTTTCAAATAATCTGGCAGTTTCCTTCAGTAATTTATTTTAGTGTTGAAGGTTGTGATTAATACACATCCAAATTCTTTTTTGCACTTCATCTTTTTGCATTCTGTGAGCGTATATCTAGTCTGTTTTGACGTTCAGGTGACCGTGCATCCTGATATATTCTTATAATAAAACCAACCAGATGCACTAATTTCTCAAATTTATTTTTGGAATAAAACTCTACATATTTTGGACAGTTCCTGTGTCCATCATCAGGAGTTTCTCACTGTACACACAGCAATGGTATATGTCATACAGGTTTG
>Ga0123354_10011974_pt1 | contig 13434 bp, 10 predicted proteins | sample TergutLab28metaG_2_FD_97872 | JGI IMG/M metagenome (GOLD analysis project Ga0123354, IMG submission 97872) | Labiotermes labralis P4 segment gut microbial communities from Petit-Saut dam, French Guiana - Lab288 P4 | ecosystem: Host-associated > Arthropoda: Insects > Digestive system > Gut ... | reverse complement strand
ATCAACGTTTTCCCGGTACCCGGCGGTCCGTAAAGGAGAACGCCTTTCGGCGCGGATATCCCCAGTCTTGTGAATAATTCGGGATGCTTCAGCGGAAGTTCGATCATCTCCCTTATCTTCCTGAGTTCCTCATCCAGGCCGCCGATGTCATCGTAAGTTATCTGTTCGGAGTGGCTTTCGGTCTTGGAGGCGGGTTCATCTTTCAGCACTATCTCGGTGTAATGCCCTATGATGACCGGCCCGCTCGGTACGGTGCTCGATACGACGAACGTCGATCTGCTGCCCATTAACGCTACATTCGGCACCAATACGTCGCTCCCTTTCATCACCGGGCGGTTCATCAGTCCTTTTCGGAATATATCGGCCGCACCGCTTTCGAATCTCACTTTCTTGCCTTGCGGTATGTTCGGCGAAAGGACGATCTTCTCCGCGGGTTCCGGAAAACATTTCCTTACTTTGACGGACCCGTCAAGGGTCGCACCGGCGTTTATCCTCGTCATACCGTCGATCCTGATGATGCCGGCGCCTTCATCGTTCGCAGAACCCTTGAATACCTTTGCGACAGTGGTCTTCCCGCCGGTTATCTCTATCGCATCCCCTATCTCGACGCCGAGCCTGGTGCGCGCGTCTGAACTTATGCGCGCACGCCCGTACCCCGCATCGGCGATCTCGGTGATCTGTTCGACCCTGAGCTCAATGTGACCGTCCATCAGACCACGGATGGGTTTTCGTTTATATCAAGCAGTATCACGAGGCTTTTCTTAAGCACGATAAGCATTATATTCCTTCACGTATTGTATGAAATCGAACGCCGAGGAACGATAACTCCTCATTACGGGTCCCATACTATTAAATAGGATGATGGGTTGCTCCTTGATTACAAGCTTTAAACTATCCATGGGTCTGTAGCTCAGCTAGGTAGAGCATCTGACTTTTAATCAGGTGGTCAAGGGTTCGAATCCCTTCAGACCCGCTGATAGTCTCATGAGCGATCAAACGGACAGATCAAGTATGAGGAACGAAACCGAAATTCAGGCATTTTTCTTGCAGATGGGTTTCCCGCTGACCTGTAGCGGGACAATTGGTAGGTGAGATCACTTGGCAGCAGATAACATCGCATTCAACGTCCTTAAGCACGACCTTGTACCCGAACATCATCTTCTCAGCGAGGAAGAGGCGCAGGCAATACTTTCAAAGTTGAAGGTAACTTGCGACCAGCTTCCGAAGATAAGGAAGACCGACGCCGGCATCAAGGTATTGGAGAACATATACGGCCCGATAGAGGAAGGCCGTATCATCAAAATAATCAGAGAGAGCGAAACGGCGGAGGAATTCGTCGCTTACAGGCTCGTAACAAGGGGATGAATTCTTGAGGGACCTGGTAAAGTTATATTTCGATGAGCGCAGCATCGTCAACCACCACATTTCATCGTTCGATGATTTTTTGGCGACCCCCGACAATCCTAACAGCAGGATGCAGCGTATCGTCGACAACCTTAGAGTACCGACCGACGACGCGGAACGCGGTGTGATACACCTCGATCCGGAAAGGACCGGAGGAAGGAACATTCAGATACGCATAGGAAGGAAGAGGGGCGATGACGGTGAAGTAGACCCTCACTCGAAACCGACGATACACGTCGATGAACCGAAGGTCGCGGAAGCCAACGGCTACAGACACGAATTGTCACCAATGGAAGCGAGACTGAGGAATTTAACGTATCTGGCGCCGATCCATCTGGATTTCACGGTCATAGAGGACGGCGTTGAACGGGACACCGAGAAGGTGCACGTCGGCGACCTGCCGATGATGGTCAAATCAAAAGGATGCAACCTCAACAAGAAGGTCATGGAAGTTCACGCGGAACGCGAGATCTCTGACGACGAATATGAGAAGATGCTGCTCAGTCAGAAAGAAGACCCGAGGGACCCCGGAGGATATTTCATCGCAAGCGGTACCGAAAGAGTGCTCATCACACTGGAAGATCTCGCACCCAACAGAGTGATGATCGAGTACAACGAAAAATACGGTACAAGGATGGAATCCGCGAAGGTGTTCTCGCAGAAGGAAGGATACCGTGCGCTGACGCTCGTGGAGAAGAAGAAGGACGGTATGCTGATGGTGACCGTTCCCGTAGCGTCAACCGCTATCCCGCTCGTTGCGCTGATGAAGGCGCTGGGTATGGAGAGCGACGAAGAGATCTACGAAACGATAGTCTCAAGAGAAGAAATGGCAAACATCGTTTACGCGAACATAGAAGGAAGTTACGATAAGAAGACGTTCCCTCCGAACGGATACCATACGCAGGAAGATGCGATATTGTTCCTGGAGAGGAACTTCGCGGCCGGACAGGCCAAAGAATACAGGACGAAGAAGGTTGAGAGCATACTCGACCGTTCATTGCTGCCGCATCTCGGTGATACGGAAGCCGACAGAATGAAGAAAGCGATCTTCCTCGGACGCATCGCGCACGCCGTTCTTGAGTTGTCTCTGGATCAGAGGAAAGAGGACGACAAGGATCACTACGCCAATAAGAGATTAAAATTATCGGGCGACCTGATGGAAGACCTTTTCAGAACGAGTTTCAACAATCTGATGAAAGATCTGAAATACCAGCTGGAGAGGAACTGGGGCAGGAAGAAGGATGAATTGAAGATCTCGTCGTCCATCCGTCCCGATCTGCTTTCGCACAAGCTTCTGCATGCGCTGTCAACAGGCAACTGGGTCGGAGGCCGCGCCGGAGTATCGCAGTTACTGGACCGCACGAGCAACATGTCGGCGATGTCGCACCTCAGAAGAGTGACGTCATCGTTAACAAGAAGCCAGCCGCACTTCGAAGCAAGGGATCTGCACCCGACGCAATGGGGAAGATTATGTCCGTCGGAAACGCCGGAAGGACAGAATTGCGGTTTAGTCAAGAATGCGGCATTGATAATCGACGTCTCGGAAGGTTTCCAGGAAGCCGATCTGAAATGGATATTGGTAAAAGATATGGATCTCGGCTCCGTCAAACAGCCGGGAAGCCGCGTTTATGTTAACGGGGATCTTGTGGGAACTCACGCGGATGCCGAAAAACTCGTAACGGAGATACGCGACCGCAGGCGCTGCGGCCTTATGTCCGGAGAGGTGAACATACGCTTCGATGACGAGATGAACGAAGTGATAATGAACTGCGACGAAGGCCGTCTCCGCCGCCCGCTGCTCGTTCTGAAGGACGGGCGGACGATGCTCACCCGCAAACACATCGAAGGGATAAGGAGCAAGAAGGTCAAATGGAACGACCTGTTCCGCGAAGGCATACTGGAATGGCTGGATGCCGAAGAAGAGGAAGACTCGCTGATCGCCGTGGACGCATACGACGCGCCGGAGAGATGCGAGCACTGCGGCCGCGCGCTTTCACCGATGGACGCCGACTGGATGAACACGGGGAAGGACGGCGACGTGGTGTTAAGATGCGGATTCTGCAGCAATGAATTCACCGTTCCGTCGAAATTGGCGGCGGAACACACGCACATGGAGATAGACCCGATGGTCATACTCGGCGTGTGCTCAGGTTTAGTTCCGTACCCGGAACACAACTCGTCCCCGCGTGTCACGATGGGAGCGGGAATGGCAAAACAGGCGCTCGGCGTACCGGCGTCGAATTACCGCATAAGGCCGGATACAAGAGGGCATCTGCTCCACTATCCGCAAAGGCCGATGGCGCAGACGCAGACGATGGAATTCGTCGGCTACAATCACAGACCCGCAGGTCAGAACTTTGTTGTCGCCGTGCTTTCGTATCACGGATACAACATGGAAGATGCGCTTGTGATGAATAAGAGTTCAGTACAGCGCGGTCTCGGAAGGTCATCGTTCATGAGAACGTACCGCGCCGAAGAACGCAGATACCCGCACGGTCAGGAAGACCACTTCGAGATACCGTCGCCGGACGTAAGAGGAGCACGTGCCGATCTTGTTTACGCGTCGCTGGGAGAGGACGGTCTCATACCTCCGGAATCGGAAGTGAAAGGAAGCGACGTCCTGATAGGGAAGACGTCGCCGCCGCGTTTCCTCGAAGAGGAAGCGGAATTCTTCTCAACGCAGAAGAGGCGTGAAACGTCGATAACGGTAAGACCGGGCGAACTCGGTTACGTTGATTCGGTGATGGTCACCGAGACCGACAGCGGTTCACGTTTGGTAAGGGTCAAAGTAAGAGATCAGAGGATCCCCGAACTCGGCGATAAGTTCTGTTCGAGGCACGGTCAGAAAGGTGTCATCGGAAGGCTCGTCGATCAGGCGGACATGCCGTTCACGGCCGACGGTATCACGCCGGACCTGGTCATAAACCCGCACGCGATCCCCAGCCGTATGACGGTCGCCCACGTCCTTGAGATGATAGGCGGCAAAGTGGGTTCAATGGAAGGACGCATGATCGATGCAACGTCGTTCTCGGGAGAGAACGAACAGTCGATACGCGACGGTCTCGTAAGGAACGGATTCAAGCACACAGGCAAGGAAGTGATGTACGACGGCGTCAGCGGACGCATGATACAGACGGACGTGTTCATCGGTGTGATCTTTTATCAGAAACTGCACCACATGGTCAGCGGTAAGATGCACGTACGTTCCAGAGGTCCGGTGCAGATACTGACGCGCCAGCCGACGGAAGGACGTTCAAGGCAAGGAGGACTCAGATTCGGAGAGATGGAGCGTGACTGTCTGATAGGTCACGGAGCGGCGATGGTCATCAAAGACCGTTTGCTCGATGAATCGGACGGAACGAAACAATACATATGCGGCAACCCGAACTGCGGCCACGTTGCGATAATGGACCGCCACGGTTCGTTATACTGTCCGGTATGCAAGAATAACACGAGCATCTATCTCGTTCAGACGTCGTACGCGTTCAAACTCCTTATGGACGAACTTCTGTCTCTCGGCGTTGCCATGAGACTTCAGCTGGAGGATTTGAGATGATCGGCATATCGAAGAGGATAGGAGCGATAAAGTTCTCCTGCGTATCACCCGAAGAAGTAAGGAAGATGTCCGCAACGAAGATAATAACCGCGGACACGTACGACGATGACGGTTTCCCGATAGACATGGGTCTGATGGACCCGCACATGGGTGTCATCGAACCGGGATTGAGATGCAAGACCTGCGGTTGCAAAGTTGACGAGTGCCCCGGCCACTTCGGTCATATAGACCTGGCGATGCCGGTCATCCACGTCGGTTTCATAAAGGACATCAAGACGCTGCTGGAGAGCACATGCCGCAAATGCGGAAGATTGATGTTAACGGAAGACCAGATAGAAGAGTGCAGACTGAACATGGACCGCGTCGAAGAACTCGGCGGGGATACGGTCGATCTGAAGACGTTCTCCAAATCAACGGCGAAGGACGCATCATCCAAAGGGCTTTGCCCGTACTGCGGAGAGGAGCAGATCAAGATCAAGCTCGATAAACCGACGACGTTCAGAGAGGTTGACGATAATCATAAGTTAACGCCGAGGGAAGTTCGCGACCGCTTGGAAAGGATACCGGACGAAGACCTCAGGACACTGGGGATGGACCCGGCGACCTGCAGGCCCGAATGGATGGTCCTTACCGCATTAGCGGTACCGCCCGTTACGGTGAGGCCGTCGATAACTTTGGACACGGGTGACAGATCGGAGGATGATCTCACTCACAAGTTGGTCGACGTACTGAGGATAAATCAGAGACTCAGAGAGAACAGGGATGCCGGCGCGCCTCAGCTGATCGTAGAAGACCTTTGGGAATTGCTGCAGTACCACGTTACAACGTACTTCGACAACCAAACGTCGGGGATACCTCCCGCAAGGCACAAGTCCGGACGTCCGCTGAAGACGCTGGCGCAGAGGCTGAAAGGAAAGGAAGGAAGATTCAGATCCAACCTTTCGGGAAAGCGTGTGAACTTCTCCGCTCGTACAGTGATATCACCCCACCCGTTATCATCGATCAACGAGGACGGAGTACCGATAAAGGCGGCCCGCGAACTCACCGTTCCCGTGCATGTGAACGAACACAACATGGAAACGCTGAAGGAAATGGTCGCACGCGGTCCGGAGCCCCCGGAGGGCGGACCGTACCTTCCCAGCGCGAACTATGTGATACGTTCCGACGGCCGCAGGATAAGGGTCACCGACCGCAATGCGGCGGACGTTTCCGAAGGGATCGAGATAGGATACACGGTTGAAAGACAACTCGTTGACGGAGACGTTGTGTTATTCAACAGGCAGCCGTCGCTGCACAGGATGTCCATGATGGCCCACCGCGTTCGCATAATGCCCGGCAAGACGTTCAGATTCAACTTGTGCGTATGCCCTCCGTACAACGCCGACTTCGACGGTGATGAGATGAACCTGCACGTACTGCAGAGTGATGAGGCACGTGCGGAAGCACGCATTTTAATGCAGGTTCAGGAGAACATACTCTCGCCGAGATACGGAGGACCGATCATCGGTGCGATACACGACCACATAACCGGCGCGTATTACCTGACGCACGGCAACCCGAAGTTCGACCGTACGAGGGCGCTGAACATTCTCTCGAAATTGTCGACGATAGAGATGCCCGAACCGGAAGGGAAGATCGACGGCAAAGAATACTGGACGGGGAAACAATTATTCTCAACGGTATTGCCGAAGAATCTGCGCGCTACGTTCAAAGCCAACATATGTCAGAAATGCGACAAATGTAAGCAGGAAGGCTGCGAGTACGATTCTTACGTCAAAGTACGCAACGGTATCCTGCTGTGCGGTACGATAGACGCTAAAGCGATAGGCAACAGTAAAGGAAAGATACTCGACCGCATCGCCAGGGACTACGGACCCGAACGCGTCAGACAGTTCATTGACGAGGTCACCAGATTAGCGTTAGGCGCGATCATGGACCGCGGTTTCAGCACCGGTATCGACGATGAGGACATACCTGAGGAAGCTAAGATGCAGATCCAGGAATTCATCAAAGAGTGCATAGACAAGGTCACATCATTCGTGCAGTCCTACCGCGACGGCACGCTGGACCAGATGCCCGGGCGTTCGTTAAGAGAAACATTGGAAGTCGAAGTGATGCGGGTTCTCGCGCAAGCGCGTGACCAGGCCGGGAAGATCGCAGGCAAGCACCTCGGTATGGAGAACTCCGCCGTGGTGATGGCGGAATCCGGAGCAAGGGGATCGATGCTCAACTTATCTCAGATGGCAGGCTGCGTAGGACCGCAGTCCGTCCGCGGTGAGCGTCTTTCAAGAGGATACTGGAATCGTACGTTACCGCACTTCGAGAAAGGCGATCTCGGCGCATACGCGAAAGGTTTCGTTTCAAACTCGTACAAAACGGGATTGGCGCCGACCGAGTTCTTCTTCCACGCAATGGGAGGAAGAGAGGGTCTCGTTGATACTGCAGTCAGGACGTCAAGATCGGGTTACATGCAGCGCAGACTGATATCCGCATTGGAAGATCTGAAACTCATGGGCGACGGCACGGTAAGGAATACCGCCGACACTATCATCCAGTTTGAATACGGAGAGGACGGTGCGGACCCGGCGCGTTCGGTGCAGGGTAAAGCGATAGACTTGGACGACCTGTTCGCCGAAGTGTTCGGAGATGACGCGGATAAGATGCTTGACATCGAGAGCAGAGAGGTCGGAGAAGACTACGGAACGATCGAGAAGGACGAGATGGAATACATCGAGGAAGAGGAAGGCGGTTTCGAGGAACCGGAGTTCGGAGGTGAGTGATGTGGCCAAGAAAGATACAATGAACGCATTGATGAAGAGGGACATAAGCGAAGAGACGGCCGCGGCGCTTCTGACGAAGTACAGCACACTGAGTGCGATAAGCGCCGCAGGCGCCGATGAACTCACCGAATTGGGGATATCGGCGGATGAGGCCTCTTCCGTGATCGCTAAAATAGGCAAGAGGGCGGCCGCGGCACCCAGATCCGAGAAGGCGAAGAAAGCCGAAGAACCCGCAGAACAGATGGAATTGGTATGCTCGCCTTTTGAACTTTCCGAAGAAGGAAAGAAGCTGAAAGCGATAGCCGACGGAAAGGGCATCCGCATTCCGCTGAAGATAATAGTGGACATCGCCAAGCGTCTGAAGAACGCGGACATCGGCGACGAGTATTACGAGAAACTCGTTGACGTCGCCGCCCGTATGTACGAAGGACACCGCATGGACCCTAACGAATCCGCGGGAATAATGGCAGCGCAATCCATAGGCGAACCGGGAACGCAGATGACGATGCGTACCTTCCACTACGCCGGTGTAGCTGAAATTAACGTAACATTGGGTCTTCCGAGGCTGATCGAGATAGTCGATGCGCGCAGGATACCCAGCACGCCTACGATGACAGTACGTCTCGTGGGAATGGCGGCGGACGACGAGAACATCGCTCGTTTGGTGTCATCGGAAATAGAGATGACGAATCTGCTGGACGTTGCGTCGATAGAGACGGATATAACGAATATGAGACTGGTGATACGCCCCGATTCCCGGAAAATGGAAGTGCGCGGCGTCAAAACGGAAGATATCGTGGAACGTCTCGGCAAAGTGAAGGCGGCCCGCGGTCAGGTGGAAGCGAGAGAGCACGACATCATGATAACATCGGACGAAGCGTCGTACAAGAAGCTGCAGACGATATACGATTCCGTGAAAGGCGTGAAGATCAAAGGGATCGACAATATCATGCGCGCTATAGTCAGAAAAGACAGTAAAACGGGCAAATGGGTGATATACACGGAAGGAAGCAACCTGAAGGAAGTGCTGAAGATCGCCGGCGTCGACCAGACGAGGACGATGACCAACAGCATTCAGGAAGTTGCCGATGTTCTGGGGATAGAAGCGGCCCGCAACTCAGTGATACGCGAAGCGCACGGAACCCTGGAGGAACAGGGCCTCAGCGTTGATATAAGGGATATAATGCTCGTCGCCGATCTTATGACGAATGACGGTTACGTCAAGGCCATAGGAAGGCACGGTATTTCGGGAAGGAAGTCAAGTGTGCTCGCGAGAGCGGCATTCGAGATAACAGCGGCGCATCTGCTGCACGCGGCCATGATCGGAGAGGTGGATCACCTTGACGGTGTGGCCGAGAACATCATAGTCGGCCAGCCGGTAACCCTTGGAACCGGTGCCGTCAATTTAATATACGCGCCAAGGGGGAACAAGCAATGATAGACATAGGAAGAGCATTGAAATCGGCGATCACCACCGGACAGGTGGAGTTCGGCGTCGGACAGACAGAGAAAGCGGTCAAGAGCGGAAAGGCTCAGATGATAATACTGGCGAGGAATTGCCCGAGCGATTTCCTGAAAGGGAACGCTGACGTGAAAGTGCACGTCTACGAGGGCAACAACATGGAACTGGGCGCCCTTTGCGGTAAACCGTTCTCGGTATCCGCGCTCGCGGTCATCGACAAAGGAAGCTCCAACATCTTAACGCTGTGAGAACATGTCCGCAGAGATCGTACTGACCGAAGACACGCTGATGTACATTTCGTTATTCGAATCGATAACGAAGGCGAACGTCGTCGACTGCATGGATACTGAAGAGAAATTAGTGTTCGTGGTGGAGGCCGGCCAGGGTAATATCGCGGTGGGCAAGAAAGGCGAGCATGTGATAAGATTGAAGGACCGTACGGGCAAGAACATCCAGGTGGTCGAATTCTCGGACGATCCGGAACAGTTCGTGAAGAATGTGTTCCATATATACGAGCCGCAGAAAGTGATCATAGAACAGCGCGGTAACATAACGCATGCGACGATAACCGTTGATCCGAAACTCAAGGGACGCGCGATCGGCAAAGCGGGAAAGAATCTGCGCATCGCACGTGACATCGTAAACAGGCACCACGAGATACACAGCATAAGCGTCGATTGATCCCGATAATCCCCCGGAGGGTTCAGTCGCAAGGGAAACGGTCTCTCAGATCATCCTATGTCATTCGTTCCGGATCAATCCTTCAAACAGCCTATCGGTACGACGAGAACGCCGTCAAGGCGTTTGTAAGCGTATCCCGATGATACGATGACCATCAGGAACGACGGCTTGCCCATTTTGTCCTCGTCCACTTTCTTCCGAAGTTTCAGCAGATTATTCGCGGCGTCATCAACCTGTGCGTTGCCCAGTTTGATCTCAACGGCGGCCCATCTGCCGTCCCTGAGATGTATGACCGCATCGGCCTCAAGGCCGCCGCGGTCATGATAATAGCACACTTCTCCTCCTATGGGTTGTGCATACACTCTGAGGTCCCTCAGACACAGTGACTCGAAAAGGAAACCCATTGTCCTGAGATCTTTCACGATACCTTCAGAAGAGGAATGGAACAGCACCGCGGCTATAGACGGATCCGCCAGCTGCCGTTTCCACGTTTTCGTGGCAACGGTCTTCGAACGCAGGGCCGGGTTCCACGGACGAACATCTTCGATAACGAAAAGGCGCTGTAATGCGTTCAGATACGAGTACATTGTATTCTCAGCCGGTGTCGAACCGTCCTTTACGACACCGCTGCGCATCGTGTCTATCGAAGCGGTCGTGCATATATTCCTTGACAACGACCTCAATACTTCCAAAGCTATGACGGGATCCCTTTTGACATTGTCAACGGCGGAAATATCGATCCCGGTTACGGCATCGACATAACTCACGACCTTATTCACCGCGACCTTCTCGCTTTTTCCGACAGATTCCGGCCATCCTCCTCTGACTATCCAGAATGCGACATCCTCAAGACTCTTTTCAGAGGTTCCGGAAATATCGTCGCTCCCTTCGAACAGTCTCTTCAAAGACACGGACCCGTCGGAGTCAAGCGATTCGAAAAGGCTCATCGGCCTCATCGTTATACTCGATATCCTTCCGGCACCGGAATGGTCGATCTCATCCTCAGGGATGGTGGTGGATCCCGTCAATATGAACTGTCCTTCCTGTCCGCGGCGTCTGTCCACTTCGAATCTTATTACATCCCACAACGAAGGCACCTTTTGCCATTCATCGATCAGCCTGGGGGTTTTTCCCTGCAGAAGCCTCAGCGGATCCTGTTTTGCAAGCTGTAAGTTCCTCCATCCGTCCGTGGGGTCCATAAGATAGACGGCGCTTGCTGAGTGTTTTTCCGCCGTGCGTGTCTTTCCGCACCATTTGGCCCCTTCTATGAGAACCGCTCCGGATGCCTCAAGGCCATCAGTCAGGTACGGGTCGATGACCCTCTTCAGGTACGTTTCGTCCATACTCTCGGATCACACTCGAAGTATATATCATTAATGTAAATTACATCATCATGTTAATGTAAATTACATCAACGCGCTAATGCAAATTACATAATTTGTTAACGCAGATCATTATTTTTTGAATTTCTTCGTGTTAACGTAGAAAACAGAGAAGAAAACAGGCGCCAAGAACAGTATCATGAGCAAAGCGAACGCCGCCCCCCAGCCGATGGTGTACAGAGCGATGACCGATGCCGTGTATGATACGAATGATGCCGTGACCCAGCATATTCCCAGAAAGGAGGACATCTTCACCATATCGTATTTATCCTGCTCTTCGGGGCTCATCGTGTTGTATCCGGCAAGCATTCCGACGTGTCCGCGATACACGAACGATCCGCATAATTGAAGTACACCGGCCATGAATGCGAATCCCAAGACGTCAACGAGACCGTGATCGGAAAGGTATGCGTACACGGCCGCAGCAATAACAACCACCCAGAACAGCTGCATCAGCCGGAAACCCTTCTCCCTTCCCTCAATGACAGGCATTTGCGATCACCATCCGTTCAGCAGAAATATCGGAGCCTTAATCTTTATATGTTCCTTCCCACTCTTTTCCCATTACATGCAGGATGCACTTTACAGGGTGAATATGATCATTGCTTTCGTTCCGTTGGCAGTGTCCCTCATCGTCTTCCCGTTCCTTCCGGAGATGTTCATCACGCGTTTCAGCCCGGAAGAGATATGGTCGGGCAAATGGAGCTCGAACGGGATCATGGCGCTGTTCTTCCTTCCCGCATTATCTTTGGTCTTCTTTTGGATCTTCTACCGGGCCGGTCCGATAATGTACGGTATGGGTATGAACAACGGAAAACCTCTCACTTCGAAGCATTGGGGAACCGTAGTTCTGTTCACGATAGGCATCCTTCTGATGGTCCATATGTGGTATATCGGTTCCGTACTGCTAAGTATATGACGGAAACGCTTGGACATCAGAGAGGCGTTCTTTCAACTTCGAGTCTGTCCGCGGTCGGATATTCTTCCACGACATAACATTTGTAAGGAAGCTCGGAGGCGATCTCCTCGACTATCCACGAAGCTATTTCCATTCGTTTCCTCTTGGTGTCGATGAACATCAGTTCATCGGGAACGTCGTATTCGCTTCGCAGGAGATCGGCAACGGCGTCAAGATCGTCAGCGTAAATGAGTCCTTTGATGATCGTTCCGTCCTCCGTCACAACGTCATACTCCTTTGCGATCTTCTCCGCCGTTCTTATGAGGCGCTTCCTTAACTGGACGGAGTCTTTGAATGATGACGAGCAGTAATGTATCCTCGCGTTCGGGAATTTTTTGATGATGTTCTTCGCTAACTCTTCGGATCCGGATACAGCGGCCGAGATATCATCCTTCAGCTGATATTCTCGGGAGGCCATCATATCCCAGTTGCTTTCCGAGAATTCAAGTTCGTTGATGTTGATGAAATCCACGCCGAGTCGAATAACGTCGGCAACGAGTATTTCCAATTCCGCGCTCAGATCGGGTATCGCCGGTACTTCGATGCCTACGTCCATTTCAGTTCTTGATATGATGTCACCGATCCCCGTCTTCGCGACACATTCCCAAGTATCGACGGGAGGGTGGAACCTTATCTCGTCGAGGCCCGCCGCCTCAAGTTCCCTTACTTTATTGAGGTCGATCGTCGACGTGTAAAGGTGTATGTGATGTTCGTCGCCGAACCTCTCCTTCAGCATCCCTATGATGCTTAGCGTACGCCCCATTTTCATCAGCGGGTCCCCGCCGGTGATACCCGTTCCGGCGGCATCCATTGTTAACGCTTCGGCGATGATATCATCCCTTTCCGTTACGAGATGTTCGTTCGCAAACACCACATCCTTCCCCTTCTTTTCGTCGGAAACCGGACAGTAGAAGCATCCCGTATTGCACACTCCCGTTACGAACAGGACCATCTTGCTTCCGTTGGTGCAGTGTTCGCATCCTTTTGCCGGAATTCCGTTTATGATCGAACCGCATTCCTGTGTTGTCGGACTCATCGACCATTCACCGTAGAATGGTTTAATAATCCTTTCCGAGATATTCAGGCGTCATGAAGAAAGATACGAGGATAGTTCTGGCCATCGATGAGACCGACCGATCGAAGGCGCTCAAGGTCGTCAATGACGTAAAAGATAACATTGACGCCGTTAAGATAAACTGGCCGCTCATCCT
>Ga0123354_10011972_pt1 | contig 13434 bp, 3 predicted proteins | sample TergutLab28metaG_2_FD_97872 | JGI IMG/M metagenome (GOLD analysis project Ga0123354, IMG submission 97872) | Labiotermes labralis P4 segment gut microbial communities from Petit-Saut dam, French Guiana - Lab288 P4 | ecosystem: Host-associated > Arthropoda: Insects > Digestive system > Gut ... | reverse complement strand
CAAACAATTTTGTATTTTCCATTAACGGAAATTCCAAATTTCGATTTATTGGACCAGAAACCAAGTACGAAAATTCATTTCTCAGGCTTTCAAACACAAAAAATCTCCCCCCCCCCCCCGCAGCCAACTTCGATTTGATATCCGTGGTTTCATAGTATCCATAGAGATCAATGGTGGGGTGTTTATGGGTCAGACCAGCTATTTCTGACGAAACTGATGGTAGAATCACGGGTGACGGGACACGTGAGAGCAAAGCCTACAGCAAGCAGAGCAAATAAACTTTTAAGTATTCGATAATGAGCTCTCCTGCTACCAGCAACGGACTGTCCGTCAACGAGACATAGACCACACTGCCGAACCCTGTTCGGAGATACAACTAAAAGCCTCAATAGCAGCCCCTATGATCACAAGACCTCGTAGCCAACACAATGAAGCAGCTAAGCACGGAGCAGTCAACCAGGTTTCTCACGTATGAACAAGGGTGGCTCGTGTTCGACAAAATTGTTGCGGGTCTCATTGCGAAGAACAGCCATATAGATGATTCGGTGTGCCCTTCCGTCTTTTCGTCAATCACGCACTGTGTCTTGGAAACTAATAATGATCGAAGGAACGTATTAACACACGTTTTCGTACATGAAAATCTGGAAACGTAAATTTTGTTGTGAAAAGCGGCAATGAAAACCAAACTTCACTTAGGGGCCTAAATGAACCGGTATCCATACTTTCCATATTTACAGTCTGATATTTGCAAAATTCGGCAAAAGACTATTGCAAGGAAATCCTGTATCCGCCGGAATTTCCCCTGGCATTCAGCAATGAGCGCAGACACAATAAAAGCGATTTCCAAATAACCACGTATGGCCAGATGATCTGTAGTAATGGAGATGATGTGCGTATAGGGTCAAGGTAACTGAAAAGTGTCTTCTTGGTTTGCTTCTACGAAGTGGACCACCAATTCATTTACAAAGTGCCAGCTCATTCCTGTTTGTCATTAGGTTACATTTACACAACGGACACTATCTTAGAAGTGCAAATTTTATGCGTGAACTAAGAAGAATTTATTAAACGTAATGGTCACATACCCTACAGCAAACACTGGCTCTGAAATTTTAAATTGTGACCGCCATAAAATTAAAGTGTTCGGGGATGTTACGCCGCGTCGACTAATACCGACATTTCGATGGATGAAGCAGTCCAGTTTGTCGTACTACCTGACCTTGTCAAGGAATGCATCACGCTCTTTCAAAATATAACGATTTACCATTTTACGCGGCGAAACATCTCATGTGATATGAGAGCCTCAAATCTCGTTTCAAGTGTGTTCTACTATAGAGACTCTAAATGCCATATATCGGAGAGGAAGTGAACAGGGGTCGCATTCAAAGTCAAAGAGAAGCCTGGGAGTAGCACAGAAATTGTAGCAGGGCTCACTTACCCAAGTAGTTGCGGCTCTGTTTGAGCTCCGAGATGGTGATGTTGCAAGCACCTCGCGGGATCTGCGCGATGAGGTTGTAGCCGACGGGGAGCTGAGGACGCGTGAAGAGTCCGGACACGACGCGGCAGGTGCTGTTGTCCCCGCCGCATACCCCACATGCATCCACCCGCTTGGCAGACCCCACAACGCCGTCGCATCCCACATGCTGTGAACAGCAACAGGACAAGCCCAGTAAATCACCTGGCAATCTACCCCACACACCAACGGTATCAGCTTTCATTTGGAAATCTGCAGAAAGTTAAGGATCATCTTCCATGAAGATAATTCTTAACGGATCGAGACATGTTGGAGTTTCAACGTTTTAATTGTAAATTACATCTAGCTATAGTGTGCATTTTGTTGGTTAATGTATTATAGATCATCCAATAAAGTTTTAGGATAAATCCCGAATTCCAGGTTTCCTAGAAAAATGCAGACTATTTTTCAAGATAGTCTGTTGGTTCTTGCCATAGGGTTTATGTTATGCACTTTGCGTATACAAAACCGAAATGCTGCGACGGGTTAGAGTTATGGTGGACTGAAGGATATATAGGACTGTTTTGCTGACTATCTGAATAATTGCCAACTCATGTATTTCATTCTCTGTCGCGTTAGTTTTTTTTAAAGAGATGATCAGCAGGGTAAAATGTGCTAAATCTTGAAAATTATGTTAGACACGATAAAGGTTGGCCTACTACGAGATACACCCTTTCTTTCCTTGGCTGCCTGTAATCTTACGAGCCGCTATCTTATTCGAACAAGAGTTAGGAATCCTCAAAATGGCGGATCAAAATATCGGGGCTTAGCACATGAGGAGATGGTTGCTTTCACACACCTCCATTACAGTAATTAGTATTTAGTTTGTTTATGGACAGCAACGAAAAGAGAAAGGCTCTTAAGAAGTATGAATGCGCTGTTGCACAAATTTATTATGTGCGTCTCTGTATTATACTTGCAAGCAGAGTTTACCTGACACTGAAAATCTTCACGAGTTATAATAATTGCTCCTGTCTTTATGGCCGTAATTTGTTTAACACGTACAAATCATTAATATCAACTTCCCGACAACGGACCCCATATTACTTGCTTTTTACCTTCGTGACGTAGACATCAAGGCCAAATATAGGCTTCGTGTTATTTGAAGTTATGTAAACACAATAGTACCTTGGTCATGTGGACTATGTGATAGTAGGATTAATACAAATCACCCGGGAGTCCGGACTATCGAGGGGAAATGCCGTGGTGTAGGTAACGTACAAGAAACCATCACTCAACCCTAGAGGTATACTCCATAAAGCGGAAATACTGTACATAAGAGTACACAATAATAATAATAATAATAATAATTTGCCTACAATATACAAACTTATGACATCTATTATAAGCAGACGTATGCAAAAATATATGGATGATGAAAATTTGATGCCAAAAGAGCAGAAAGGGTGCTGCAGTGGATCAAAAGGATGCAAAGATCAGCTGCTAAAAGCAATACTACAAGAATTTAACGCAGGAAAAAAATGTGTATGGCATGGATTGATTATCAGAAAGCTTTCGACAGGGTGCCACACAGTTGGATAATCAAATCCCTAGAGTTGACTGGGATCAATAATAAAGTTATATTATTCACCAAGAAGGCCATGAACTACTGGAGAACACGTATGCGACTACACACAGAAAATAAGCTAATAGAAACAGAAGACATAAAAATACAATGTGGAATATTTCAAGTATACTCACTATCACCACTGCTATTTTGCGTTTGCTTAATCCCTCTCACTGAACAACTGAATAGGTTGAACACAGGATATGAAGAGCACACAACAAAGACAAAAATATCACACCTACTTTACATGGATGATTTGAAGTTGATCGCTAAATCAGGGGAAGAGCTCCAAAAACAGATACAAATAGTTAAAATCTTCAGTGATGATATCCATATGGAATTTGGACTTGAAAAATGTGCCAAGATTGGGTTTAAAAGAGGCAAACTAGTTCACTCGCAAAATTTGGTGATCGACATCAACAGAGAAATACAAGAGCTAGAACAAGGAAACACGTACAGGTACCTCGGGATTGAGGAAAGTGAAGGCGTACAACATCAACTAATGAAAGAAAGATTGAAACAGGAATACAGCAGGAGATTAAGAATGATACAGAAATCTGAACTGAACGCCAGGAATAAAATTACAGCAATTGGGGCACTAGTTGTCCCAGTGTTGAGATACAGTTTTGGTATAATTAAGTGGAGAACTGAAGAAATAAAAAAGATTGACAGGAAAACTAGAAAGATGCTAATAATGTATAAAATGCATCACCCAAAAGCTGACATAGACAGGCTGTATGTAAAGGGGAAAGAAGGAGGGAGAGGACTGGTGCAAATTGAAGCAGCATATAAAGCAGAAATAATTAATATTGCAGAATACCTTAAAACAAATTATGAAGAAGACCAGTTTGTAAATATTGTTAAAAGCCACGAAAGCACTCAACCGAATATGAACTCAATAATTAAGACAGCAGCAAAGATTACAGAAGAACTAAGTCAACCAAATGAGAAGAGTGACGCAAAACAGGATGGAATACAACACACAGAGGCAAGATTGGGAGAGCCCGTAAGGGAAAAATGGAAAAACAAAGTAATGCATGGGACGTACATTAGAAATACAGATAGACAGCTTATTAGTGAAGAAGACTCGTTCCTCTGGCTATCGAAGGGAGACCTAAAAGCAGAAACTGCAAGTGAAATAGTGGCAGCACAAGACCAAGCGTTACAAACAAAATATTATGCGACAAAAATATTGAACGCATAGAGAGATAGCAAGTGCAGACTTTGCCAACAATTTGACGAGACAATAGACCACATAATATCAGCATGCCCAATACTGGCAAAAGAACAGCACATAAAAAGACATGATAGTGTGTGTGCACAACTACACTTCAACATATGCAAGGAAACAGTGGTAGAATTTGGCAAAAAACACTGGTATGAACATGTGTCAAAATCAGTAGAAACAAGTCAAGGAGGCAAGGTAACCATATTGTGGAATCAACAAGTACAAACTGACAGAACTATCCTCAACAACAAACCAGACATTATAATAGGTGATAATGAAAAGGGAACATGTCTGTTAATAGACGTTGCAATCTCAGGAGACAGAAATGTGATTAAAAAAGAAGCCGAGAAGATTCTAAAATATAAAGACCTTACAATAGAAATACGGCGCATGTGGAATGTAAAACCAGTAATAATAGGGGCGACTGGGACTATTTTAAAATCATTCATAAAATACGTGAGCAACATAGCAGGAAAACATGAAGTCAAGAAAACAGCCATATTGGGCACTGCACACTTACTTCGGAAAGTACTTATGTAAAAGTACAATAGATTCAACACTGGAACTAACGATATAACCACCACTAATAGTAACAACAGAATAACTGCAACACTGTATTCCCTAGGGACATAGTATGGCTCAGGAATATAAGTGTAAATACCCTGCATAAGGGAGATGATGACGATGATAGTAATAATAATCATCATAGTCATAATAATCACAACCTTTACTTGCTGACAGTAAGAGTTCACATTATTTGTGTTAGAGTTAGCATTCACAGTGAAGGTTCCACATTTTAGAAGCACTTTCAGTCCTTTTCATCTACGTCTTATTCATACCTTAGCACCTTCTTTCATACACTCAACGTATTTAAAGGAGCGTGTTAGCTGTAGTTCACCTGGGAGTCCGGCTTTGTCAATGGTGGGTTATAATACGTGATTTCAGGTTTCCGCCGCCATGCAAATGAAATCTGCACCTTTCTGGGATTTTACGCATTGCAGAAAGGTAATTACCGACGTTTCGGGACAACCTATCTGTACCGTCTTCAAGGGTCAAGCAGTTATATTATTTACGCTTAAAGAATGAATTGGAAAAGGACGTGGAAGAAAAGTCCCTCTTATTTAAGGTACCAATATTTAAGGTACCAATATTTAACCCCTTTTCAGCACCGCAAACTGCTTAGAAATATAATTGCTGTTAATTGCAAAGATAATACAAAATATGTTGTGCGGATAAAACATAATTTTTAGTGTTGAGGCCGGTGGTACATGCAGCAACCACTGTGATTTATAGGGTAAAAAATGTTGCAGGTAGACTAAGGAAAAACTTAACAAAAAAAAAAAAAGACCTGTCAGACGGTTTCCGGTCGGCGGATGGAACCTGGGACATCGCTAGTACGAAACATTCGAAATGTATTGACGGCCATCGCATTTTGTTAGTGTTATCGACAACATTCTTTCTTTCCTTATATTAGCTCGTTGAATTTCTGTGACGGCAGCCGGACATCCTCTCATTGTGGTGACTTAAGCTAATTTTACGGTCGTGATTAATTCGTGGCTTGTTAGACAGTGATTTATCAGCTGCTTAGGTTATATAGCATTGAATAGTGGGATGCTGGAACGAAGAAGTTAATGTAAAAGGGCGTAGCTGTATCCTATTTTATTTGGCACCGATGGTCTGAAGCGCATTGCTTGAAGACTGTGACAGGTGCCGAATAAGAGAAGAGCGTTTCTCCTTGAACTGTAAAAAATGTACGTAAATATTCGAAGTTTTTTAATGGACCAACATGATGCACAAACTTATTGTTTCACAATAAGTTTTATTTCACGCCTCTACATGTTTCGAGCACATGTGCTCGAAACATGTAGAGGCATCAGATAAACTTATTGTAAAACAAAAATGTTGTGCATCAAGTTGGTTAATTACTGAGATAAATATACTGAGATGCACGCTCAGCAAAACGTCAAAAAAAACTTTGTAATGGGTTTGAGCCATATTATTTGACATCTTTGAATCAGATCTAAGCGTTGTACGTATTTTGTGATGGAAATTGGTATGTCAAGAGTTTACTATTTAGTTGACTGTGTTCAGTTGAAACTGTTGCCTGTAGTCTGGAACTCTTCCTTATTTTCGTTCATGGACCAGAACCAATTAAAGCATTCTGTACGCAAGAACACACAGTTAAACTCTTTACAGCAGTCAAATCAAAAAGAATTGTGCACTGCCTATATCAGAGCTCAAAGTGGTTATCGCCTATGCCAGTAACAGGGCTCCTGCATTCACCGGTTCGAGAATAATTCGTAGAGACGGACCCGGACGACTAGATGAAAGCCCCCGACGTTTAATCAAGCGCACTTCATATCTTTACAGTCACCAAGTCACAATACACTGCTATTCCCCTCCGGCTACGCCATTATATTTGTTTGGCTTTAGATCGATTTTCTGCAGCTACAACACTTCATAGCCGCGCGTTTCATCAAACGATCCTCTTTGATTTTTCACTGTTTTATACGTTCTGTGGTTTGTGTAATTTAGATTTTCGTTTGGATAGCACTGCGAAATGAAACTTCTCTTACATTTCGTATCAATATCAAGACTGGTGTAAATAAACCGTCAGCCTTGATCATGATTGTAGCCAAAGAAGGAGCAGAGAGTGTCATATCCTCACGGAACACAATTCAGCTTGCCATTTTCTAACGGCATTGCGCGCAGCCGAGCAGTGCGGTTGTGTGGATAAAGCGCTATGTATTTCGCACTTCATACCAGAGGGCCAATGCTGGACTGCCAAAAGGAAATATAATGTTTAATAACGTCATTTGTTACCACTGAGGAGTCACGGAAATTAGGGTACCTTCAGTTCCTCTACAATGCGGATAATTTTTTCACCAATTTAGTGACTAAGAGATTCTCAACAAGTACTGTACTCTGGTGCTTGCTGGATGTTCACTGTCTACCCGCTAAAGCGGGCCTTTCATAGTGTCAGCGATTGAGCTATGCCCCCGCTTAATCTCTGATACTTCATAAATTATACAGATGCAGGCATTGTTATGGATCTTTACATCGGCGATCAGAACATCGCCAGGCGTGTACTTTTAGAGATAACAAAGGAAAACTATAGTAAACACCCAGCCTCGTAGTGCAGTGCTTGTGTTCGAGTATTCTAAAGCTGTAGGATAACTCTCGATGTATTTCATTCCTTTGCAACTCGGAATTATTAAGTGTTGTTTGTAAAGTAAATATGAAAGTCTTACGTTTTTATCGTTGTGCCGTGTATTTTGATATCTATAAAGTTCATACACCAACAAATGCACTCTTTATTAAACGTTGTCAAGTTTAATAAAGAGTGAATTTGTTGGTGTATGAACTTTATGAAAGACTTATTTAGGGATCATGTCTGTCTGTCTGTCTGTGAATGTCATAGAATCAGTTTATAAATCGCCGGACGCATTGTTTTGAGTTTCTCTTGTGCAGGCCTTTCACTACGTCCTCCCAATTTTCATCCACACTAAACAACTCTGACGTCAGATGTAGACTGCGTTTGAAATGTAATTCCACACTCACAGAAACCATATTTCGACTTTCGGCAAAACGGACGAGTCCATTTAAATGGGCGTGGGCGTCAGTTCAGGCGACTACTGGCAGCCGAGGTGTGCGCATCAGCGGTAGCAATGGTAGTAATGCTGGATACACCATGTTCCGAGGTAGTGTGAAGTGTACTGACTACCCACTCCATTCGCCAGTTCCCCCTTCACTTCCCCTACCGTGCATCACCGTGTGCCATCACATTTCAACTGGAGTCTACTTAGGACCATAAATGCATAAAATCAGGCCACAATGAAGCACAATAAACCTCAAAGAAAGGCAGTGGGAATGTTGAATACTAGATTAAGAAGTGCACCCTTTCTTATCTTGTCTGCAGCACATAACTGCAACACTGATTTACTGTACCGCACTTCTGTAAGCCACTTTCTCTGCAGAGTGTCTGGAGTGCTTGTTTGAAGCATTGTTGAACACGAGCCTCCAGTTTCTCAATACGGAAGGCATGACATGTGGCTGCTCACTGCTCAGGTGCAACTACCTTATTGACATTCCTTCACGACGCTTGACGCGTGTACAAGCCTTCATTTTAATTTATTCCACCAAACAAGGTGTGTTGTGTCGCGGGGGTATAACCCCACAGTCTTGGCAGTGGCAACAAAAGCAAACCAGTGACAAGGATGCCCCCCTGCACAGCGTGAGCAATAGGTTGCAACTTCACTGTTTCTTGTTTCAATCAGTTTCTTACAGAACATATTTGGGTAGGTGCATATGTTCTGTGCTTCCAACTGGCTATTGATCGAATTTAATAGTGTGTTTTTATCACCTACCATGGAAATTGACAAAATTATATGGCGTTGCTGATAGACGAATAAGTGTGAAGCGTTTTTGGAATGATACTGACATGGGAAAACCGAATTACTCGGAGATTAAACTGTCCCAGTACAACGCTGTTCTCCACAAATGTTATGTGGACTGACTTAGTGTCGTACCTCAGCCTCTACAATATGAGGCGATTAATCACCTTAGCAATGGCAAGATGCCACCTTGGTCGCCAGATCAGGAAAAGTACGAACATTTTCGGAGAACGAAGTTGAGAACAGGCCAAATTCCCACTGACCATGTAAGAAATAAGCCACCTTTCCACAGATCACGTAACAAAGAAACCAAATTTCCCCTGATGGTCCATCTCATTACTGACCACATAACAAAACAGGTCAACTTATTACTGACCACATAACAGAACAGGCCTACTTGCCACTGACCACGTAACAAAAAGGCCATGTTTCTACTGGCTACGTAACCAAACAGGCCAACTTATTACTGACCACGTAACAAAACAGGCCAACTTGCCACTGATCACGTAACAAATTTGGCCGACGGTCCAGTGACCATGTAAGAAAATCGACGGGCACATTGCCCCGTAACACCGTCGCCGGTAATGGGACCTCTTTTCTCCCTATCAATTCCGTTAGTCCGTACTTTTGTCTTCCTGCAGCTAGTTATAATAATGTCTCATGAAATATATTCGCCGTGAAAATATTTTTATCTGAATATATGTAAGACTGATGTCGCTAAATTTAAAGAACAGCGTTGGTGCTCTTGTTGAAGAAAAATCGCTGCAGATTTGTAATACGTTACACTTCTTCTTCTCACCACACATATTGCTTTCATCTTCCGACGTTTTACTGCACAGGCAGAAGTGTTAAGCACTAGTGAAAAGATTCTGCAATCAACATTTTGTTAGGTCTTCATTTTTCTGGGATGTGGCGCCACGTCACTGGGCGATTTGGCGTCAGGCGTTTGGAGACAGCGTACTGATCTCATCTTCAAAGTCGCAATATTGTGTTATGCCAGACTTAATCATTCGACGTCTGACAGCACACAATCTGTCGCGAATTGACCGGCAAGAGGGCCAATTTCCAAGCAATTTCTCTTCACCCTACGTTCCAAGCAATGTTCTTCCGTAGCAGTCTTCACTGAAAAGCCAAGATTATAGCAGAAATGAAAAAATTATACTGAGCTGTAGTTTAACCAGAAAAATAATTAGTCATTCATGCGGTCGTCATATAATATTTATGAAACCAAACTTAATTAGGAACAATGCAAACAAAATGGTTGTAACAAGCCGAGTCTAGAACACTGGCCTGTAGTACTGGCTGACTTTGTTAATTGGAAATGTTTTGTGAGAAATACTTGAACTTGACGTTAATGCTGAGTATTATCGAAAATGGAACATAATGAGAAGGCTGTGCTTTCCTTAAATAATTCCTGATTCTTCTTTATGATAATCATTTATGCGTGTGTTGTAGTTATAATATGTTAAGACAGACATTGAAACTAATAATACCAATATCCATTCAAATCTTAGCCATTACTTTATGTGACAGCAAACTTAAATTTAGAATTCCGACACTGCCCAGGTGTTTTATTGCTGCCAATTTTGTGGGCCTTAGAATAAGCAACGATTTTTTTTTTCCTTATTCTGCACCAATTGACTAGTATTTATAGCCATGCGTAATCTTTAAATGTGCAAGTAATTCAATTAAATTTAATCGTTGAATGATTTCTAAACTGTCTACACACTAAGAATTCACGTACGTGCTATTTGTAGGCAGGTTTTCACCCTTTTGATAGGCCACGAAGGCCCTTAGGGTGAGAAGAGGTATAGCTCTACTCTGTCAAGGACCTCGGCACTCTAGAAGGGGGTGAGGGGTCAGCCCCACCCCCCGGCCGCCTCTACCCCCTGGAAAGACCCGGTAGCCATTGTACAGGAGGTTGGGTGGGCCCCAGGGCCGGTCTGGACGGGTGGAAAATCCCGTCCCCACCGGGATTCGTTTCCGGACCGTCCAGCCCGTAGTCAGTCGCTATGCCGACTGAGCTACCGGGCCCACACGTGCTATTCGTTAAAGTTGCAATATGTTTCGACAGACACATTTTGCTTCCGTCAAGTATTGCCAGATTGTAGCCGTAGGACCACTCTCTCGGAGACCAACTGGAGTCTCCAGGAATGACGATACCGTGTTGTCTTCAAATAGTATTAAAGTGCGTCAGAATCACGTCCACGTTTATTCTTCCTCCGGTCTCTGCGGAATGTCTTATTGACTGTATTTACACCTGGTTACTTCTAGAAATAAGAAACTGTGACTTTAAGTTAGACCTTTAGCGTTCTTTTAAGAATGGCTAATATTTACAGTTAAATATGTTACCTTCATGTAAGTATATTGCTTGTCACCTCTACACTTGAAATGCTAATTAAGTATCGATGTATGTTATTAGCTGTACAGATCAGCCTTGCAGTGCCACTACGTACAGCAACAAGGAAACAAGTCTGAAAAGAAGCTCGACTTTTTCAACTTTTTAAAATTCATCAGTAACAACGTTGCCTTAATCTCTTAGAATCCGGCTAGCACAGGGCTGTTGACATAATTCAGATGTAATTTTCTCAAAGCCCTTGTGTCTTTCTAGGGTCACTACAGTACCCAGTCTTAATGTAACTGCAAATTCCTCTTTTGTGTCCTTCAAGAAATCACTTCTTACACATATGTCTGATACTACAGCGTGTTCAAAATTATTTACATAATTTTTATACTGATAAAGTAGTGTTTCCAAGGCATTCAGTAACTTCCAAGCAGCAACGAAAGGCGTAATACTTCCATTATCATTTGTTAACTGTCACTGTGTTGTAGAGTGTCTCCGATCGGCAGATAGTTACGAGCAGGCCAATAAATTTCTCAACTTGTATGGATCCACAGATTTCGGCATGGCTCACAAGAGCTTATTTATTGTATTAGTACCGTCAATATACAACATAAACAAAGACCAGATGTATTAGTACAGCTGCTTTTTATCTGGCGACATGTTTCGGCAGTTAAATGGCCATCATCAGGCCAACAAAGAATAGTATTGTTAAGGTACAGTCAAATTGTTTGTAAACAATTTGACTGTATTTTAACAATACTATTCTTTGTTGGCCTGAAGATGGCCGTTTAACGGCCGAAACATGTCGCCAGATAGAACCCAGTTGTACCAATATATCTGGTCTTTGCATAAGTTGTATATTGACGATACTAATACAATAAATAATTGACTATACACAACGGGTTAGCCCCCTTAAAAAAATCACAGGAGCTTGCTATCATGAGGGAGATGGATATTGTCCACAATGCATGGCTCATACTTTTAATATTTATTGTAACTCTGTTGTTATTTGTGTTGTAAAAATAAAATTATGCTCGCCGTTTATTTAATGTAGTCTATAGTCGAGGCCTAGAGTGTTACGAGAATACCTCCATGTCCCCTGCACCTCCTCGTGGCATGGTGATCGTTCACAGAAGCAACTGTACTCACCGATCCATATTCTAGCCGGCCTTTATAATTCGAGCCCGTAATCTCCCTTTGTGCGACACACAGTTTTGCCCGTAACACAATACTTGATGTTGTGGACAAAGTTAAAGCTTGCTTCCACTTCGCCTGCGGTTAATTAGTGCCCCAATATAAAGATGGTCTCCTATGTCTACATCGGCCCACCAAAGTAAATTCTCGGGATTACTCCCCACACTCTGCTCACCTTCCTCTGTTGAAGCTCAAACAGGTAGGAGTTATAAATCCCTGTTGTGAAAGCTTAGAACTCTTTTTCCTGCTAATCTGTAATCTGTGTCCTGTAGCGACTGTATTTTTAGCTGTAGTGATTAATTATAGAGTTACGTGTTTAACTTCCGCTGTTAATTACGTTGGGACGTTCCAGAATTTGATATAATTAAAAAAAGTGAAGAATTTACTTCGTCTGTGTAGGAAGTCTGTATTATGTAGCGTTTAGTATTAGTTGACAGAACATTTCAAAGTGCCAGTATTTTGCCCTATAAGGGTAGTGAGCTGCTCAAGGAATAGTAACGAAGTTAGTTACTATTCTACGCTGCTAGTTGCCTTTCTTTCAGTTTAGGCAGTGTTCCTTTTTGCGAACTTCAGTGAATGGCAGCAGTGCTTAAAATAACATAAGCATAATGTCTACCGCTAGTACTCCGCAAGCTCTAGAGTGACCGGTTTGTGGGGGGCGGTGGCTGCAAAGGGAAAGATATTTCCAAACATATGGAGACTTGTCCGCCATTGCCTCAGCTGGGACACTACTTCGGACTTGCAGTTGTCATTTAGTCGTCTCTGAGTGTGTATCTGAGTGAGTCGGTTGCGAAGAACCTGTATGTAGTTAATGAGCGGTCAGTGGTTGGTGGTAACTCAAGTCCAACTTTCACTGGATGTTTAGGATGAAGAGGTGTTTACTCCATAAATTGCATACTTATTTCGAAGCGTCGTTAAGTGCCTGAAGAAGAGATAAATTTTCATTCTGAAGAGGTCATTAAGCATTTCTTGACAAAAAGGAAGTCGTTAAATGGACGACAACAACCGAGATATAAACTGTGTGTGAGTAGGTACGGCGGTGGGCCCACCACCATACCTGCTCACACACAGTTTATATCTCATATATAATTTTTTGGCCAGGTGATGAGATCTCAACATCCGCCACACACAAACAATATTTAGTCTCGTAGAACTTTGCAACCTGATGATGGCCAAGTAGGCCGAAACATGTCGTTT
>Ga0123354_10011971_pt1 | contig 13434 bp, 1 predicted proteins | sample TergutLab28metaG_2_FD_97872 | JGI IMG/M metagenome (GOLD analysis project Ga0123354, IMG submission 97872) | Labiotermes labralis P4 segment gut microbial communities from Petit-Saut dam, French Guiana - Lab288 P4 | ecosystem: Host-associated > Arthropoda: Insects > Digestive system > Gut ... | reverse complement strand
GTTCTCGTTACTTGCCCTACCGTTGACCTCCATGAAAACCTGCCGGTCCAGGTACCAATTCGAGCCCGATAGTCTTCCAGGTAGCAGCCCATGTCCCTTACTTAGTAGCACTGTAGAAACCCGCCCGTCCTCTACCAGACCACACTCGCGAATATGAGAGGAAATATTTGGTGTAAAATGGATTTTAAGAAAATAACACGTGAAGTTGCTTCATCTGGGGAGGGACCGGTGCCGGGAAGTTGTGAGCACGGTAATGAACATTCGGGTTCTACAAAGGGCAAGATTATTGCTTCCGAAGAATAATTGTGCTGCATGCCGCAGGTTTATCCTTTTCTCAGTTTTTTTCCCAATTCGTAGGCAAACACCACGCCTTGATGACGTATGTGGGTATGTAAGGGTAATTACACGCATTGTTAATCTCGGCTCAAGATGGCGGTGAATGGTCAACTTCACGCTCCAGTCACTCTACCCCAGGGGGTTACGACCATGAAATGAAAGAGTCCTTTAATTACGAAAATGGACTAAGTCTCAGAGAATTACAGCTCTTCTGTTTAGTAACACACATCTTTGAAAGGTACAGAATTCTTTACTTTAAGGTGTGACCGTGTTCTCGGGGCACTGTTGATAGCAACATTTTTACCACGCCACTCTGTTTGTAGATGTACTTACTTTTCTTATTCTACTTCGTGGCGTGTCAGTAAATGCCATTACCGGAGCAGTAGCGTCTTAAGCATGTAATGGGAACGGGTAGTCTGTTTGTGCCGTATGTCATTCTTATGTCAACTCATGGTAGGCGGTGTCACTTCCATTTCCCTGATTCTTTGACGTTAGACTGCTTTGCAGCAGTGACGACATGAGAGAAAAATGCTTACATGTGATTGTAGTCACATGGAGAACATGAAATGTGGACTCGTGCCCAGGTAACGAAATGTTTCAACAAGAATATTCTGTCCAAATCCCACAGTACGTTCCCGTAAGTTCCAATTCAAGAATATTCATTAACCATTTTTAAAAAAATCTACCCGGAATTAAGTTTAAAGATTCAATTCGTACCGTATAGTAAACACTGCGTAATCTTTTAACAATGGTTGAACACGTGAAACCAATAATATGTACCAGGACTTTTTCCATTATATCCGAACACTCACAGTGTTTCGAAAGCAATCTGCTTTTGTCTTCTGGTGAAAACACTAAACCAACCGATCAGGTGAAAGCACTAAGCCAAACAATCAGATGGTGGAAACACTAATCCAACCATCAGGTGAAAACACTAATCCAAAGAGTCAGATGGTGAAAACACTAATCCAACCAATCAGCTGAAGTCAGTAATCCAAACAATCAGATGATGAAAACACTAATCCAACTAATCAGGTGAATGCGCTAATCCGAACAATCAAATTGTGAAAAAACTAATCAAACCAATCAGGTGAAAGCACTTATCAAAACAGATGGTGAAAACACTAATCCAACCAGTCAGGTGAAAGCGTTAATCTAAACAATCAGATGGTGAAAACACTAATCCAAACTATCAGATGGTGAAAACACTAATCAAACCAATCAGGTGAAGGCACTTATCCAAACAGATGGTTAAAATACATGTTTTAACCTAAAGACGAAAGCAGAGTGCTTTCGAAACATTGTGAGTGCTTGTGTTGAGTGACAGTGGAAAAAATCCTGGTACATTATCAGTGGTGTTTCATACTGTGTATCAGTTTTAAGAACTACTCAGTTACTATTGTGTAGGGAAATGATCACTGTTTGTTGTGAGGTCTATACAGAACACACACATGCACTCCGTGGGAAGAATGTAGAACTTTTGAATGTTGAAACTAAGGGCACACAAAGTAACCTAGGCTGTTTAAGTGTCAGTTATAAATGTCACGTATTATTGTTAGGTAGTGAGCTCTGTGAAGCTGCAATATATTGAGTATAGGTTGGGAAGACGAGGAGTGCTTGCAAAATTTTGGCGGAAACACCTCTTAGAAAACATGTATTTTGAAGACCAAATAGGTGATGGACGTATAACATTAAGGTTGTTTTGAGGGCGATTCTTTGTAAGGTGGGTAGCATTTGTACGTCATTAACTCCAAATATTGGCTTTTGTTATTGGCGAAATGGAAAATTTGGAGTTCTGCTGCTTCTGTATTCGTTTTGAATTCGGGTACAAAGTTTCCTTTGTAGGAACAGAGTGGTGTTTTTGTAAGTTACTTGTAATTTCTCTCTTTTGTACTATTTTATACGACATATTTCACCCACCGTGTACCAACGATATTAACTGAACACAAAACATACTTCCTGGGATGTAGCATACAAAAGTGTATACGCAGAAGATGGCAACTTGCAATGTTTTTAAACAAACAGAACGCTTCATCGCTTCGTATGTTTACGCTCCCTGCTCTTAAGAGTAATAGTACACATTATACCAACAGCGTATCCATAAGGTATTTTAAAAATTGCACGTCATCTTTGCATAAAATTTCACGCCATATCGCAGAGGAAACTTCTTCGATAAAAGTGCCATATGTTAAGTTTTTACGGCAGAACTAGTAACGCATATATTGTATTCATAATTTTTTTATTAAACTTGGAGAGGGCAATAAATTCTTGGGTAAAGATATACTTTCCTTAATCGCTACAATCAGTACAAATTCCCTTCAAGCTCCAACCCTACCACTCTAACATCGAAGTTGTAGTCTTGGGGTACCGTAAGCGCCATAAAATAAACGAGAAACTAACGGAGGCGCACACACACACCCACACGCGCACACACACACACACACACACACGCACATATGCTTATTAGATTATGCCCACTGTTGTGGAATGTCTTTCTTATTGCAGATATACTACAAAGAGTAAGTTTATGGACCTCAGAATTTTATGTTATTAACTGTTTGGATCAAAGCAGGAAATTTTTTCTTTCCGACTTCTAAATAACAGATTCAATCTCAGAAATTAGGGTCAGGCACTAATGACTTAGCTGGATGCATTTCAGTCACATTAACGTCATTAATGCGTGTTTTTCGAGCATGTGGTGGATTCAGTTTGTCTGTCCTACAGTTCGATCCCAGGACAATCGGTGTGGGTTTTGTGGTGGACAAAGTGGCACTGGAAGAACCTCCCTTCCCCACCAAGAACTTCGAGTTTGCCCTGTAGTAATCTAGCAGTAATTTTTACTCGCATTTCATTCATCTGCCACCCACACTGTACAATTTTGGTAACTAACAGTGTCGTTAACTGAAACGCTACTTGTCTTTCTTTCAAAAGTCAGTTTCCTACTTGTCGCCTTCTTAAATTCACGTTTGCATTAGGAGTGTTTGTGATGTTGGTATTGTTACTGATAGTTTCGATTTAAATAATTTTGTTTTCGGACATTATGTTGTACTTAAACGTCCTGATAGTTTCAATCACAGCACGGTTGACATCATCTCCAGGTATTCATCTTTCTTCTGCTTCCTTTGTTCTAATAAGTTTATGCATGCCTCTTCAGACCGTGTTTCTTTTTTCTGCCTGACCTCGCAACATGCTAGACTGATAAAGATAAAAGGTTGAAAGCAATCCAATTATATGCCTGGACAAGCCCTGAGGGTTTCAGGAGGGTTAGGCTACTAGATATCAAGACAGTCGGCACATGAAGGTGGTAAGGTTGTCAGCCCTACGCACCGACCGCCTTTACCCTCCTTCCCCCTAAAAAAATACTCCTGATATTCATTTCTGTTAGAGGCTGAGTCAACCCCAGGTCTATATTGCGGCCGGAAGGATGTCAATGAAAAATTCCAATGACATCATCGGGCATCGATCCCGCGATCTTCCGGCTTGTAACGTAGTGCCTCAACAATCTGCGCCACCGCGTGGCCCAAAGCTAGACTGATATCCCCTGTAATTCCTTCGTGTACCCCGCTGATGTCCACATAGTCATTATAGCTCTCACAACACGTGAGAACGTGTTTCAGATTTTAATTTTTATTCTTTTCTTTAATGTACACGTTAATTTGCTCTTTTTTATACAAGCCTTTTGCTTTTCTCGTTTTCTTACTTACAGTCTCACCCTAAATATTTTCACGGCCAGAAAGTGTTCAGTGTCAGTCAGCTCGTATGCAAGTTGAACCAGGAATTACGGTTACCCTAAAGCCGCGTCTTATCTATAAAGGCCTCGTCATTCTGTTTCTTTCTTCTTTTCAGAACATTATTGCGATATTATCGCGATGTCGCGATTTTGTAGGGTACTGTTTGGCAAATGGGTATTTTGACGTGACAAATAATCATCACTTATTCCCCTTCAAACATTCTGTCCCAAATGTCGCTATCACAGTACATTTTTCTCCCAATTAAATCACTCAAATTCCCAAACGAAAATGTCCCTGTCCTTCATTTAATGTTATATTCTGTGTTCCTGTGTTCTTACATTTATGTTAGGTGTTGCATGTGTCTGTGCAGTCTAAGAAATAACACAGTTCATGTAAATTTACGTCAGCTAAGAAATTAAATTCGGTTTCTGTAATTACCGCGTTGCCTGAAATTCAGTGCTGAATGGAATGTTGCCGACACGGTGCTTTCAAGTTGCAAAATTAAATCGTGGTTGTAATGTACGTTGCTGGTGTCTGATTAATGCAAGTACTGCGAGTAATTGTACGGAACAAGAGATTAATATTCATGTTCGATTATTTGCCAGTTATACCACAGTTACGTTGCACTATTTTATCTTTACAGCTGCTGCTGGTTCTGTTGAGTAATAATTTTTTGCTTGAAAGATAAATATGCAGCAGGTACCGCTTGCAGAGAAGCGAGATGCAAATATTTCTGTATGATCAGTGTAACCATTCGAACCACGGTAGCTTTTGTATGTACCTACTTAGTTAGCGTTAGAAATTCCCCATTCTTCCCAGCATTAGAAATTCACCATCCTTCCCAGCATTAGAAATTTCCTATCCTTCCCAGCATTAGAATTCCCCATTCTTCCCAGCAGTAGAAATTCCCCATCCTTTCCAGCAGTAGAAATTCCCCATTCTTCCCAGCATTAGAAATTCCCCATTCTTCCCAGCAGTAGAAATTCCCATTCTTCCCAGCAGTAGAAATTCACCATTCTTCCGAGCAGTAGAAATTCCCCATTCTTCCCAGCACTAGAAATTCCCCATCCTTCCCAGCAGTAGAAATTCCCCATTCTTCCCAGCATTAGAAATTCCCCATCTTTTCCAGCATTAGAAATTTCCAATTCTTCCCAGCATTAGAAATTTCCCTTTCTTCACAGCATTAGAAATTCCCCATCCTTTCCAGCATTAGAAATTCCCCATCCTTCCCAGCAGTAGAAATTCCCCATTCTTCCCAGCATTATAAATTCCCCATCCTTTCCAGCATTAGAAATTCCCAATTCTTCCCAGAATTATAAATTTCCCATTCTTCCCAGCGGTAGAAATTCCCCATTCTTCCCACAGAGTGGAAGTGTGTGTTGCATAGGACTCCGTATAATAAACAGCGATTGTTTTCCTATGCGAGATTAACTGGACGGATCCTGTAATGAAGACAGTAGGTCGTTTACTGTGAGGTAGGAATTCAGTATGTAATGTGTGACATGAAGTCGGTGTTTAAAAGGGTTAAAAATAAATTGACAGACTGTGTATGGGTTAAATTTTCTGCGTTAATGCCTCACGAATTTGCCGTAAAAAAACTTCTTAAAAAATTCCATTGAAGAGGTTCAAGATAGAAGATTGACTGCCAGAATGAACTCATTAAACTTTCCAGAAACCTTTATGCATTTTAATATTAACTTACCCTGGAGCTTCGTGTATCTATACGCACTGAATATTACTTTTATAAGTGATGTCTTTACACATATGTAATCCTTGAACCTTAATAATTTGGTACCATTCGCTTTCAGATGTTGCGTGACACCACTCAGGAAGATAGAGTCTAATACAGGTCCACTCAGTATGTTTTACATTGTGTGACCAAATGCGGCAAAACTTGGTCTCTGTGTTGGAAACCTGAAATTTAATACATGGAATGAAAAATGATTGAGTATACAAATACACACTCGTAATATGTAATACTTATCGCATTTCCACTATAACAATGGTTGCACAAACTCTTCTCAATGTTTACGTGTTACGTTATACGTACATTGCCTGTCTTGTTACACGGTGAATTAGTAATATAACGCATGTGTCCAGAATTGCTTCAGCATTCCATCTCGTCTTTGGCGGGCAAATGCTTAGAATATGTTTTCTCAATTCAAATGTCTCGGTGGGAAACGTAACACTATGTCGCACTTAACATGTTGCCCGCGAGCTACATGTTGAGCGAGTCTGGTCCAACACATTGTTGACCGGAACCAAATCCAGCTCCATAACAAAGTCTCGAAATTTATATCCATATTTGATTGTCGTAACGTTTTTTTCGCGTGTTTATTATCGTATGTCGCACTGTATATTGTAGAACACCATTTGTTAACCAGCAGACCGCAAACACTTATGCATTCCGCCAGTTCTACTTGTTGGTAGCAGTCATAAAGTCAAAGTCCAACTGTCGTTATGCTTAGTGACGCGTCCTGACGCATTGTCATGTAGGGGAATTAGGGTATAATTCCATGCATTCATAACCTCGGCGCTGGATTGGTTGTAAGATGCAGACACAACCTTTCTTTCAACAGGAGACTGGGTAGAACGGGACCTGTAGGAAATCGAAAGCTGGTCCTTCCATACTGACTGAGATAGACCCAGATACCTACGCGTTCTGTCTACATGATATGATACTATGTTTCAATTAACGGCCTGTGTTTTTTTTTTCTTTTAGCGACTAAATAGTTTGTTGTGGCCATTGGTTCGCTTCTTCCCCTGTCCCAGTTTAGCGCAAAACAATTTTGTCAGCTGTGACGGAAGAGAACACTTGTAGAAACCTAAACGTTAATGGCAAAGTAATGTTAAGGTTAATGTTAAAGTGGCAGTACTGTTTGGATTGTGGATTGTGTTTGGCTCGGAGTAGTGTCTAGTTGCAAAATTGCGAATGCAGTAATGAACATTCGGATTAAATAGCCTGGGGGAGATTTCTTGACCAGCTGAGCAACTGTCAGATTCTCAGGAAGGACTGTGCTTCTTATAGTTCATCGGTTGTTTGGTTGGTTGGTTGGTTGGTTGGTTGGTTGTTGTCTGAAGAATTGGAATTTTCAGGCCATTTCTGCACAGTCGCTTCTCTGCTGATGCCCTGCTTTCACATTCAGATGGCCCTGCTATTCGCAGTTAACTTCTGTGTTTAACCTCCAGGAGGTGAACGTGTAACATCCATTTCCTCAAGCCGATGCCTTCTACTCTTTCGTTTTATTTCTGTCTGCTTTTACAAGACATATAGAGAGGGAGAGGCGGGGTGTTTCGTGTAACAATGTCATTCAATTGCTAAGATTTTATAGATCCGATGGTAGATGAATAAAATATGAGTATGGAGCATTGCTGGAGTTGTACTCACAGAGGAAAAACGAAGTACTTGGAGAAGAACCTGCCCTCCGTGTCACGTGTTCCACCACAAATCTTACATGTGCTGGCCTGAGATCGAACCCTTGTTGCCGCGCTGAGAGGCCGGTGGCTAGCCATCTGAGCCTAGTAGTAGTGTATTAGAAGCAGTAAGATGAGAGTACACCAGTCTAAGTAGATATATAAAGAGACATTATTTTATCTGACAGCTCGCGTCGCTAAGTTACTCGAACCCCTTCGCGTGATTTCAGGGAGCGCAACGCTCGCCCGTATTCGAATTTGCCGTAAGTAAGGGTCCTCACGTATCACTTCAATTTATTGCGATTAATATTAGTATACTGTACTCACCATATTTCAGGAAAGTGCCGGAAATGTTTTCTTTCGTATCGCAGATATGCGCTACGTCTTACATACACTTTGTCCATTGCATATGTTAAGGGATCCGATGGGCAGTTACCAGCAATAGTTGCCGGATAAAATGATACCACTATTTAATGTTTTGTTTACCGTGCAACGTGATATATCCGTACAATAATAACTAACAGGATGCACTATTTACTTTCAATTTATTTCATATAATTAACTTCAATTATTGAAGTAAATTTAAAGTAAATAGTGTCTCCTGTTGGTTCTTACTGTACTGATACCACTATGTTTAACGACTCTGTCTTCATCGAAAACGTGGTCTTACGCGGACACCGATCCACGAGAAGAACGAACCAAAACTTAATATATCATTTACTGTGCGAGATTTTATATTTTCTCGTGGTGTTGTTGATGTCTTTCGTCTGGAATGTTTCGCTGCGCCAATGAGTAGATTGTTACAGACGTTTCGGGACATCGTATTGGTACCTTATTGGACATCCTGATCATTGAAGAAGGGACTGATGCACTGTACCTAAACGTTTGTAATAAACTAGTTATTGACGCTAGGAAACGTCTATAAGACCGAAGATTTCACAAAATTTTCTCTTTTATTTCTTACGTCTTAAAGGCTTGATGCTTAATTAAGCCTAAAATCAGTCAATATATATTGAGTATTTAGCATATAGGCCCTACATAAGTGGGGCATGTTTGTCTTCGTTTAGATATAAATAAGCAACATCTTCTCCTTAGGTGACACATCCCCATTGTGCTCAGATTAATATATATATTTAGAGTAGTTCCGTCATGCACAACACAGCACTGTAGCCGAGTAACTCCTTGGTTGCTTGAGATTTCTCAGGCGCCTTGTAATTCAGCTGATTTATTGATATCACCTCGTTTATTAATTATAGCTGATTTATCGATAACTTTTTTGTTACCCTCACTCTCCAGGGCGATACCTGTAACACCCTTTCTTTTAGCGATTGGCAGGATGAAGAAAGTGTTTTCATTTCGTTGACTGATCAATTCAAAAATTCTCAAAATAAGCTTAAATTTCTGTGGCAGAAAAGTCTACAGCGTAACCGAAAGTCGCTAGTTTCTTCACCAAAATAAACAAAAAATTCTGTAAACACAATGTCAGATTTGCCAACCATCAAGTCCTCGCACACCTTTGAAGTGGTCACGTCCGGCAGGATAAGGCTAAAAGCGAGGGGGTTGAGAGAGGCAGGATTCCCTTCACACGGCAGGTGAACCAACAGGCTACTAACGTTTGGCTACAGCGTGCCTTTACGCCCTTAAATAATGTTGCGTAACAATTGTATTTAAAGTAATTTGACGTTCATAGGGCCATACATCGTAATATACGTAATATACGTATACTGCAGTATCTGTTTGACATATGCCTGTTGCTGTACGTACAGTCTTGAACTCCTGATGATGGACGGAAAGACCGTCCGAAACATGTAGAGTGTTACTCCAAATAAAATAAATATGAGACATTGGTGCATCTAGTTGGTTTTACTATAGAATTGTATTTACAGTAGTTCAGTCGTGCACAACACAGTTATAAGTAATGATAACTGCGTTGTGCATGACGGAACTCTATTACGCAACATTCTGTAAGGACGTAAAGGCACGCTGTTTTCTTCTTGCAACAATGTCTTTAAATATAAGTGGTGCCTATTTACATACTTCTTAGCTAAGTGAAATGAACGAGATGCCGTAACTTTGCTGTCGCGTATTTGTGATGATTTGGTCTGCTGTTTTTACAGGCCGCTGACAATGGGCGAGATAGGCTGCTTCCTGAGTCACTACAACATTTGGCGTCAGGTGAGTGATCTTATTCACGTGTAAAAATATGCAAGTGGGTAACGTTTAACCCTTTAAAGATCGCGTACAGTTTTTTTTCTATCCAATGCTCCCGATTTCTGAAATAGCATTGCTTTTTGGAAGTTTTTCAGTCTTCGCCGATTTGTCCTCCTTGTATGAACGACTTGTAGATGAATATGAGTATGGAGTACGGTGAAATTATATTGACAGGAGAGAACCGAAGTACTCGGAGAAAAACCTGCCCCAGTGACACTTTATCACCAATCTGACTGACCTGAGATAGAAACCGGGCCTCCACGGTGAGAGGCCGGCGACTGTCTCCCTGGGTCATGGCATGGTCATAAATAATCTGAATTGTTGTTTTTTACAGCCAAAAAATGCACAATTAGTATTACAACCTTGTATATCACAACAGTAGCTTTTTATATAATATATACTCCTACATTTTTCCACATTTATGTGTCATCATCATGGAGTTTTACATTTGTGCCTTGCCAAGTTACACAAATACTTAAAAATGAAGCTGTTAAAGTCACAGTTCAGTGTTAAATATTATATAATTATATAATTATTTGTGGGCCGGGTAGCTCAGTCGGTATAGCGGCTGACTGCGGACTGGACGGTCCGGGATCTAATCCCGGTTGGGACGAGATTTTCCGCCCGTCCAGACCGGCCCTGGGACCCCCTCAGCCTCCCGTACAATGGGTGCCGGGTCTTTCCCGGGGTAGAGGCGGCCGGGGCGTGGGGCTGACCCCCCCACCCCTATCTAGTGCCGAGGTCCTAGAAAGAGTAGAGCTATACCTCTACTCACCCTAAGGGCCTTCGTGGCCTATGAAAAGTGTGAAACCTACCTAAATATATAATTTAAAACTCTGTTCGACGTTATAATCTCTTGTCGAACAGATTTTTATCACTAACCCACGATTAAATAATATTTTAATATATTTTAATATGGAACTGTGATTTTAAGAGCTTCAATTTTAAGAATTTTTTGTGTTTGTGTGACCGTACATCACTGATACAATAACATAAACAGCCAACTAGATGTAGCAATAATAATTTTATTAATAATTTCAATCAGCTCAACATGTTTCGGGCGTTGATTTCGCCCGAAACATGTTGAGCTGATTGAAATTATTAATAAAATTATTATTGTTGCATCTAGTTGGCTGTTTATATTACATTATTATTGAGTTTTAAGAATTCATGTAACTTGGGAAGGCACAAATGTAAAACTTCCTGTTGGTGACATATAAATGTCGAAACATTTAGGTGTGTATAGTATATAAAGAGCTATTATTATGATGTGTAAGGTTGTAATATTAATTTTTCATTTGTTGTCTGTAATAAAAACAATAATAAAAGTGCACGGTACATGCATCAAAATAACCTGAATTGTGTTTCAAAATGATTGTCCTACCGCACAATAAGCAAGTCCATATCGCTGTCTACAAGCGTTCAACATAATGCTCTGTAGAAAAATAAGCGGCAGTCGTGTAGTTGGCATAGCGACTGGCTACGGACTGGACTCTTCTATGTTGATATCCACAACCATGCCGATCCGCTGTGCTCCACACAGCCTCCTCTTAAATGGTCACCGCGTTCTTTTCCATGAGCAAAGCGCCCGTTGTGTAAAGTTGACCATTCATCTCCATCTAGTGCCGAGGTTGAGAACGAATGAAGCTATACTTCTGCTCCTATAAGCTTGTGCGGCTTGGGCAGGGACCATCTTACCTTCTACATTTTTCCTTTTTTAGGCACATTAACTTTTTTTTTCTGAGATCCGTACGTAATGCAGGAATACACTGTGGGCAGAACGTAGGATTTTTAATGTTAAACCTAATGGTAAAGTAAAGGTAAAGTTCACCCTAGAGCAGGCCACGAAGGTCCAAAGGGGGAGTAGAGACATAGCTCTACTCTTTCCTTAACCTTGGCACTAGATGGAGTGGGTGGTCAACGCCACGTCCCGGCCGCTTTACGCCCGGGAAAGACCCGGTACTCATTGACGCTGGGTGGACCCCAGGGCCGATCTGAACGAGTGCGGAAAATCTCGCCCCCACCCGGGATTCGATCCCCGTACCGTCCAGCCCGTAGCGAGTCGCAATACCTGCTGAGCTATCCGGTGATACATGAAGTAATCACTGGGCTTTAGGGGGTTAATGAGTGTGTTGCAGGAGTAGGTGCACATTCCGTATTTGATATTTCCGCAAGGTGTGGCACAGCCGTGTGAATTTCGCTGGTTTAGTCTTACATTCAGCATATCAAGTGTTCGACTCCGGCAGGGCTGGAGCAGGTACAATCCAGACTAGTATACTGCAGCTTTTGATGTCGGTGTCCCTGCTGTGCTAGCAGTAGTAGAGCACTGAATATATGGCATACACAACTAACAGCTAGTGAACAACAGATAGCTTAGCGGGATTTAGACAGAATGGTACTAATGTTGGGACAATTGCCATGTCACAGTTGGGTATACGTAGGACACTTGTGAATGGAATTGAGACTGTACCCTGTCATTTGGTATATGTTTTATACAGCGTTCCTTCAGTGAAACCAGAATGTTTTAAGTCGCTAAGCAAGGTTTTAATTACGCTGTAGTATTGACTCTGCTCGTGAAGGAGGACTGTGTTTTTTGTGTATTCTTGATACATTCCACTGTGTTGTTGGTAGATATAAATTATTACCAATCTGTTTACCCAGATACGTTATTGGCACATACTCTATCAGGTTGTGTGAATTAACATATACAATGTGACTACATGTTTGGCTTGTTAATAGCCATTTTCATTACCATTTGCGTGGCAGTTCCAGCCACTTTGTCTCATTAAGATGGAAAGTGTCTGCGTGGGAAGTTGTTTGTCACCTCATCCCCCGCACCCAAATCCTTTCTGGGGCCTGTTTAGCCTCCTAACCAATGAGTAGGCGGCCTTCATTTTCCGGAGGCAGTGGGGCCGCAACGCATAGCTGACCTGCCACATCTGTTTAATGTCCGTATATCTTCATGGGGTGATGATTAAGTGCAGGGACAACTATATTTGTACTTACCCTGACTGATTGACAAGTATGCTTCAAGGCACGTTTATTTGTAGCAGGACATCTTATACAATTGGAAATGCTAGCGCGAGATTTGGGGTTCGAAGAGTGATGTTGCTGGGGAGACAGTTCTTCCGGGATGTGAAGCTGTGTGGTTGGATGAGTAGCTCCCGATGTTCCTATGAAAGGTCATCCCAAAGACGCCACGTTCGCTCACAGAATACCTGAATGAACAGATAATGTGGCATTCGCTGTTCTAGGTTGTTACGCGGCATAGGTTGGCAGTTACCGACGTTTCGGAATACCTTATTTGTTATATATTCAGGGACAAAGCAGTCTTGGATTGTCCCGAAACGTCGGTAGCCAACCTACACTGCTTAACATTGCAGAAAAGGAAAACCCTATCTACACCCCGGCGGAAGCTGACATTCTGCGACAAGCATTATTGTCAGATGGATGGATTCTTGTAATCATCCAGACAACAAACTTTATGTGGGCAGCCCGGATAGCTCAGCCGATAGAGTGGTTAGACTAAAGATGGACAACGGAGAAATCATGGTGTCATTCCCAGCAGAAGCAAAAGGTTTCTCTCCTTTTTTTTTTTCCAAAACGCCCAGACGGGTTCTGTTGATTCTATCTTCTGGGGGGGGGGGGGGGGGGGCCCGGGTTTTGAAGCTGCGGGTTTTTTCCCTGTGGGGCCGCGGGGGAAGAAGGGTTTGGGTCCCCCCCCCCCCCCCCGTATATCTTG
>Ga0123354_10011970_pt1 | contig 13435 bp, 5 predicted proteins | sample TergutLab28metaG_2_FD_97872 | JGI IMG/M metagenome (GOLD analysis project Ga0123354, IMG submission 97872) | Labiotermes labralis P4 segment gut microbial communities from Petit-Saut dam, French Guiana - Lab288 P4 | ecosystem: Host-associated > Arthropoda: Insects > Digestive system > Gut ... | reverse complement strand
GGGACCCGTTGCGCTGACCACGTGACACCCCTCTATCCACAAAAGTTGGCACTAACTTCGCCGACCGGCGGCGGCCGCTCTGTCGGTATAGTTCGCGTGCGGACTAAGGCCACGGAGTTTTTTTACACACACAGGATGGGCCAAAAGTAGATATACAGTAATTAACTATATACTCTATACCTACATTTGGCCCACCCTGTGTATGTGTGCGTGTGTGTGTGTGTGTGTATGTATATATATATATATTTATATATGTATATGGGATTTCTTTGTCCAATAAAAGTAAAATGCATACGAAGATAAAATTTCTGTTTACATCCGTCCGACCGAGTTAATTGATTCCGAAATTAGCAACTAAATTTAGACTGAACTCTCAAGAAAACCTGGTCTTAAAACGGAATATGGGCGTAAATGAAATATGATTTCTGCGGGAAAAGTTAACAGTCCGGTTGATCTTCGGGCTCGTTCAAGACCTGTATTGAACGGAACCTTCCTACAACGAAAAAAAAAATGTTAGGTCCCTTGTGAGTCCCTAATAGGTACGTATCCGGCTACTTTGAATATCGCCTATCGTTTGATTTTTTCTTTAATTCAAATCATGCTTTACATGATGATTATAGCAAATATTTAAATCTGTGAAAAAAGATTTTTTTGTGCATAACGAATTATATTACTGCAGGGTGAACGTTGATAGAAGCCGAAATTCGAATTCCAAACTTCTTTCGGTATGTTGAAAATGTAACAAAGTAGAAGAACATTTGCAGTGCGACATACACCATGCTCATAAGATCTGCAACAAGAGCTCAGTTGGTATAGCGACTCGCTATGAGCTGGACGGTCCGCGGTTCGAATCCCGGTGGGGGGGCGAGATTTTCCCTACCCGCCCAGACAGGCCCTGTGGAACCCACCAAGCCACCTATACACTGGGTTGCGGTTCTTTCCAGGGGTAAAGCGGCCGGGACGTGGCTTTGGCCACCCACCCAATCTACCGCCGAGGGTAAAGAAAGAGTTGAGTTATACCTCTTCTCACCCCCTGAGCCTTAGTGGCTTGTTATAGGGTTATCTTTACCTTTTACTTTACGCTTTCAGCATAACCGCAATGAGTTATGCAGAATTGGAAGAAATGCTTCCATTAAAGTATATACTCCGCAGGAGTACATGTTTCCACCCTTATTTTGGAAATAATTCACGTGACCTGTAGAGACACGTAGCCTTCTGACTGCATGTCACATACTGACAGAGCTTAATTCTGTTCCAAGTTATTATTAACCCCCACCTTCCTTTTGTTTTCTTTTTACATTGAACCATCTCCTCGTAGTATTTTTTTAACCCTCATCAAACCTCTTTGTTTTAATGCCCTCTAATCTTCCTCTTTCTTTTCGTTTTCTCCCCTCATTTATCTACTCCAGGCGTTTTTAATTCTTTTCCACTCTACATTCTGCAGTGTTTTCGGGTTCGTCCCCTATATAAATCTTGACTGAGATTTTCTTATCATTTAGGACAACTCTTGTAATGTAAGGAACACGGGGTGGGGAGGGTAGTTCAAGACGAGTAGCTCCTTAAGGGATAGAAGCCATTAGTTAACCGGGTTGAAGAAGGTGTCAAGGGATGGTGCAGATGCAGGCAACTGTGTATGTGTAAGAGGGAGAGGCGGGCGGCTTTAAAAGGGATGAGGTGAGGTTCAATGGGATGGGCAACTGTTTTTCTACTCTGTTTTATTACACAGCGTAGGCCTACAAACAAATCTTAGATTCACTAGTTTTATAACAGGTTCCGCAAACATCAGCGAGTGAAGTGTCGTACCTTGTATGTGGTTTGTTGTAAAAGAAATATTAGCAAATAACTTCATGTTTCTTTAAACTTTTCTTTTGGAGAGTATATTTTTCTACATTTTACCAACAGCGGAAGATATATCTGGCATAGAGTCACTGGTTCTTCTAGCTTGCACTTACCTGATTTTAACAAGTTGCGTGAAGGATGAAAACGTCACAGTATGTAAACAGTGAACTAGTGACTCGGGATTTTACAAAATTGTCTTGTACTTTACTACGGAAATATACTGACAGTGGTCATTCCCACCTAAATGGAGAATTTTTCCTCATTTTACACCAGAGAATGAAAAAATTACTTAAACTTGAACCAAAAAATGAAAAAGATTTAATTTACTAGTACAAACAATCAACTAGATGCAACAATAACAATTTATTATTAATTTCAATCAGCTCAATATATTTCGGGCGATAATTTTGCCCATCCTCGGTAGCACTAGACTGTGTTTACAGCTTGTGGTATAATACACCGAAGAAGTTGCCAGCAGGCAACTTCTTCGATGCATTATACCACAAGCTGTAAACACAATCTAGTGCTATTGAGGACGGGCAAAATTATAGCCCGAAACATATTGAGCTGAATGAAATTACTACTAAATTTTTATTGTTATATCTAGGCGGTTGTTTATTCTATTATATCAGAGATGCACGGCCACACAAATATCTGATTTAATTCAATTTTAATCAACTGAGTAAAACTGTTTTTTAACCTGTATAATAATGGTATTTAAAATGGGGGTTGCTATAGCGTGCTGAGCATAGCGAAGAGGCCACGTGCTGGACTACCGCTGAGTAATGACACGTTAAGATGTTTCCCTCACCTACCTGCAGACCCGCTCTGGAACTCACTCAGGTTCCTATTCAGTCGGCTTGTAGTAAAGCAGCTAGGCCTTTAATTGGTCCACTCACCTCCATCTGCTTTCAAAATTAAGAATGACTGGATCTATGCCCAGTCTTCCCATATGCCATCATACTGTGCACTGGAATGATTTTGCATTTAATAATTTTGAAAATATTTGGAATCCAAACTCGAGACACTGTTGGAATATCAAAGAAATGTACGTAGAATCTCCGAAATATTTAGTCCTACATGTGTCCTAAGGAAATACAAACTTCGGCAATTTCTCCTCCCGCCCTCATAAATCCGGTTAAAGCAAACGACAGGACACACAACACAGCGAAAAACACAAAACAATGACGCAGTTAATTTAATTACGAGAACGCTGCAGTAAGCATCATTAGTTAGAACTTCTGGTTATTTCAGCAGGTCCCTGGTTCATATTTCGGATATGAAACCAGCTCTATATCAGTTGTTGCGTGAACTTCAATCACATATGTTTTGTTTACTGACGATAATCCAGTCACACATCATTCACGTGGTTAGCGGTGACGTCATAATCGGACTGCAGTTACCAGTGACTTCAGAACTGCGTTTCCATGGTTGCGATAGACGTCACCATGCTAAGGACAGGACTTGTTTTGTGAGACACGTCACATCCGATTACCATGGTTACACACGAAAAGAAAAAGAAATTCGAGTTGGACTGTCAGTGACGTCATACTCATTTTAATTTGATGACAGAGAGGAAGAATCAGCGCGTGTATATTCTCTCTCTCTCTCTCTCACGCACACACATACACACACATAAACATACACACACGTATACATACTTAGATACATACACATACGCAAATATAATTTATGCCCGTAACAGAATTCAAATGCGTCAATTTATAATGTTCATTTCCTGAAGATAAATGGCAAGTGTGCCTTGAAATGGATTCTGGGCCATTTCTACACATTTCGCATCTCACGTTTCAAAATCATCCTCAAATTTGATACAATACATACGAGATAGCAGAGTTGGTATAGATACTGCCTATGGGATGGACGATCCGGGGATCGAGTCTGAGAGGGGGCGAGATTTTCCGTACCAGTCCAGACCGACGATGGGACCCACACAGCCTCCTGTACCAAAGGCGCCGTGTCTCTTTCCTGGGGTAATGAGGCCGGGACATGACTTTGACCACTCACCATCTTCTAGCTCCGAGGTTAAAGAAAGAGTTGAGCTATATCTCTGCTCCCTTTTTGGATCTTTACGTCCTGTTCTGTGGCGAAATTTACTTATTTTACACGTCAAACACACATTGCTGAAAGAATAGCAAAAGGCAGTAAAGCATACTACGCCAATGCAAAACTAATAAAATCAAAATTCCCAAAGAAATCACCAAAATGAAAATATACAAAACGATGATAAGACCAGTCGTTACTTACCCATCAGAGACTTGGATTTTAACAGCAAAAGATGAAAATAACCTAAGCATTTTTTAGAGAAAAATACTAAGATTGATAATTGGTCCTGTCAATTTTGACAATATATGGAGAACACGAAACAGCATGGAGATAGATAAACTAATAGAAGGTGCAGATATAGTGAGATTCATCAAGGCACAAAGAATCAAATGGCTGAGGAATATTCAAAGAATGGAAGAAGCAAGACTGACTAAGAAACTATTAGATTGGAAGTCTATGGGAATTAGACCAGTAGGAAGACCAAGTCAACGATGGCAAGAAGATGTTTTGGAAAATCTAAAAAGCTGAAATTTAAAACTGGGAAGAAAATAGCTAATGACAGAAGAACTTGGAGAGACTTGGTTGAGAAGGCAAAAACCCACAAAGGGTTGTAGTGCAAATGATGATGATGATGATGATGACGTGTAAAACACCAGCGCCAGAGGAGTGAAGTGTTCTTACTGAAAATGTCAAGCATTAAATTCTACTTTAAAAAATTAGTCGCCCTCGCGGTGTCGTGCCCGGGATTTGCGTAGATCTGCCCCTTACTAATAGTTCATTTAACATTAATTGGCCTTACATGAACTAACCGACTGACGGCTTTCTGAAATGAAAATAAAAAGAATGCTAAAATGTAGGCATTTCGAAGTGTGTTTATTTGTTTTATACTATATTAGTATGGTGTTCTAGAACACATTAAGTGGTTGGGCCCTGTAGTTAGAATTTTCCAACGGGAACGATGTATGCTTGAAGGGTAGTAGTTTGAGGCGCTGGTGCGAAGCCGCTGCCGCAAGGTACTCTAGCAAGCGGCTTAGTAATCGTGGGAAGAAAAAAGATTTCTTAGTCGGGACATAGAAGGGAAGTTTGCATCCAGTCTTATCGGTGATCACCCGACACAGAGCGGGCCCATTTATCACTCACAGAAACGTGGACATTCTTCGAGCAAAGGGAAAAGTCAGATGTGGATTAGAAGAGAGTCACACGATGGACTCGATGAAAGCAGAATTCACATCACAAAAGATAAGCGATTAACTCCTTTCGTACTAAAATTCTAATGAAGAAAATCTTCTCTTCGTTACAATTTCAATAAGATTTTTGTTTCTCATAGCGAGTTTAAGTGCTGGTAAGTTTAGGGCCCTTAAATACAAAAAAAGAGGGCTAAAGAAGTCAGAGCTTCTAAATAACATTGACCCTGTCACGTGTATAGCCGAAATAGCTCAGTCAATATAGTGAATCACCTACGTGCAGGACCATCTTATATCTGGTTTCGGTTCCACGTTGAAGTTTTTCTGTTTTCTTCCCCCTAACTCCGCATTCAGAACATCTGCCTTTCCCTTCTGTCCAGTGAGTAATGAGGCTGCAGGACAGGAACATATCAACTCATTTCCAGCAAGTGCCAATTTGAGAATGACACTTCTTCTTCTTCTTTGAAAGTAAAGGGTTCATAATCGTCCGAAATATTTGTAATAATTTGCTAGACCACACTGTGTCACAGCCTAGAGGATCTACCCTTATTATCCACTGTTGTGAATGCATCATATCTTAAGGATTTATTTCTTGACACTTTTTTACCCACTGTTAGAGTTTATATACAGAATGAAGTTTAAAGAAAAAGATGGGTTCAAGTGGAGCACAGGGTTCAATGAAAAATATTCCTTAAATAATATTTTGCACATCCCCCATATAAAATTTTCATTCTTATGTACCATAAAAAGACGGGAACTTTCCTTGGTTTCGTACAGAACCTTTAGCTCTTTAGGACCTAATTACCACTTTATATTTCTATAGTAAAACCATCTAGAAGCACCAACGTCTCAAGTTTTTTTAATTTTAGAATATCACTCTACATGTATCGGACGGTCTCTCCGTCCATCATCAGGAGTTCAAGACTGTACATACAGCAACAGGCATATGTACAGTCTTGAACTCCTGATGATGGACGGAGAGACCGTCCGAAACATGTAGAGTGATATTCTAAAATAAAATAAACTTGAGACTTTGGTGCGTCTAGTTGGTTTTACTATAGAAATATATTACGGCGCACGGCACTATGAAGGACAAACTCATCACTTTAAAGTATAGGAGACTTCAGAGAATAGTGAGCAAAACTAATATGTTGAAAACTGTTGTTTTAATTCAATTACTACAGATAAAATTCATATCTTACATGCTGTATCTTAAATTAAAATTAATGATATTTATACTTGTATAAAATATAATCATCCATTTTATTAAGTAATATGTAGGTTATAAATGTGCCATAAATACTATTCATAAGTAAAGTAATCAAGTCGAAATTGTGTAAAGTGGTAAAGTTTTACACTCAGTAATATGGAAAAGAAACAAGGGTTGATTGATGACATAGGGATTAGTAAAAGTGAAACGGTAGAACTAAACTTTGCAAGCTTTCGAAAATGTGTGCGGTCCTTGAAAGAATTAAGCATTGTTCAACAAAAGTAAGAATATATGATTATGGAGCAGGATTGTTAATCTGTGTGAAAAAAAGATGAAGGGCGCGCTAGAGAATTGTGTATTTTGCTGAAATCAACGTAACATTTAGACACATGAACACCATACAAAAAAGACTATGAAGTGGCAGCATTCTTCAACCTAATCTTTGCCTGTTCAATAACGGAGGAAAATTAGGGCCATATTTTTTGTACTTACTTCGGTTGCTATAACTTACTTACTCCATGGTGCAGAGTTATTCTTGGGAAGCTAACTGGTTTCCAGCTAGTCAAGAAATTCCCCGCATATCACGGAACCCGAAGGTTCACTACCACACTCACAAGCGTCCGCCACCTGTCTCTATCCTGGGCCAGCCCAATCCAGTCCATATACCCACATCCCACCTCCAGGAGATCCGTCCTAATATTATCCACACATCTACGCCTAGGTCTCCCCAGTGGTCTCTTTCCCTCTGGTTTCCCCACCAAAAACCTATACACTCCCCTCTCCTCACCCATACGCGCCACATGCCCTGTCCGTTGCTATAACAACAATTTTAATTCTTCTTCTTTTTTAACTAATTGGTCGCACATAAGTAAAAACCTCTGCCGTTTGTGGATCTTACAATTCTGTTTTTCTCTCTTTTATTTCCTCTTTCAAGTGGTTTTAAAGTCTGCTGCACAGAGGGAGCATTTTACTTTATAAATTCTTTTCTCCCTTTTTTCCCTTTCCTTCCCCTTTTAAGTTCCTTTCCTTTCCCTGGCATGTCCTGCTCCTTCTTAGTTTTCTTAGAATGGGAGAAACATGTATTTCCTTTAGTTTTCTTTCTGACTTTCATGAAATGAGAATATATAACTGAGGTTCTCTTTGATTGTGGACAAAATAAATGACTTGACTAAACTTGCAAAATTTTCAAAGTTACGATAAATATTTAAAAGAGAAAAGTCGTGGTACTGAGGGTTTAAATATTAATTGCACGAGACTTAAGACACAAGTATCCCAGAATTTCAACGTACGCACCGAGGAAAAAATGTAAGCATACATAATTATTTTATCGTTACGTTACTCACGGGCAGAAAGTAATAAATACTGACAATTCTGTGTCACCAGGATAAAGTACAGAGCTGTAACTGCTAAGAAATAAGTATCAGTTCTTGAAAATGACAGTAAAAAAATCATATTAGTAGAAGACTAAAATCATGAAATAATCATTATTGTTTATTCCATACTCATTTGTCCCAAAATTCCCCTAAAAAAGCCTCATATACAAAAAGCATAAAATTGAAATTTTGTTACTTTTTTTATGGAAGTGGATCTTGGACTAAGGAAGTGTTAAGCAATCTATATTTGAGCATGAGAAAGAAGTAAGAATGTGTAAAAAAGAAAATTCATAATACGGAAATTCCCATTTGTTATTGGACTATGATTATATTCAAAGGATTAAAACTTGAAACGGGGCATGCAGAATGTAAGAAGAGAATGAGGACATGCAACTGTTTAGTCTCAAACCCAAGGTGAAGACTTTGTTATTGAACGAAGCTCTCAGGTGCTTATTTTATGTAACTTCGTAGATAGAGGACTGAATTTTATAAACATATATATATATATATATATTTGTGTGAGTGTGTGTGTGTGACATTGGTGGAATGACACTGGTGAGGTAAATGCACGTACTTGAAGAAGAATAAGTCCTGGCACCACATCTTCTAGTCAAAATCCCACAAGTACTCTCCCGATATCGAGCCCGGATCTCCACATTGAGAGGCCGACGACTAATCGCGTGAGCCACGTCACTGTTCGCCAGGCGAAACGATCATATTATACATAAATAAAATTAATTTAGAGGGAAATATAACAGTTGATTTTATTTATAGGGTATATGTCAGTATGAGTTCAATCAAAGGGTCCTCTTACGCTATTTTGTGACAATGACGTCGAGGCAAGAGAACATTTGGCATTGATTACCTAAAGTGTAACATAAGAATTTATATCAAAAACTAATTGCCATCACATATTCAAGGACTGCCTTAGGTTTCAGAACGGATTCATTAAATATGTACATTTAAAACAGTACTCATTTCCATGTTTTCCCTTATTTGGCTAAGGAAATATTTTTTTCGCCATCAAAATACATCACTTGAACAAGTATGGAAAATTAGAATGCCACCACAAAATACAGTATTTTGCATAAGCGTAGAGCTGGGAAACAAAGAGGCCTATCGTTCAAGTTGTCCAGGCTGTTATGCTAGATAGGTAAGAATTATTCTTAGTTGGACCTGCGGATGTGCTGGATAGAAGGAATTTATTCGCTGCTGAAACCACTGATGAAATATACAGAAAAAAATTATTCTGTTTGGTCCAAATGGAAACGTCTGACGTAAACAATTATTGGGATTAATCCTGAGAGTGTTAAACTCTTCTGGTAATTAGCCAAAATTTTTAATCGAAACATTTAACGAATTTGTTGCAGTCAAAACCTGAGAATGTGACGGTAATTATTACACTGATTCGCTTCGCAGATTCGTTTGTATCCTCAGGCATTCCTTCCACCCTTGCATATTACTTCGCCCGTATCCCTCACAACACACTCCTCATATACTTCAACTCCTTCAGTTTCCTCCCCGTATTCTCACGTACTATTTTTTTTTCACACCCTCCAATTATTTCACTCTTTGCTTTCTTCCAATTTTGCGATTTGTTACTTATAGGTGGCACTCTTAAGTCTTAACTTTGACCATAGAATAGCTTAAATTAAGGTATTTGCTGTAGATATAAAACATTTAATTTGTATGTAGCATATTAATTTTAGAAAAATTATACATAAAAAAAGAGCCCGCATTTTGGCCTCGTGTTCATGAAAGTGTGGAAAAAACAAAGAGTGTAAATAATAATGGTATTTTCATAAGGCATAATAAAATAAGTAGGTTATAGCTTACTAGAGCCTTTAAGGAAATGATTGTTAAACGGAAAATGACAGGGCGTAGATTAAGAAGTTTTGGCAAGCGGCAAAATTGTAAAATTGATGGGGCTTAAAGCAAGAGCTCTGGAAACGTGTGTGTGTGTGTGTGTGTGTGTGTGTGTAAGAGAGAGAGACTGATAACAAGGAAAATCTTTGCTTAGTGAGTTTAAAATATTCAGAGGTAGATTAAGTGTGCCGGAAAAAATTTCTGAAAATTTTGGACGAAAGAAGAAAAATAAGGCCCCAAGTGCGCAACAGGTAGTTTCATAATTTGTAACTGGATGGACTTTTTTTAACCATGTCTTAACAGCCTCAGTGGACCAAGGCCTCCTCTTGTCGAGTATTCACGATCACACTCAGACACACCACAATCGGTAGGACTCCTGTGGACGACTGATTAGCCCGAAGCAGAGACCTGTACCTGGTAAAACGCAACACTCACAAGAGACAGACATCCATGCCCCTGGCGGGATTCGAACCCACAATCCCAGCAAGCGAGAGGCTGTAGACCAACGCCTTAGACCGCGCGGCCACTGGGATCGGCTAATTGGATAAACTTAGTGGGATATAATCAAGAAAATATGTTTCACGCAGTATATTTACCACGAATAAAGAAGAAAAAGAAGCCGGGGTTTTAAAAGTTTTGTTACAAAAGAAGGAAGAGACGGGCCAATTAGAACCACAAGTGGATGGAATTATATCGAAGTACAGGCCAGACAGCCTGACTGCAAAGATGTGAAACGAACTGAACTGAATGAAGTTAAAGAGATTTTAGAATTTTGCGGGAATGATAACAAATTTCCAGTTTCAAAGAACAGCGAATATTTTGACAACCTGCTACACAAACAACGGAGCAGAAGAAGAATAAATCCGAACTTATTCGTTATGTTAAGAAGTGATGACTAATTATTTGCGAACTTCCATGTCATATTAAATGAAACTGTGAAAGACGTTTTGCGGAATCGAATATGCGTCATTAGCAGCACAAATTTTACTCTTGATCCAAGCTGAGCGTGGTTTATGTCAATATAAGTTTAAGGTTTCACCCTCCATACATCTTCAAAAAATGATTCCAGATAAATCTTATTGTTGCACCGTGCATTTTTGTAGAATCATTTCTATTATCAACCAACAACTGCACTTACATAACTTTTACATAAAACACTTTAAAAACACTTAAACTCACTCCGACATGTTTCGATCTTGTCAGATCATCATCAGGGAGCTTTGTTGTTCCTTGTTTTTGCAAACAAATTGTTTGCAAAAACGAATTAAATTGTGGATATTGTAATATAATTTTAGCAAGGAACAACAAAGCACCATGACGATGATCTGACAAGAACGAAACATGTCGGAGTGATTTTAATTGTTTTAAAAGTGTTTTATTTGAAGGTACTGTAAGTGAAGTTGTTGGTTGATAATAGAAGTGATTCCAGATAAAATTCGATATGCATTACATTTTTCCATTTTCAAAATAAGTCAATGAGTAAGGAGTCAGCACTTAGTGACCTTTAGGGCCTATGTGCTTAAAATATCACTAGTTTTGATTGGTATTGTTTTACCTTTTATCAGACTGTCGTAGTTCCTAATATTTGTTTGCTTTTTGTTCTAGTTGATTACCTTACACCACCTTTGAGCGACTGAGATGCGGGAAATCCATAATAAGAAAATGATATTTGTCCTGCTGTCTAAATATTTTAAGTCGTAAACAAATGATAGGAGTATTATAAAATGTCGTATTAATTTTGTGCCATTTTGAAACCAATTGAAACTCGTTTTTTTAATTTCTTAAACTGAATAATAACCTTGGGTTGCACGAATTTTCAGGTGGAAAAGTCACTAATGCCTCAACGGAAATTCAGTACTTATAATAAAAGAGAAGGATGAACAATAGATCGAAGACCGTTACGGTGTGTGAATAGATTATTGGTTATCACTTAGTCTATAGTATTCTAAACTCAATGAATAATAGTAACAGTAGTAGCAGTAGTAACCTAGTAACCAAAGTAACCAGGGTTACTGTAGCAACTAAAAGTGATCTAAATAGTATTACCATTTGCACTAGGGATGTTCGGAATAACTAGAAGCATTAAAAAATCATCATTGTGATAAATCTTGTACTTGTGCGGTGGTAAGACTTCAAACAGTTGCATTCGCCCTTGTTTATACAGGTTTAAGTCATTTGCTCAAACGAAGTGACTCTATTTCACAGTCGTACTGTACAACTTATGAATTTGTTACTCGTCTATAAAAGCGTATCTTGCAATATTCTGCAGGAGAGAAAAAATAACCGGAATTCATATAAAAGTGTGAGAGGTTCAGATATCTCAAGGCACTGCTGATGGTCATCCACATATTGGAGGATGTAAATTTGTGTCGATTGGCAAAATATTTACCGACGTTTCGGAAGACCTTGTATTCTATCCAGAACCGGTAAACACAGGATGACAAAATATACCTCTTTTCTTGCCCAAAACTGGATTCAAATTCTCCGGCAATGAAGCTGATATTCCAGGCACTGCTATGACTGAGCTACTCGGACAATTCTCTATTGATCTAGCTATGATTTCGTGATCTCAGCCTGCTAGGACGGACGCAGTATCATTACGAAACAGTACGTAGATATTTCAAATGTACATTCAGAACAGTTTGTTACGACCTCTTAGTTCCTGAGCTAACCACCTACACATTTGTACAGCTGTTCGAGTCGCTTCTTCATGTATTGCAGTTTTTGCTACCAGGATAGAAAGTTTGTGGACATGCTGTAACTGTATCGTCCTTACTTTCCATAATTTTGTTTTACTGAATCAGCAACAAAGTAATTTTCCATCCCTTCTTGGAATTAAAGGAAGATAATCAAAAAGTATAAGGGATGAATGCGAGGGAAGGGATAGAATGAAGCAGGGATCCACCCCCATACTGGGAAAAAAAGATGGCGAAAGAGAAGGGAGAGCTTGTATAAAAATGTAAGAAAGCTTGATTATGAAGAAATGTTCGGGGGGGGGGGAGAGGTAGGAAAGGAGGGGATAGAATCGGACTGCCGTGGATGGATGTAAAAAGACTGCAATCGGCGTGGCATGGTTTAGGGGAGGGGAATAATCGATAAAACACTTCATGGTTACAGCAGTTTTCACGCCGTAACCGTGCCCGAATAATAACACGTGACTGTGCATGATAGATCATCAATAAGCCCACATATTTTATTAAAAGTTTGTGCTAAAGATTTATTGAAATATTTCTAAAACATTAAGACATAGTTTTCTATCCCTAAAAAACACGCTACCTCTGTTAGAAAGATTAGTTAGAAAAGATATTTACGCACCTGACGGTTGTTTGAAATAGGAATGAAGTAGAAATGTGTAAGCTTTCTTATGCGCAAAATGTTAACAAAATATGTGCGTTGTTCATAATATTAACAGAAAGATAGACTTCGTTTATTAGAGTGCTGGTATTTAGGTACTAGTGGTATAGGACAGAACTTTTACAGATTACGTGACTGCGATGCGTAAATAAATATTTTTTGATGGCAATGTAAATATTCTGCACGATAGGAAGGGCCAAGAGAAATGTATGGATTTGAGTGAAACATTCAGTTCATATATATTAATAATTGTCCAACGAGATGCAACACAAAGCAGTCTATTTATTATTCTGCAAGTTCACTCTACACGTTTAGGGTGTCAACCACACCCATCATCAGGAGTACACAAAACTGTAACTACAGCCTCCGGTAATGGTCATATTTTTTTGCGCAGCTGCCTCCCTGCAATATGGCCAAGCTATCAAAGCAGTCTATTTGTTATTCTGCAAGTTCACTCTACATGTTTCGGGTGTCAACCACACCCATCATCAGGAGTACACAAAACTGTAACTACAGCCTCCGGTAATGGTCATATTTTTTTGCGC
>Ga0123354_10011968_pt1 | contig 13436 bp, 12 predicted proteins | sample TergutLab28metaG_2_FD_97872 | JGI IMG/M metagenome (GOLD analysis project Ga0123354, IMG submission 97872) | Labiotermes labralis P4 segment gut microbial communities from Petit-Saut dam, French Guiana - Lab288 P4 | ecosystem: Host-associated > Arthropoda: Insects > Digestive system > Gut ... | reverse complement strand
TGGGTGTGGGGGGGGGGGGGGGGGGGGGGGGGGGGGGGGGGGGGGGGGGGGGGGGGGGGGGGGGGGGGGGGCCAGGTGGTGTCCTCGAAGCGAGAAATGGTTCTGCAGGCAAACACCTTCCTGACAATTTGCATGGAAATCTGCGCTGCGTGGGCAGCTGCTCCAAACATCCAGGTTTATGCCAACGGAGAGTGTGAAAACGCCGTTCGTCGGGCACACTGGTTTTCGAATTTCAAATACCGTCCAGTGTTTCGACCTCACCAGTCACCATACTTGAAAAAGTAGTTTAGGAATCCACGAAACAGGTAACGGCGATGCGCTATTCCATCTAATTTATTTAATTATTGCTGTTTTCTAATTGGAATTGGTCTGAGGCACGAAATTATTGTGCTACTGCTGACGATTATAGTTGTTTATCTGCTTAGCAGCCGACTTCACTTTGCGGTATTTAGCATTCTTGCTTTTTAGTTAGAACTTCCCGGGTTCGAATCTCCGCCGCTGTGCCACCTAACCTGTCTGATGGTTTTTGATGTTTGTTGGACCGTGCATCATTGTGATAACTGAAGAATGAAAACCAACTAGATGCTACTTATTATTTTATTGTACTTCTTATAGGCTCAACATGTTTCGGACATTACTACGCCCATCAACAGGAGCTCGAGGCCATAATGTTGATTGCCACATTGGTCGTTTCGTTCTTAGTTTGCTGTATATTGGAGGTTAGGTGCAGTTAACTGGAGTAGTGTCCGGGCTGCAGGCTAAAGCACGTGCTTTAGCCTGCAGCCCGGACACTACTCCAGCCTAGCCGCACCTAACCTCCAACCTACAGCAAACCAAGAACGAAACGACCAATGTGGCAATCAACATTACAGTCGCGAACTCCTGATGATGGGCATAGTAGCGCCCGAAACATGTCGAGCCTATAAGAAGTACAATAAAATAATAAGTAGCATCTAGTTGGTTTTTATTATTCTGTCTGATGGTGTTTGTCTCACTAAAATACTTTTAAATTGCCCGACTTACCTTAAATCACTTATAACTCGCCTCCCATAATCAATCTATCCTTCCTGTGGACTCTGTGTAGTCTTAGCATTTGGCGCGATAAATCGATAGGAAATACAAACGAGGCAGTTTTGATGTTGGTTCAGTGCAAAGTCTGTGTACCGAACGTGAATGAATGTCGAGAAATGAGTTATATGTCAATATGATGCCTTAACGCGGTCATAAATTAGTTCTAATTACGCGTTTCCAAGGAGACGGGAAGCGCGCTGAAAAAAAGTGACAAAGAATTCTCAACACTGCTTCTTCTTCTTCATCTGCCATCGACAGCCGTCGTATAATCCGTGTAATGACAGCATCGATAAATGAACACCTTCAACATTACTATTATGTCGTATACAGGATTCCTGCGATGAAGTGTGTAATTATTTGGACGTTACTGCGCGTGCTAGCTCAGAGTATTAGGTGGACGAGGCAGGTTTCTCCGTACTTTACCAAATTACAGTGTCACATCCTGGAAGATCATAATTTCAACTCCAAAATGAAGTAGTGTTAGAAAAATGTCTCTGTCTAGGGCTGCACTGAAGCCACTCGCAAAGAGTAGTCACGGGTTTGAATCCAGTTTAGTGTGTAAGGTGTTATTCCACTCTTTTATTATGCCTATTTATTTATTTGTCTACTTATCTGTTTACTCCGCAAAGATGAACTGGCCCTGTCTCCATAGAGTACTGTTTACTACGGCGCGTGACGAAGTTTACTGCTAGCACAGTACTCGTGAAATATTTGTGAACACAGTGGCAGTGGGACCCGTTATTCTCGGAGTACTTCGATTTTTCCTAGTCTGTTTTTACTTGACCAGTTATCCATATTCATTGCTGTATCACGGATGAGTGAAGGGCCCCATTATTAGCCGTAGTGGCATATACACGTAATTTGATCCCGCGTTAAGAGACAAGGGGAAAAAAGTACGAAGTTATCCTAACTGTAGTTTTTGCGGTTTTCCCCCGCACTGCCAGACAAGTATCGAATACGGGTTGGACGATAAGCGGTTCGAATCTTGGCAGAGGCAAGACATTTTTCTGTTCTTTACGATGTACAAACCGGCTCTGGGCTCCACCCATCTTCTTGTTCAGTTGGTACAGTGCTTCTTTCCTGGGGCTAATGCGGCCGAGGCGTGAAGTTGGCCACTAAGCCTCATTTAGTGTCGAGATTAAGAATTACTCTACTCTACTCTACTCCCCCGTATGCCTTCGTGGCGTTGACAGGGACGAATTTACTATTGAATGCAGTAAATTCTGAAGTACTGGCAGTGTCGTTAAATAAGGAAGATCGTAAAGGATAATGACATTGAAATAACACCCTTAGAATCTTTTAACAATTCAGAGGAACATTTGGTGACTTGATAAAACAAAAATTGTATCTTATTTTGGAAATAAACCGAAATGTATTGCCTGAAGTAGATTCAACACAGAGAGGCTCATTCGTGATACCTGACGGGGTGAAGTGGTTTGTCTTTAGGTTCGTAATCTGTTTGGAAGAGCGCAGAAGCGGTACGATACTGCGGGGGAAGAGGGTGAGTGTTGCGCCCGGGACACGATCGGGAAGGGTTCATCTCCCAGGGTGACCTCAGTAGAGGAGTCCCCAGTCATGCTTCATCTTTTACCAGGTTGCTGCAGTGGCTAAACACCTGAAAAGTTGGACTTCAGTTTGTGGGCGGAGAGACGTGGCGCTGTTTTTGTACGAAGCGAATCAATACGGAAACATCGCAACAGGTATGTGGGTAGGCCGGAACTGGATATTGCTGCTTTTCTGTAGCGTCTTTATGACGTGCTGGTATTAATTGCTTTACTTATAGTAATGATGTATAGATATGATTAAGCTAAACCATAAAAGTAACTTAGTTTCATGGCAATATAATGAAAATTAACACGAGCAAAGCTTTGTAATACCAGCGCTTTTATATTGTGAGTTTCTGGGTCATGACTCGTTACGGTTTGGTAGCTGAAAACCAAACTTTTGAAACAACTTCCTGCGTCTATCTCATATCATAAAGATGTGTAGCCTAAGTTTCTCTGAACGTTTTTGTCCACCCAACAGACTACACGGTGTCATAAGTCACATGACCACAACATGCATCTTCACCGACATAAATGCTTCAGCTTAGAGTGACATTATCTCAATTGGATTTAGGCCCTACATAATCGATTATTTATGACTTTATTCACAGATTTAATGATAACAACATAATGTAAGCAGTACACTTACTGAAAATGATGTTAGAAAATTTTCAGACACGTTGGAATAATTTTTGTTCTGGTTCATTTTAGTAACCGTTTATGGTGAATTCTGTGAACGTGGCTAATTTTGGACATTAAATATCATACTGGAATTTTTCAAAAAATTATTTTGCTGAAGCTGGATCTGTTTGTGTTTTGGCTTATAAAGGTTCCTATTGAATGGGGCTCCTTAGACAGAGTTGGTCCGATTCACTGGATAGAACATTGTGTTTCATGCAAAGAATTCAAGACAGTTGACAGTACAAAGAACAGTAATATTCATTGTAGAGCATCATTTTTATAAACGGACTTAGCGCCATCTTCTCATCTTCCTGTTTTCGGATAATATCATTCCTTCGTATTTAACACATTCGTCTTGTAAAATTATTTACAAGTTTAATACAGTCGCGAGTTTATTTATGGCAATTACGCAGAGACATGTTTAACACGGCTCCACAGTTATCACCTTAGAGTTCTTACTAGCCTCATAATATAAATAATTCGGTAGAATAAGAGCAAGTTCTATCCCTTCAACTATCAGTCTGACAATGAAACAAAATTCTGTATTTTCCCCTTATGCTGCTTGTATTTGTGTATTGTATGTAATTCTGGCTATTAGAGATGCATTTTGCCCTAAACATAAACTTGTTACGGTCAGTATTTGTAATGGAAGCTCTAAATATTTACCGTGAGAAAGGCACTGAGTGATTGATTCATTTGTACGAAAACCGTCAACAGTGTAATGCAGCTACGACAAACTCTCTTTATGCACCTATGCATGCGCACGCGTTATTGTAACGCCGTGCTTCCTAGGCAACTTCTCATGCAAAGAAGTGAGGCGTGTAATCGCAACGAAGTAATTCAGGCGAAAACCTGCCTCGCTACTTGTACAGAACGAAAAACGAAGAGCCTAAATTCTTCAGGATCCTATTGTCCGTCCGTTCGTCTCTCTTTAGGTGAAACTATGCAAAATACGCCAGTAGAACGGTATAGTTAGAGATGCTGTTGATAGCTCAGAATACGTAGTGTCGAATGATTATTAATATATAATGAATGATAAGGGATGAGGAAGGATGCGGTTATTGTTTAATGTGCGACACACTTGCTAACTGTCCTGTACGGACTGGTGAAGAAGCGATGTTTTTAGGATGTCCGGTCTGCCGTCTTAAACTTGAATCCGAGACGTTCTGCCGACGAAGTGGGGCCGCGGGGTTCGCTCTAGATCCCGAGACCCTCGACGAAATTAGATCTAAGCTCCATGTATAGTCAGGATTTTATTGTACCGATTTCAACAGACAGATTTGAGTTTAGACCTCCGATGCCAAATTTGATCGAAATGTTAGAGGTGACACACCGTAACTGACGGACAGACATAAATCTGTGCATTATGTGCTCACTTTATGCGCTCTGCTCAAGAGTAGCAAAAGAAGGTACTGAAAGGCTCAAAGATGCTTCTTAAAAAATTATACTTTTTAAGGGCGAGACATGAAGTTATGTGGTACGTTTCTGCTAGAATACACGGCCTTGTATCCCAGAAGACGGTGTTCTTCATGTACAGGCCTGCTTTAACCTGTTGCGCTGTTGTCTACCATGAAAAGAAAGAAATTCCGCTTCAGATCATTGTGCTGTCGGTGTGTGCATTATCCCATTTCAACTTCTAAACCAGTAAAACGAAATTCACAAAACTTGATATGCCACGAAGGACTACCCCAGCGCCGTACTTTGATTCATTCTGCAAACAGAAATAACAACATGGCGGACTTGAGCGACGTTAGCTACACTCACACCCAGTACAAAAACATACAACTTTTTAAATGAAATATTGCAGAACGTAAAATAAGCTAGGAGAAGTGCGCAGATTTCCTCTTACTTTCAGGATGATGTCTGTCGTCTAAGGAACAGTTATAACTAAGCATATGGCATGTGACAATAATTACACACGCTCTACAAAATATTCGTTTAAGTGAACAATTACTAACATGGCGAAGATGCAAAACTTTGAGATTGTTTCCAACCAATTTAAGGCACTGATTCACGTGTAATAAAACACTCAGCAAAAATAAAATAAAATAATTATGTTGTAGAATTATGAAGCAGTGTAGTCGGAAATTAAGCGTTGAGTTCTTCTTAATACTTGATGGCGGGCGTCTTATAAACACCAGTCTCGTTGAAGGCGGCACCCCATTATCTGTGGAGTCGTCAGGTGCTTTGCATTTTGTGAAGGACCTGTGAATGCTCATTGTTCCTTTTGCGAATTTGAAGACCTGGTTATATCTGTAACCTTTGGTGCCTCTTAATAGTCAGATATCTGATTGCGTCGCCGCATCTTCTGTCAGGGTCTTACTAAATCGCGTTGCTCTGCAGAGTGATTCTGATTTGTGTAGATGGTCAGGGCAGGGGCTTGGGCGCACATGAGTCAGAAGGTAACTTAATTCTGAAAACTGTTGTCAGTGTGTTTGGCGGAGGAGGGGCTGATACTGGAGTGTAGAGCAAAGGGACTAATCCGGGGATTCTGAACTTTTTTGTGCCATGGACCCTTTTGTGGCTCTAGTGAACCCTGTTGACCCCTTCTCAGTAAAATGTATTTAAGTTCATAAATAAAATACACATGTGTAGATTGTGCATATGTATATTACAATCTGTTTTATAGATTTCTTAGAAAAGAAACCATACTCAAATACGGTTTAAAAAAACACACATGTAGTATGGTGGTAATATATGTGATTATTCATCCATTAAATCAATAGCAAGACAATAAATAAATTTAAAATTTCGGGAATTTGAAGGTAAATTTCATTTTTTACAAAGACATTTCAGTGCGAAAGCCAATGTATTCTGGTTTCCCTTTCTTAGAGTATAAAAATTTTAGATAGTGCGATTTACTGAAATGAACAAACGTTAAAGAAATACAAAGATGTATTTTGGCCGGCGATGGAACTTATTTTGTCGCTATAAGTCTCTTCAGGAGTCGGCTTTTATCCAGAGCTACTAAAATTATATTATATAAGACACTAATAAGACCGGTAGCATCGTATGGAGCGGAAGCATGGACGTTGACAAAGAAAGAAGAACAAGTTCTGCTAATTTTTGAAAGGAAAATATTTAGAAGAAGATATGGTCCTAAATATGAAAAAGGGGAATGGAAAAGTCGGACGAGTCGAGAACTAGAAAAGATGAGCAAAGGAGAAAATATAGTAAAATGGATAAAAGGGCAAAGGGTAAGCTGGTTAGTTCACCTAGAGAGAATGGTGGAGGATAGGAAGCCCAAAAAGATCTTCACTCAACGACTTGAAGGGACGAGAAGGGGAAGACCCAGGAAAGGATGAAAAGAGGAAGTAGAAAGAGATCTTCAAGTGCTGGGAGTGAGAAGATGGAGAGAGTTGGTGGCAGATAGGAAAAAATGGAAGGACATTGTTCGACAGGCCAAAGCCCACGGTGGGCTGTAGTGCCAATGGAAGAAGAAGAAGAAGAAGAAGAACAACAACAACAACAACAACAACAACAAACGTTTTTAGAGTCTAGAGGCCATAAATTACTTTGTAGCCTGCATTCATTACTGCATGAGAAGCTAAATTTCAGTTAGAGGTTAGTGAAAGTAAAGTTGTAATTTCTCCCCCATCCAATTTTACAGACCCCCTGAAATCTAGGGGTCCGTGTACCCCAGGTTAAGAACGGCTGGAATATTCTATTCCGGCATCTATTTTGCCATTTGCGAAGCCCTCGAGAAGTATAGCTATGGCAAACGAAACAACATGCAAAATTCTGAACGTTTCGGTCCAGTGGGTAGCGTTCTGCGTGTGGGATTTATGATGAATGCAGCGGCCCTGGCTGACATTTATCTCCGAACTCTTTGGATTTCCTCCTATCTGCGTCATTCCACCAATGCTTCACACTCGCATTACATTCATATATCACCGATGCTATGTAATCTTAGTAGCTGAAAAAGTGTCGTTAGATAACACTTATCGTTTGCTGTTCAGGTCCAGGACTGAACTCCTCCTGAAGACCGGTTGTCTTCTTCGTAGTTGCACCGTGCATTTTGATAGTATCAAGTCCTTTATTTGTCCAAGTAATGTACATAAATTATTATAAAATTGTTAGATGTTTAAAATCATTTAAAATTAAATTACACGTAGTTGCTCCAACATGTTTCGGTTTACAATAAGCCACAATATATGACTTCAAATAACGATATGTAACCGAAGTCAACATTGTAACTTAGCGAAGCACAGGCTGAGAGCTGCCTGATGATGGTTTATGTAAACCGAAACTTGTTGGAGCAACTACGTGTAATTTAATTTTAAATGATTTTAAATGTCTAACCATTTTGTAACAATTTGTGTACATTACTTGGACAAATAAAGGACTTGATACCGTTGTCTTCTTTTAGTTTTTTCGTGGTTTTTCTCAGTTCCTTCAAACTCTGTGATAATATATCAGATTAGACCCCACCTCTTACTTCCATATACTTGGCAATTCATTATTCCTTAATCGTCCTACTATCGAACTACTGTCCCCGTCGTTCAATAAAACAAAACAAAAATAAATAAATGTTAAACAATGAAAAAAGGCAGATCAGTCCCATTACAGGCCCGAAGTTCCCAGAGGGTTCCAGGAAGTTAAGGTTCCCAGATTACGTGACAATGGCCTGGGTTGGTGGTAAAGTTGTCAGCCTTGCGCACCGGCCGCTTTTTACCCCCAGGAGATACTTCTGGTACTTATTTCTGTTAGTGGCTGAGTCGACCGCAGGACCACAGTGCGATCGGAAGGATTATGTCAATGAAAAATTCCAATGACACCATCTGGAATCGAACCAGCGACCTTCCGATTTGTAGCACAGCACCTACAGCACCTTAACCATTGTGCTACCACGATCCCCGTTAAGCAATGCCTGGAAAATAATCGGTTTTGCGTCCTTTGAGCCTCGTATATATCCGAATTTTCTTACCGACAGTTCAGGTACTGTATAATGACCTACATTTCTCCGAACTTGTTTATCTTATTTTGAGATCGTCACAGAAGTAGACTTCAGACCCCAACCAACGGTGGCCTTAACTACGCCTGGTTTATATTTAATGAAAACAGAAAGGAAGCGACGCAATTAAGGCGTCCAACGGCGTCTCAACGCCTCAGACGTCACAAACGTAACATATCCCCCCCCCCCCAAGGGCGTTCAAACAAATTGACTGCAATTTCAACTTCGGACGCCACAGCGCTGGTCTGTGTTGCAGCTCAGGCTGTCTATAAACCTTCTGAAGAAAACTGTTAACTGCACTCGCCATATCCTGTAACATGAAAACCTCATTTTGTTGCCGACACTGCGCCCCTTTGTAAATGGCAGGTTCTTGTTTTCACAATAAACAGCATTAGCTAGTTGATCTGTGTGATTGCGGCTGACGTGTTTACCCTGTGTTAGGAGCTAAATTTTTAAACATCGTTTTTAAAAATCAGGTTTCGACGGCCACGTCACGACACGGATAGTTAATCGTCGGCTTCGCTGCGTAGGGACCCGGCTTCAAGCCCGACTCAGTCCATGTATGATTAATCGTGGGAATACTGGCACTAATACATTTTACGTCCGAGTAATTACGGTTTTGCTTGTTGCTGTCATTCCACCGGTGCTTCATAGCAATAGTGATCTTCATAACTACTCCTAACACAAGTACAATCTGGCCAAACCTGGAGACCGTCCGACAAAAGACTGTGCTCATTTGGAAATCGCGGGGAGCATCGCGAAAGGAGTGAAATTCTGTTTTCCAGGTTTCGTAAAGTTAGATAATGGCGGAACGATTTGCCTGTGTCTAACAGAGGTATTAATGTTCGCAGTAGCGCACAAATATTCTTCTGATCTCTGTTCTGAACCAGATCAATTCATTGCAGGCCCTCCCACAGCCTACTTCTGCATCATCCATTCTGTTCGTACGCATTCCATCTAAGCCGATGTCTTCCAAACAGTCTTCGCTTCTTCCATGTTTTCCGACTAATATATTGTAATTGTGTATGTATTTCTCTTCTATCCCATGCATGCTATATGCTTCGTACACCTCATTGTCCTCGAATAATGATTCAATTCAATTCAATGGGTATTTATTAACATGCAGGCTGAAGAGCACAATTGCGTTTCATATGGCCACACAAAGACAAATGCAACACCAAGGAAGTACAAATACGTAACAACACTAAACAAACGAAACCAATAAAGATATGGCGGGAAAAAGGCAATACGAACAAAGTAGTGGGGCAGAACCCCTATACCCTCAATAATAATAACAACAACGTCTGAATTACATGTTCTCGAATTCGAGTTGTGCATCAAGGAGTCATAAAGTATTCATAATATTCCCGTTGATTTCATTTCAATAGGCTGTTTGTACCACTGCTCTCTGAAGGACTGCCCCTCTACCCCTTGTGGAGCTCATCAAGCTGTGAGTAATGACACCGTTTGTCGTGTTAGCCGCTTCCCTTAACAAAGTGATGGAGACGCGAACGTTAAAATAGGAGTCCTCAAAGGGTCAGTCACACGGCCGCATCTCACGACACTGGCACAACTGTACTGCCGCATCTCTTGAGATTGATAATCCATGCTGTTTTAGCCATCATATATGTTGCTGAAGAAATTAACTGGCTTAAGATTAGATTTGATGTGTTGCTGTCTTCTGGGTTATGATACCGTGTCGTCTGCTAGGTCTTTACCAGTGTTTCAGGAGAACTCTTCAACTGTGAAAGTTCAGGCCGTATGTTCTACCGAAATAGCAGTACTCACCTACCAGACCAGACGGTGTCATAACCCAGAAATTCAAAATCCACGGCAAAAAATAGCATATTTTATTTGGATTAGGCAAGTTTAATGTTTTGACTATACCGTACAGTTCGACTGTTCCTCTTGTAATCAAACCACACGTTTTTTTTTTCAATCGAACTTAGCGACTGAATGCATAACAAACCTCCTTTGTTTTAGGGAGATTTGAGGTTCCAATCTCGGATATATATTCGATCCTGATTTTCCGTGATTTTTCACAGTTTCTCCAATTCAGTACCTTAAGTTAGGACACATACGCCTGCTTTTACTTCCCTTCCGATTAATTATATGCTAGTCATTGTGCCATTCGACATTGTACATCCTGAGATATTGATAGAGTCTTCAGTGAAACCACTCAATTTTATAATTCACCTAACAGCGTCCCTCCGCCTGTCTGTCCGTCCTTTCCGCCCGGTTGTGCTTTGTAATCTGATAATTACAGTACAAAATGTAAACACAAAAATTTATCGTTTTGCTTGTATGTTGGAAATTTCGAATAAAGTTATCATTTCTGTTACACACACAAAAAGTCTATTTCTCGGTGAAAATCCAAACCATCGCCGTTGCTAGGGTAAGGCTTAGAGACATTGCTCAGAGAAAACCCATTGCCCGACTGCAGCGCCAGTGCTGTAATACGGAGCAAAATAAGCTATTCCGAGTTCTTCTGCACAGGCAAACTAGTAAATAAATACATCTGGTTTCTATCTTGCCCGCCGCAGAGGCTGCATCACTGAGAGGTCTCAATGCCTGAGGCAGCCAGCAGTGCCATCATGGCTGAGGCCCCACAACAGAGTGATGAGTCAGACTTAAGTACATTTGAGAACAAGAGTGGTCTGGCTGAAGACATGAAGTTCCTAGCGAGCATGCCAGAACTCTGCGATGTCACCTTCCTTGTGGGGGACACCAGGGAGCCGGTGTGCGCTGTGAAGGCCGTTCTCGCAGCTCGAAGCAGGTAACTAATATTTGTCGTCACACGGTGATTAACATTAGATACTTCTGTAAGATTTACGCATATTATGCTTCGAAAGCAAATGTAGATGTGGAAGGAAGATAATTTAAATAGAGACAGTAGATGTAGAGAACTTTTGGTTAGGGGTTGAGTTGGTCCTTTCACTGTTCTGGATAAAAGAATGTCCAACGTTTTGCAGGAGCCTGCTGCCTCCAGCTTCCCTCTTGAAGATTCAGGTAGCAAGTCCATGCAGTATGTGACATAACTACCGATATATATAGCGCTGCATTCCACGACACTTTTAAACCTTTGGCCCTGGAGCTGGTCTTTTACAGTTTAGCACACCATTTATGTACAATGTAAATATTTTATGAACCAAGAAGGGTAACATAAGGAAATACACAACAGTTTGTGGAGGAATAAACGAAGATGGTGACAGTCTAAAAAAAATAATTAAATAATATATCTGTTGACTAAATATATAAAAAGCATACTCTGGGGAGTAGTGGTATGCCTGTCCTATATATAGGATGCATGGTGCCTGGGCTAAGTATTGGTATATTGCTATAAGAACCTCAAACCCCAGAAATTAATCTCTTTACCTTTCCTGGAAATGAACTGTGCTCATGAAGTGCGTAACCAGTTATGCTCTTAACTGGGATGCTGATGAGCGAGTCCAGTCTTCTTTCCAGATAGTCCTATCACTTGCACAGTGATTCCAGTTTTTTGGTCTTGCAATCCAATCCAGTGAGTCTAATTTTCAGATCAATCTCTTTTATCTACTTAAAAGTCACTGTCTGTCAATAAGTTGCAATTCACACAGGTGAAAGTCTTTCATTGTATCGCAGAGTTTTCCACAAGATGCTGTACCAAGCACCAAGTCCACAACGCAAGAAGGAGGCACCCCCTAAAGAGAACAAGCTGCGACTCTTCCTCAAGAGAAGCAGTGAGCCACTGCTCAACTTGCAGAACGCTGCCCAGCAGGTGAGACATGCCATTTCATTTACCTCACAAGGTATGTTCTTCAGTTTGCAATCAGATGAGATCTGTGACTTACTAACATCGACTTTGTCCACTGATAACTGAAAATTCTTGTACTCTTCCATTCTCTGTCATAAATGCAACTGTCACAGTAAAACTCGTTTTTGTCTTGTGATCAGAATATCAATAAAAAGTATGTTATTCTGGACGAGCTCCCAGATTTATGGGTGCTGAAATGATAGCCAAAGGGTTCTCACACACATTACAGATTATATTTTACATTTCTCAAAAGTTATTCACTTGTTTCTATTACAAATAATATGTCTAAGTAGACGAATGCTTTGAAATTTATATCACTGTGTCTAAAGTTTTTATACTTCTTTATTGCAGATATTAAATGGTTGTTGATGAAACAGATGAACAATTAAAATATTACATACAGATAGTCATTTCTTCCTTATGCTTTGTTAAATGTGGACTGCTTTCAAAATTTTATGTATGTTTGTCCGTGCATCATTGTATAAGCGTAGAGAAGAAAACCAACTAGATGCTACTGAATGGTTTGTTGCACTTATAATCTGCTCAACACATTTCGGGCACTTATACGCCCATCATCAGGAGCTCGAGACTATACTTGTGTTATTATTGCATATGGTGTGTAATGCTTTGGTTGCTGGTAGCTTCCCTCATCCCGGACACATAGCCTGCTGCCCTGCACCTGACCGCCGACCACCAGCAACCAAGGTATTTCAACCACATACAGTAATAACACAAGTATAGTCTCGAGCCCCTGATGATGGGCATATAAGTGCCCAAAACATGTTGATCAGATTATAAGTGCAACAAACCATTCAGTACCATCTAGTTGCTTTTCTTCTCTATGCTTATACTTTCAAAATATTTTAAAAACGTAAAGATATTAAATAGATGTATGTGGGATATCATATTCCCATATTTTGCTGTGGTGGGTTTGGACGCATTTTGAAAAATTAAAATTGGTTTGGGGAAATTTTGACAGTGTAGTGCAGTTCTGGAAAGGTTACAATGGATATGAAATAGCATAATAGTTATTGGCCATTTTGTGACAATAAGGAAAAGGATGTGTCTGGGTCTCTTAGTGCTGGAGCGTATTGGCTAGGAAATGCTTTAATTTATCAGTTAATTTTTATTGCTCTATATAATGGTATCATAATAGTAACACAATCATGACTAATACATCAGTCATTAAATTAGCTATAACACTTCCTACACTCCTTTTATACACAATAAATATCTGCATAAAAAGTGTGCAGTGTAACTAGAATAGAACTTTTTGAATAAAGGTTGACCAACTTGATGACACTTGCTTTATTATCTACTGCTCAACATGTTTCAGACGTTAATACGTCCATCTTCAGGAGCTTGCGACTACTTGTTGCGTTGTGTAGGCTGA
>Ga0123354_10011965_pt1 | contig 13437 bp, 8 predicted proteins | sample TergutLab28metaG_2_FD_97872 | JGI IMG/M metagenome (GOLD analysis project Ga0123354, IMG submission 97872) | Labiotermes labralis P4 segment gut microbial communities from Petit-Saut dam, French Guiana - Lab288 P4 | ecosystem: Host-associated > Arthropoda: Insects > Digestive system > Gut ... | reverse complement strand
TCTCGTCGCGTCGCGTTGTCTGCGAGATACGCATTAAATACATGACGTGTCAGGCAGGTATTGGCCAGACGCCTTAGGCGTCACTCACACTGCAACCCGAGCCGAGCCGATCAGAACCGAACCGAATCGGACCGCCTGAGTTGTGCGCAGGTCTACTGACACATCGGTTTTACCTCTTCGCTTATCCTGACAGCCTAATCCATTTCGATCGCTCCGCGTCGCTCTCGACGCGTCCTGTCGCGTCGCTGTTGTCGTGAGGACTGAGCGTCTCTTTTGTCGGATCACTCTCGTCGCGTCTCGTTGTCTGCGAGATACGCATTAAATATATGACGTGTCAGGCAGGTATTGGTCAAACGCCTTAGGCGTCACTCACACTGCAACCCGAGCCGAGCCGATCAGAGCCGAACCTAATCGGACCGCCTGAGTTGTGCGCAGTTCTACGGACGCACCGGTTATACCTCTTCGCCTATCCTGACAGCCTAATCCATTTCGATCGCTCGGCGTCTTTCTCGACGCGTCCTGTCGCGTCGCTGTTGTCGTGAGGACTGAGCGTCGCTTTTGTCGGAGCACTGTCGTCGCGTCGCGTTGTCTGCGAGATACGCATTAAATACATGACGTGTCGTGCGCGGATTGGCCAAACGTCTTAGGCCTCATTCACACCGCAAGCCGAACAGAGCCGAACCGAACCGATTCAGCTTGGAAAACAAACCTACGTTATGAATGGAAGCATTCACAGTGATCGCCAAACCGATCCGGACTGAGCCTGACCGAGCATGTTCACTGGCTGATGTTTTGATAGTCATAAGATTGTAATAAAACACACAACTGCTGCACATTTTTTTTTAAGGAAAATGAGTTTCTTACGCGTCCATTGGTACTAGCATCTCAGAGTAGTTGGAGATGTTAAACGAAGCATAAGCTGTTTTCTTTGATGTAAATTTTAAAATCGTTTACGTGGTGCAGGTATTTCACAGACTTGATAGCATTGAATACTTCAAATATACCAGCCTGATAAACATATCCAGATTTTTCGTATCATTTTTTCATATATTTCTAGAGTACATTTATTTTTGTAAATTTCAGCGGAAATATTATCGAATAATTCACAAGAGCTGTCGAACCGCCTACCTGTGACTTCATTGTAATGCTAGAAGTGACGCACAATGTCCGCTGCTTTCGGGCGCAAATGTACCTCGTGTAATTTTTTAATATTTACACACACTGATAATATTCTAGCTACTAGGTCCACTTCTGTTTCCACGGGATTTTCATAAATGTGGTTCATTTAGCGACCCCCAAATCATGGGGCGTTTGTGATAACCCCAAAGCAAGAAATCAAGCGGACCAGTTACTGAGTTCGATCGGCGTTATTGTTTGCGATATACCCGCCGGAAACTGATATGTGATGTTGGAATTTTTGGTCCCTTAGTGTTAAGTTCTAAAATCAACAGCAGACTGAAAAGCTATTTTTAAATTTTTCGTATATTTCATAGTATTTGTCGGTTACCCTGATTGCGTCTTTCTAGCGTAATTATTTTCTAAAAATTCGCCACAACTATCGAAGTCGCTGCAACTGATTTCGCTGTAAAACTTAACATTGATGCACCCTCCGCGTACTGCTGACAGGGCACCTGCCGTTTTGTGAATAATTGCCCAATCAAATAAAAAAACTACCCAAAACACACCCTTCACTTTCCACATCTTTCCTCATATATGTGGTCCATGAAGCGAACCCGAAGCATATTATCAACCCTAGAAGCCTCTGTACCTTTCTCTATCTCTTATAAAGTTTAGGAGTTATTCAGTAAAATCCTGCGTGTGTATGCAATTGGGACTTTTGAGGTAACCTCAAAGAATTTACCAAGCGATCCCTTTTCTGAGGTTGATCATTGTGTGCATGCAACACGGCTACACCGCACCCTATTACAACTAATCTTATTTCTGTGTTCAATCGAATACCTGAAGTACAGAGTAATGGTCACTCATATCTCAGCCAAGTTGACTTGCTAGTTTGAACTAAACAATGCGTTTTTTGGTATTGTTGCTACTGGTCTGTTATCAGGGATTTATTACAGTGGAGGAGGTGCGAGTGAAATTTAGGCTATGAAGACTACTTGACATTCAGTTCGCACCTCACAGAGAACACCCGGTGCTCTGAGTAAAAACCACAGTCTGCTACTGCAGTACATGTGAGTGGCTGTTTATTGTAGGATAGTGAATAATTAAATAACATTACAAAGTGTGGTGTTTTCGGTTTTATACCTGACTGCGTGTAGTACCAGCAGGGATAGAAAATATTTTTTACTGAAAGTCATTTACATAGGCGGACTGGGTGTATTTATATTTTTGTTTTACGTAAGGGTCCACCCAATTTATGTTCAGGAAATTTTTCCCAATTTATGCCGTTATTATTGCGTTTAAATGTCGAGAATTATATTATGCGATTCCAATGGAAAAAAAAAACGTTATGGGAATTTGTTTCTGATATTAAGCGTGGCGGTAATTATAGTAACTGCTAGGATTTACGAATATTTACTATACTTAAGACTTAATTTTATTACTTTTAATTTGTCTCCATGTATATTTATTTTCCATTTTGGTGAAATTCTTTAGGCCCTAAAGGGCATGGAACAGGATGCTGGTTGGTTAAAATCAGCGGAGGACCGATCGTAATCGTAGGCACAGAGGGCCTCCAACTTTGCACTCGTCAGTCTTAATAATTGGCCCGCATGAGTTCTTTCTTTGTGGGAATCTCAGACTTCCTATAATTATACATATACAGGATTTACTTATGGGTTCGGGCAAACTTCCATTTTGAGAGTAAAGGGGGTTTCTTTGTTTGACAGAATATTTTGGGGTCGCTTAATGAACAAAAGTAATCGAAATTCTAGGGAAACATTAGTGGATCTGATAGCTACGATATTGTCAGTGTGTGCGAATATTAAAAAATACGCCAGGTACTGTACAACAGCAGACAAACTAAATAATCTCTATGATACACATACATGTGCATGTGTCTATAAATGTCATTCCACATACAAAGTCTAGTTTCCTTCAGCATTTACTTCTGGAGCTTACAGACTCCTGGAACCTTATGTAACACACTAAACTTTAACATCTGTTACATCTCACCTATGGGAAATGCTATCCCATATGGCAATTGTGTTAACTTACTCACCATCAGTGTTCTGTGGTGCTTACAGCCATCAAGGTCTTCTACACTGGTGTCCTTTCTGCAGCCATTCAGCAATACACTGTGGATTCTGGTGATGGTATCAGTACATGTTGTTGCATTAGTGCTTTACCTGCTGGACAGATTCTCTCCATTTGGTCGCTTTAAACTTGCTAACACTGATGGTACTGAAGAGGATGCTCTCAATCTGTCTAGTGCGATTTGGTTTGCTTGGGGTGTTCTCCTAAATAGTGGCATTGGAGAAGGTAACTTAATTCTGTGCAATTCTCTGTTGACTTTCTAGTCAATTTACTAATATTGAGTTGGTAGCTGTGGAATTAAGTGTTTTATTTCTAAACAAAAGTTTTATCAGAAAACCATAAGAGAAGAGAAAATTTGAAATGCATAGTCATAAATTGCAGGATAATATTAAAATGTGTCTTAAAGGCATAAATCTGTGAACCTGTGATCAGATGCCCAATGCTGTACTCTTGTGAAAACTATAATGAAAATTCAGGGACTTTCTGCACTGCCTCAACAACTGTTAGCTTCTCAACAAGTTACAAAGTTAGGTAATTAGTTCACATTTTCTTTGTTTTATGGTATAGTATCTACTCTGTGATTATGAAAGGTGATGATTTCCAGCCATAGTAGTGGTGCCAGTTTTGGCATGAAGATGTTTCTGACCACATGTTTTCTGCCCCAAATTGCTTGCCCTTGACCACCCCCCTCCTCCTACAACCCTACACAGCATGTTTAAATTAATTCCTCCATTAGCATCAGGACATGGCAAATGTTTCAGCTTCCTTACTGCAGCACGTGAAAACCAAACATGAAATACACATATGGTTGTGCAGTATGTGATGTATCTTTATAAATATCTCATGTTCTCTGATTTTATACAGGAACTCCCAGGAGTTTCTCAGCAAGGGTATTGGGGATGGTGTGGGCAGGCTTTGCTATGATTATTGTTGCCTCATACACAGCCAATCTGGCTGCCTTCCTTGTACTGGAGAGACCCAAGACAAAACTCACTGGAATAAATGATGCAAGAGTAAGTGAGATTTACTTCTAGTATTTCCACTTCTAATTAATGCAACTTTCCACTGCTGCATAAATGATGCACATCTGTAATTATTTTCTGCTGAATACAGTTTAAAGTACTATGGCCCTTACCATCAAGTTTGGGTCCTTAGGCTTTTTGTATTTTAGGTCCTTAGAAGTATAATACATGTAAAATAAATAATAAAAAATACAGGTAGCCCTTGGTTTATGACAGGGTTCTGTTCCTGGATGAACTGTCGCAAAACAAACCAGTGTAAATGAACCTAATTATTTAATGTAAATCAATGGGAAGTCAGTGAGTTATGTTCCAGACCCTTCTCAATATTGATATGTTATATAATATTATATTTAAAGACCTGAAATAAATGCTGTGAATGTAAAAATGGCATTTTTGTGAATATAAATCAATTAAATGTAATTTAAAATAGCCAAACTACATTTTATAAAATGAAGAAATTAAGTTTTGTACATTAAATTCGATATGTTCAAAGCCCAAACCAAAGTGTTTGTTCACACTATTGTAAGGTGACTGTATTGATCTTTTTGACTGTAGCATGATCCAGAGATTTTATTTCTCTGATGAAGTCTCTGGTTGAGGATCTTCCTCCTTTTTGAAGAAAGCATGCAGTGTTGACTGTTGAGATTTCCTCTTTATTTCTTTGAAAATCTCAGAATAAGGGCCAATGGATAAAATTACACTCCTTTTGATTTTTGCACTTCACTGGCCATTCGCAAATAGCTCATCAGTGAGGGTCTCTCCCTGAAAGGAAGTGCTGTAGATTACATGTTTTCATATATTTTAATAGAGGCTCTTCTTCTTTTTCTTTCTTCTCCTCCTTCTGTTGGCTTAGTTCTTTGGCCAGTTGAAGTCACTTACAGCTATGTGGCAATATAGGATCACTATTTTATTTGACAGCTATTAGTTACAAATTTCTGTTGGCTCGTTTATCATATTAATGCAGCCCACTTACTCAGTCACCCAAACATGCAGCAATGCAGCAGCAGGAAATGACAAACAAGAGTTGTCAGATAAAAAAAAGGAACCTATAGTACTGAAAGTTATGATTTCCTGCTGTGTTTCCAGGTATGGCAGACATATTGGACTGTGTATCTAAAGTCAGAGAGTATGTAGCTTAAAAGTGACTGAACTCAGAGGTTAAGACAGTGTGTTTATGTCTGCACAGTAATGCATGTGTGTTCAAACACTCACATGTGGGTGTAACATACAGTTCTGTTGTACAGAGTTAGACTAATCTTTGACCTCACTCTCCAGACTTCTTCTTTAATACATTATTATACATTTTTATAGTAGTAGTCTTATGTCCATGTTTTACTTTCACTGTTATTCTTTATATTTCCATGACTGTTAGGAATTAACTATTTCAGTACTTGCAACAGTATTCATTAACTGCTGTACTAGGAATTTTGTGTAACATTTCTTGAATCTAACAGAATTATCAGATTAATAGTGCATAATACAGACTACATGAATAATGGCTGTTTCTTCTTTTTTTTTTTTTATAGTTGAGAAACACAATGGAAAATCTGACTTGTGCCACAGTAAAAAATTCTGCGGTGGACATGTACTTCCGACGACAAGTGGAACTGTCTAACATGTACCGCACCATGGAGGCTAACAATTATGACACTGCTGAAGAAGCTATACGAGATGTTAAACAAGGGTAGCTTAATCTTTATTTTATACATCCCAAGGACACCTTCAGCATTCCTTATAAATTAGTTCCTCTCTCATAATGACTCCTAGACATGCCCTTCTTTTGCCTTACATCTATATTAATAATATCTTAAATGTCAAAACGTACCTCTTTTCAGCATTTTGTTACCATGGAAGTACACATCCTATCCACATTTATTTACCATAATTTTGATGTGTTGTTACTTATAGAAAAGTGAAAATCACTATTCTCTTGAAGCATCCAAATTTAGGCCATGTAAAATTTCATGCATAACTCACTATCCTAATATGCAAATAGCATAAATTATCTATGACTACTCACAGCTACATACAATAAACCATGAGGGTGGTATATGAAACAATGTATGACCTTTGGAATTCCACTTTAAGCTACTACTAAATACATTTGATAAAGAAACATCAGTTCATTAGCATTATTTGGGTTCTTTTGACATGCACGCATGCGCTCGCGCGCGCGCGCACACACACACACACACACACACAAAATCCTTCAGTCTCATGTCTCCCAGGTTGTTGCCAGGAGAACATAAAAGGTATATTGCTTAAAGAATCCGTGTCCATCCCTGTTTCGTTACTCAGGAGTTATATACATTTTAAAGCATAAACTGATCAATGTGGTATTTAAAGACTTGTAACTATCAGGTATTATGGTGAGAAAAAAAAATAACATAAGGTGCACCATGCCTGAGGTGGTTAGTTGCCAGCCTTTTGCTGTGGAGTCCCAGTTGCAATCCAGGCCAGTTTATTGAGATTTTTGGTGGACAAAATTGCACTGGTACAGTCTTTTCTCTGAGTACTTTAGTTTTACCCTGTCAGCATCATTACATGAATGTTTTGTATTCACTGTAATGTACCAACAACTCTTTAAAATCTTAGCAATTGACATGTCTTTAAATCACATACTTAAAAATACGTGGGCTGATCATTTAATTCTGGGACTGATTTTTTTGTGAGTGAATGAGTAGACTTAATGGCTAGTTGGTCTTGTCTCCTTTGAAGTAGTGTCCTTGTGCTTGTATGCACTTATTCCAGCGCTCCAGCCACTGACGAAAGCACCTCTGGTAGTCACTTTTTGTAATAGTCCTCAGTTGTATCGTCACGTTGGCTTGAATCTCTTCAACATAATCGAATCAGCAACCTTTCATTGTTTTCTTCAGTTGTGGGAACAAGAAGAAGTCACACGAAGCAAGGTCAGGGGAGTAGGGAGGGTGTGGGAGCAACGGAATGTTGTGTTTCGCCAGAAATTTATTTGTTTGGTGACAGCCCTGTGGGCAGGGGCATTGTCATGGTGCAGGATCCAATTGCCGGAGCGCCACTTCTCAGAGCGATGTCTAGGCACAGCATTGTGGAGGCGTTGCAGGACTGTTTTGTAGAATTCCTTATTTACCGTCTGTCCTCTAGGGATGTAATCATGATGAACCAGCCCGTCAATGTCAAAGAACACAATCAACATGGTCTTGACATTGGAATTCACCTGCTGTGCTTTCTTTGGTCAAGGAGATAAAGCTGTGTTCCACTGGGAGGACATTTGCTTTGTTTTCGGGTCATACCCATAAACCCAGCATTCGTCACCAGTGATTACCAAAGACATCAGGTTGGGATCATTTTGGGCTCACTTACGGAGGTCAGTGCAAATTGACACGCAATTGTCCTTCTGCTCCGCCGTCAGGAGATGGGGCACAAATTTTGCTGTCACACGTCTCATTTGCAAATCTTCAGTTAGAATTTTCTGGCACATACCGAATGCTGTTCTAACTTCCTCTGCAACCTCTCTGATAGTCAGACGTCAGTCAGCACGAATGATTTCTCACACACGTGCCAGTCTCCTCGGTGTGGGAGGTGGACGGCCTTCCTAGGCGGGGGTCATCTTCAAAGGATCAGCATCCACTTTCGAAACAGATATACCTCTCAAATGTCTTCAATCGACTTAGGCAGGACTCTCCAAAAGCTGCTTGCAGCATTTCGTATGATTCAGCACTAGTTTTCTTTCCCCAGACAGAAACAGAAATAGACACACACATGCTGCTGCATTTCCCCCTCCATCGTGAGATGCGATGCACACTGCAGGTAGACGTTCACTGAAAGGCTTCCACAGAGCAAATGCAGGGAGATACTGACCTCCGGTTTTACACATACACTTGCAAAGATTTGACATGTGTCCCACTCTGTTGCCACTTCGCTATGTATTATATTTTCCTGGAAAAAAAATCAGTCCCGGAATTAAATGATCAGCCCACCTACAGGTGTGTCACATCTTTTTAAATGTACATTATAGAAAATAATAAGTAAGTGTTTGTTTCTTAATTTGCACTGAATGCCATGTGTAAAAGATTTTAAATTGCTCTGTTATTGTTTATATTAAGTAACACAGAAGGATCATATACATAGATCCAATCATTAAGTAGGAGTTTATTATAGCCCTGTGGTACAAGAAGTAATAAGTTCATTATTTCAGCTCACTTTACTTAAGAAACACTGGAATGAAGAATGAGAATTTCTGTTACTTTTTCATAATAATGACATATAACCTACACATTGCAATTCAGTAGTGTAACAGCACACTTAGCCCAGCGGTCTTCACACATTTAGAACTGGTATGGAATAATCTGAACCAGTCTTCACACACACGCATATATATTTACACCTGTTTTGAATAAAATGTATGTGAAAAGTAACACAATAAACTGATTCACATAATTCTAGACATTTCTAGAAATGTAAGAAAAATTCTTAAATTCCACTTTAAGACTGCTTAAAATATTAAAAATGGCAGTGTATATTCAATGCCACTCCTTCAATTCATTACTCAATACACAAACATATTTTGTTGACGCAGTAAACTCATGGCCTTCATATGGGACAGTTCTCGTCTGGAGTTTGAGGCAGCACAAGACTGTGAACTGGTGACAGCAGGTGAATTATTTGGACGCTCAGGTTATGGGATTGGCTTGCAGAAAGGTTCCCCCTGGGCTGATGCTGTTACACTGGCTATCCTTGATTTCCATGAGAGTAAGTACGAATGGATAGTCTAGGATCTAACTTGAAAACCATAACATATGGGTTCCTAGTCTATAATATAAGCACTCCAGTTCTGTCTTGTACCTAGAAAATCATGTGGTTTAATGTGTAATGTGATCAGGTAGGTATCTGCAAGACTTGTGTGAGAATACAGTAGGGTCTCGTTGTATGACGGGGTTACATTCTCGAATATTTGGTTCTAAATTGAATCATCGTAAAATGGGTACTGTTTAAATGGTTTAAATTGAGATAGGTTCATGGGCCAAACAAATTAGTCACACAATTTTATAATTTACAACATTTCTTTACATTATGCCATACAATTTTAATTTACTGAATTAGGTTTATAGAAAATTACAAAGATAACTGAGAAAAATCAATCAGATCACTTTTTATTTTGTTGAAGAAGGCCCAGGCCATGGTTCAGAAGACATCAAGAAAGAATGTAACATCAACTGTTTTGATGTTTTCTTCTCTTCTGTCTTTTTGATGGATGTCATGGGTGGAAAAATCACAGTCAACTTAAAAGAACTGCACTAAAATAAAAAAAGAAACACGTGCACACCGGAAAAGAACTATAAGCACACTAAGTACAGACAGTTGCAACAGTGATGCACCACAAGTCAGGAGTGCTCGTTCTGACTCACTGGGGGTCGTAAAAGTGAATCGTTGTAAAACGAACCGTTGCAAAATGAGACCCTACTGTATTTTGAATTCAGTAGGACATTTTGCTTTCCTGGGTCAGTAGGAATGTACTTTCATCACACTGTTATAATGTATGAGTAATCTTATATCAGGACAGGTTATTGTAAGCTCTACCCTGGTGAAGAATCTTTTACTGCTAAGGAATACAATGCATTCACTCTTCCCATCATATCTTTTTGAATATTAATGAAAATGTCTGTCATTTCACGGACCTCCTGAACACACAACTAGCAAAGCAATTCTAGTTACATTAAGTCTGATACAGTGTTGTCATCAACATGAATATATTTACAGGTACACTATTCTGACTCAGTGATCATACATTTCTCAAAAGAAGTTCAAGTAACCCTAACACCATTACTTTCTCAGTACTACTTCAAAACCTTTATGAAAACTACTGGCTGTTTACTTTTAACTTAATTATTTTCCTTTGTGTTTGGTGCATCATTAGACAATAGACAACCTGTGTCCTCTAAACAATACAATACTTAAAACTTAAAAGACAGTGGTACTGTATTGACATCAAGGAACTCAAAATTTTGCCCAGAAAAAGTGTTTGTTAATTTTTGGTTGGTTCCCAGAAGAAACAGTGATAATTGCATTGAACATCATTATTCAAATTAACTTCAATATAGGTATGTGATGGTGTTCTCTGTGTGGTAAACTAAACACATATGTGTGTGTATGTGTGTGTGTGTATATATATATATATATATTATTCTGATTAGCTTGGCCACTTGACTCATGAAAACACTGTACTTTAGTATTTACATCTTACTGTCCTCAATGATCTTATCAATTGAATATAATAGAAGTGATGCCAAAAAGGACAAAGACATAGTTGAAAATAACGGAGGATGATGACAGTAATGGATAATATATTCCTAGAGATGCTACAACCAACACTTCAGATATATTTAAATATCTTGAATCAAGTGTCATTATTTCCTATGCAGGTGGAATTATGGAGAACCTGGACAATCGCTGGATCTTACAAGGAAATTTTCAGCAATGTGAACAGTTTGAAAAAACACCCAACACTTTAGGCCTTAAGAATATGGCTGGGGTGTTCATTCTTGTAGCTGCAGGTATTGTTGGTGGAATATGTCTCATTATCATTGAGATGGTTTACAAGAAGCATCAGATTCGCAAACAGAAGAGAATGGAACTTGCACGACATGCTGCTGACAAGTGGCGTGGAGCCATTGAGGTAAAGCATAGGGTAACTGGACTTCGATCTCGCTGCCCCTTCACAAATATACACAGAATTCATATTAAAATGAAATCTGATCATAAAAAATACTGATTTAAGTTCAAGATCCAGGATTGATTTTCTGGTCCTCCACATGTATCAGATATTGTTGCTGGTAAGTATCACATACAGAAGCTTTTAAATGTGATAAGCAACGGATGATATTTAATTTTAGTTCATTATTAATAACTGAAACCATCAAAGGAGAAGTATATTATGTTTCATATTCTACTGACATGTTTAAAACCTAAATGTTCAACACTGTTACTCTTAGCATCTTATGGTTCATATTGGTAAGTACTTATCCACATTAAGTCCATCACCATGAAGCTAATTTTTGTAGATTTAAAATGTCCATTATCTGAATTTCAATAACATGTATCATCTCTGGAGAGTGTTGGAACAAACTAAAAAATTTAGGGTGTACAATTTCTAGCACATTACAGCCTACATGCATAAGGTGTGTTTATTGCTTTGTTAACCGAGTGCTTAGACCCTTTGGCACTGAATGGTAAAATGTCCACAGTAATAACCTTATTACCACATAGATTGGCCCTGTTTCTTTTAGTATTGTACTGTACTGTATTAGGGCATCTGCAGAGCATACACACAGAGGTTTGGTTTGGTTTGGTTTAGTCTAGTTTAGTGAAGTTAATGAGTACTGATTCTGTGTTAATTACATGTTACTGTCTGAATATAACCTAAGGCATACTGGAAAACACACAGATGAAACTTCAGCCATGCTTTATTGTCATATAGGAATCATCAACTTAACTATGGAAAATATATTTAGAAATGCACTTCATGTTACAGAAAATGAACAATATAAAACTATTACCTTCACTAATAAGGTGCTATTAGATGCTATTTCAGCAAGAATTTATCGTAAAAGGTAGTAAAGAATGTATTATTATATTATTTATGACACATGTAAAATATTTTTATAAGCTTTTTGAGAAAGTGCTGTGAATTTTATAGTTCTAAGGCCCCCTGTTGTATTACAGGTACTGAATATCTACCTTTTTCAGTTAGTGATTAGTGTTTTGGTACACACAATCTTTTGCCGTCAGTGTATGATAGCAATTCACATGGAAGTCTTAATCGCAGACTTCCAGAAATGGTAAATCATATTCATGGAAGTGGTAGTGTTACTGACACCAGTATCTCCTTATGTACTAAGAACACACCTCATTAATGGACAAAGTGGAAAACCAAGAATTTTGACCTATGAGTCTTGACTCCCTGGCTGTCTCCAGGCAGCCAGCAAAAACGGTCATCTTCCATAGTAAACAGCATAAACAAATAAGGTGATGAAGTTGTTCTGTAAATGTAACATGTGAAAGAGTGTTCTGAGGCTTTCTAAAATTTACTACAGAAGTAATTTAAAGTTTGCATCATTTCATGGTATAGTTTCCAACACATCATAACACATCCAATAATACAAGTTTATCAGTGTAGAGCAGAGTTCATACTGATCTTTTGTGAAATACTGGACTATGCAACATAAACCGCAGTAGAAGTAATATTGTTGTAAACAGCATGTTTTTATACATGTTTGCCAACACTCTGTTAGAAAAAATAAAAAAGAAAAACAGTACAGTGGTAGATGTGGAACTTGCTGACAGTTTACTGATATGTGCTGGCTGAAGAAAGAGGCTGATCATAGTGACAAACCACTAGTTTTACAGCAGAAGAATGCCACTTCAAGTTATTTTATGAATGATGTAGCAGACAAGAAAGAACATTAATTTTAACACTTCCACATTTAATAACTCTGGACTGTACAAGACACACCAAAACTGTTTACTAAGTCTGCAGTTACCGCAACTGATTATGTGTCCCTGTCACTGCAACAGTCATAGTAACCATTTCATTGTCCTAGTAATGTCCAAATTAGCAACAGTATTTATAACTCATTACACTACCTACAAATTCATAGTTCTACTATTATGTGTTTCACTCTTATTTAGCTCCTACATGTTTTGGCGTAACTGCCAACATCAGGGAGCTGACAGCATATTACTAAGTCAACAATGCTTACACATATCAAATGTACAGGTTAAAATTTACATTGTATGAAATGTTATAGAATGTTGATTTTTGTCATTGCAAATTACAATCAACATTTTTTAACATTTTGTATGCTGTAAATTTTAGTCTTTACATTTTATATGTGTAAGCATTGTTGACAGTTTTATTGCTGTAGGTTTTAGTAATATAGGCGTCAGCTCTCTGATGACGCCAGTTACACTGACACATGTAGGAGTGGATGGAGAATAAAGTAAAGGTAAAGCAGTCCCATTACAGGCCTGGACAGGCCCAGTGGGTTCCAGGAAGTTAAGGTACCCAGACTACGTGAAAACGGCACAGGATGGTGGTGAGGTTGTCAGCCTTACGCACCGGCCGCCTTTACCCGCAGGAAATGCTCCTGGTACTCATTTCTGTTAGAGGCTGAGTCGACCCCAGGGCCATAGTGCGATCGGAAGGATTTTATGTCAATGAAAAATC
>Ga0123354_10011964_pt1 | contig 13438 bp, 11 predicted proteins | sample TergutLab28metaG_2_FD_97872 | JGI IMG/M metagenome (GOLD analysis project Ga0123354, IMG submission 97872) | Labiotermes labralis P4 segment gut microbial communities from Petit-Saut dam, French Guiana - Lab288 P4 | ecosystem: Host-associated > Arthropoda: Insects > Digestive system > Gut ... | reverse complement strand
GAGACCACTGGGGAGACCTAGACGTAGATGGGTGGATAATATTAGGATGGATCTCCAGTAGGTGGGATGTGGGTATATGGACTGGATTGGGCTGGCCCAGGATAGAGACAGGTGGCGGACGCTAGTGAGTGCGGTAATAAACCTTCGGGTTCCGTGAAATGCGGGGAATTTCTTGACTAGCTGCAAAACCAGTTAGCTTCTCAAGAAGGACTCTGCGCCATGGAGTAAGTAGGTAATACCTCTGCTATCTGGAAAACTGTCATTCTAATGGGTTGCATTTCTTATTACAGTGAAGGCGAAACATGTAGCCAGAAATAAAACTGAAGCAAATGTGCTTGTGGTTGGCGGTTTGTACTCTCCCTTTTACTGTTCGTGTATCACAAAGGGATATTACTGACAAAGAAAAAATTTACGTCTCTACAAGGGAATAAACAGTCGAGGGCGAAATATCTGCAGCTCTCCAGGTACAGCGACATAAACAGTTAAAAGTACATAAAGTTTGTTGTGTTCAGTTCACCTTTCAAGGCTCAAGATTACCTACAGCCAGTTACAGTAAAACTGTAACTCTAAGGATTTTATGTAAAAAAATTTATTTCATGGACCAAGAATATGTGGAATGTCTGTATGAAGCTGTCAAAACATACCTATGCTCCAGTCGGTACTGCAGGGTCTCACTTTGACGGTACCATATATCTATCTACGAATAGTCAGTGAAACTGTAATTTCATATCCGTCTAGGAATGTAATACATGCTAAGAGAGAATTTGAAGGGTTAGCTTTGGAAACCATAGCTACAGATGCCTTGGAATAGCGAGTGAACTAATATTATTATTGGAGGAGTTTCAAACGTGAATCCTTCTTGCATTTTCTCTGCTTCTGAACGTCGATACAAAATTCCACGCCATTTGTTACCGAGAAAATTAAGTGAGGAACAGGTGATGCTGCAAAAAACTGACGTCAATGGTGGCGTTTACAGCGCCGAGCACCGTTTAGCTTCAGGCGTGCAAGCCAGCTCACACCGGACGGGCTGACAGGCTGACAAATTTCAGTGATTCTTCTCGCAAGGCGCATGTAACACAATATTGCCAGGCACACTCCGAGCACCACCAGAGCAGACCGGAACACATTCTGCATCATGCCGAATCAGCGAGTCTCCTCGCGTGATCTCAGGCTTCCGCCGCGATGTACATGAAATCCGCGCTCTTCTGGGGCCTATCGCAGAAGGCGCAGAACCATTAGACGCTGCGTAACATCTCAGAAGACTGCAGGCCTAAACAGGTCTCCCTGTACTAGGAAATGTAGGTTCTGTGCAGTACGTTATCCCATTAGTACCTATTTTCTAATTACTCGACTTATGTTTTTAAAATTATCTTTTTATGTTTGTTTTTTTGTTTTGTATTTTTGTTGTCTAATTTTGTGTATTCTGTGTTTTTGTATTTTTTGTGTATTATTTCTCCTGTTGTGCTGTCTCGTTCCTATTTTTGTACAAGTCTACCGACCCCTGCCTTACTTACTTACTCCATGTTGCAGAGTCCTTCTTGAGAAGCTAACTGGTTTGCAGCTAGTCAAGAAATTCCCCGCATTTCAAGGAACCCGAAGGTTCATTACCGCACTCACAAGCGTCTGCCACCTGTCTCTATCCTGGGCCAGCCCAATCCAGTCCATATACCCACCTCCCGCAGATCCATCCTAATATTATCCACCCATCTACGCCTAGGTCTCCCCAGTGGTTTCCTTCCCTCCGCTTTCCCCACCAAGACCCTATACACCCCCCTTTCCTCACCCATACGCGCCACATGCCCAGCCCATCTCATTCTTCTCCGTTTTATCACCCGCACAACCCTGCCACCGGGTGGAAACCCAGTTGCATTAAATAAATATATCATATATCAAATTTCAGATCGGACATACACCGCTACTTTCCAGGACTTAAAAACATGCACTTGGTTCAAAAAATCTTATCTCTTTGTCTTAAAATTATTCGTTCCTGTAAATTAGGAATTTTGTTGTCTTTAGGTATTATATTTTCACTGGAATTTTTCATTGACGTAAAATCCTTCCGATCGCACTATGGTCCTCGGGTCGACTCAGCCTCTAACAGAAATGAGTACCAGGAGCATTTCCAGGGAGTAAAGGCGGCCGGTGCGTAGGGCTGACGAACTTACCACCATCCTGTGCCGTTGTCATGAAATCTGGGAACCTTAACTCCCTGGAAACCTCTTGGACCACTCCAGGCCTGTAACGGGACTGCTTTTAGGTATTATATTTGATTTAAGAACTTCATTTAAGAGTTATTTCTAGAGTTTTCCGAACACAGTCATTGATGAGTTAAATGTGCTCTTACTTTCTTGATCGTAATTTCTTATGCGAATTGTAACGTGTGTTAAAGTACCTAAAACCCCTCCTCGGACAGTATCTTGAACCAAATCATACGCGTCGCATCCTCCAGACCTCCCCCATGTACATACCTCCCTCATTTATTCATTTAGTATTCTGTCTTACGACAGGTCCAAAGCCTCTCCCAAAACGACCTCTCCCCACAGTGCGATCTAAAGCTTCCTCCTTCAAATGACAGTATCCTCTCCTATCCTTAAGGTCATCCAGTAGCTTCCTACGTCTTCTTCCTCGTCGTCCTGTCACTTCTAACCCCCTTTTTATCTTTCCTGCAATAACCTGTTGTAGAAGGCAGTTTCTACGCTAAATGTGACCAATCCAGTTAGACTTCCGTTTACGTATTTCATTTAGGATATTCCTCTGCTCCTGGACTCTAAGTAATATTTCTTCATTTCTCACATGATCGATCCAACTGATCTTTTCCATCCTTCTCCAGCACCACATATCAAAACTTTTCAGGTGTTCCTGATCTGTATATACCTCGTCTGATATATATATATATATATATATATATATATATATATCTTTGCGGCTGAACATAGGTTTTATTCTACAATGGGAAGAGGCGCTTCCAAACAGTAAAAGGTAGCTTCTCTGTGGGGCGCACACACCGGAATCAAACTTCCAGGTCATTCAAGTTGGAAAGACGGCTTGGTAAAGTCAATGAGAGATAATTCTCTAAATCTCCACATTTATAGGCCCAAAATGTGTGGTGTGTGCTAATGTGTGGTGTGTGCTCACAGTCTGTGTCTGAGGTAATGTGTCATTTTTTATCAGAATTCTGTAAGCATGTTCTTTTACTGACCCACTGCTCTTCCCCTTTGACCCTTTTGCACCCTTCACTTTTATCACCATCGCAGTATTGGGACAAAGGTACAAACTATGAAGGTTCTCATTATGAAATTTCTGCAGTCTGTTTTTATTTTGTGTCTCACAGCTGCAACACAGCCAGTGCTGTTGCTGTACGCTGCATGATAGTCTGTTCATGCACCTGTTAACTGCACTGCCTTTTCTGGAAGTTTAATTTGTGCAACTGTTTCACTGCTGTAACTGTTGTGTGAGTTTAATCCAATTTAAACCTTGTTTCTTTTAAGGTCCATTTGAATAATATCACCCATCTCCCAAAGGTCTATTCTGTTTTTTCCTCACCCAAAAACTGTTTCATCTCTGCTGCACTGGTCCTTCCCTGGTCATTTACCTGCCCTCGACGTAATCACAGAATCAATATTTGGTGAGGGACACAAATTGTGTATTTCCTGATGTTGCAGGTTTTTGTTTGTGACTTTTCAGATTTTATGTATTAAGCATTTATCAAGGATTCAAATTTCATCAGATTTTCAAGGTTTTACCAAGGAATGTTGCCACATTTGTTAAGGTTTTACCAAAGGATTCAAATTTTATTGCATTTATGAAGAATCTACCTAGGGCTGAAGTATTATCCCGTTTGTTAAGAGGCCCAGAAGGAATCAAGGCCAGCAGCAGTACCCTTGGAATTATCCACTTCAACAACTTGTCAATAGCCTCGTACTGTGAAGTGAAAGAATACAAGAAAAAAAATTAACAAAACACTACGTTTCGGGGGTAGGACAGGTTACCTTCCTCAGGAAGCAAATAAAAGGTTAAGACATACTCATATGGGCCCAACAGACATTACACACTGAGTGTACCAGTAGCAGCAGTATTAGATGATTACAATAATGATATCGCTAATGAAGGCGAGAACCAAAATAATGGCGGACCGGGACAGCCTTGTCGGTGCGGCAACTCACTATCGGCTGGAAGGTCCGAGGTTTGTACCCCGGTGGGGGGGGGGCAAATCCCGGGGCGTCCAGACCGGTCCTGGGGACCACGCAGCCTCCTCTACAATGGCTAACGAGGACCTTCCCCTAGAGCAAAGCAGCCGCAGCGTGGCGATGACCACCCACTACAATCTAGCGCCGAGTTTGAGTCACATCTCTTCTCCCACTCTGTCTTCCTATTGTCTGTTACATGGTGATCTTTACCTTTACACTTACCTCACCATTACGTAGGGGGGAATAAAGCGAAGCCTATTTTGACAAAAACTAGACAAATTTACCACACGAAACTGCGGTACGAGAATCCATACAGACTTAACACGGACTAAAATTCACAGAAAAATGTAAGGTTCGCCGATTCGAATAAACAAACGAAGGGTAGATATGCAAAATGTTGTAACCGGACGTTCCGCAAATAAATAAACAAATAATGGAATACATTCACAAAAAGAAACAGCGTGTGCACGAGCAACAAAACAAACCTGCAGGCCTACAACGAGCCCTTGCATAAAATCCCCTCGTGACGACGGTATTCATTCCTCTCTGTATGTCTTTCCGTCCGAATGTTAAGCGACCATAGCTCGTGTTTACACTAACAAAAGTAATTAATGTCCACTGATGTTTCAATTTTGGTCTTCTAAAGCTCTTGACGTATCTGTCCCGCTCTGAGTTTTCGTATCCCACAGACGATTCAGATCAGATACAAACGCAACAATTTAGACTCGGACGTAATGCCTTCCTAAACACGCTATGAATTTTCGTTCCAGAAACCTAATAAAATCCAATGAAATTCAGCAACACTTCTAAAGCGCTGTGATCGAATTCCGGTGAGGGCAAAATTTCCGAACCCGTCCAGACCGGCCCTTGGTTCCACCCAGCCTCCTACACAACAGGTACCGGGTCATTCCTGGGGGTAAGGCGGCCGGGGCGTGGCTTTGACCACCAAACTCCATCTAGCGCCGAGGTTAAAGAATGAGTGCAGCTATACCTCTACTCCACCTCTGTGCCTTCACGGTCTATTAAAGGGCAATCTTCTTCACAGCACTCAACCAACAAAGTGCACGATATTGTTCCTTAGATATTCATACAATAGTATCACACTGACTATTCCTACATATTTCGATCCACACTGGATCATCATCAGGGTACCAGACCACAGCAATACCACAATGATGATCCCTGGTGGATTGAAATATGCATGAATATTCAGTGCGATGTTATTATATAAATATCTAAGGAAAAACATCGTGCAGTTCGTTGGATGAGTGTTGTAAATTGGTAATCGACAGCGCACGGAACGAACAATAAAAAGGCGACTTTCTTCTTCTTCTTCTTCTTCTTCTTCTTCTTCTTCTTCTCCTCCTCCTCCTTCTTCTCCTCCTCCTCCTCTTCCTCCTTCTTCTCCTCCTCCTCTTCCTCCTTCTTCTTCTCCTCCTCCTTATTATTCTTCTTCTTCTTCTTCTTCTTGTGCTGAATAATCCCTCCCCCCACCAAAATCACCTGTTTAAGAGCTCCGTCGATTTTGCAGCCAAGCAAAATGCACTGGCGGCAAAGCAATATATGTAAGTGTTGGCCTGCCTGTAAACAGTATATTCCACACACAGTTTGCACTTACGTTGATGCTTATCTCCACACCAAACTCTGCATAACTAACTCATTAGCCCACCGTGCTGCAGTTCATTTTGACCGTGTACCTACTGAATTATATACCACAACCCCCTGAAGATGACCAGGATTGGCCGAAACAAGCAGGGACAAACATTCATAGAGTTTTGTTGCATTTTATATTACATCGTGTACTTTGTTGGTTTTACTGGAAAACGTATTGCATTAGCTGCAGTCAACAAACCTAAAGCTGAATGGAATTATTCTCATATCTTCACGTTTAAATTCCACAAACGATTACCTACGAAATGCTGGGTATTTTTTGCACCTCTCTTGCTCTGTCATTTCAGAATAATAAACCTTCAGAACTAATATCTAAGAGTTTAATTTATAACTGTCTCCACATATTAGTTACTTTTGTAGCTTCGTAACAACTGGATAAATTGCTGTTTTAAATCTAGAGACATTTTTGTTTCTTGCCAAGTGCTCAGTCTATCTATCACTGCTGTGGTATCGGCAGGCCGGGTAGCATGATCGTGTTACAAGACCCCGGACAGCGGGAGGTGTTATGTCTGGCAACTTTACTGCATGTGCCCTCGTACACAACTCTAACAGCACAAGTAAAACGGCATTTGAATTTAATTACATACCAAACGGACTTTGTCATGGCTCACGCGCCTTGTCACAGGCCTCACACCGCGGGAACACGGGTTCAACCCCAGGCCACTACATGAGGAACCTGTGGCTGACAAAGTGGACCTGCGACAGGTCTTTCTCCAAGTACTTCAATATTCCCCTGTAACTATCAGTCTACCTATTCTCCATATCCATTCGCTCACCCATCACCAACGCCACATAAACCTACCACTTGAAACTGTCGTTAAACGAGGCACTTAGAGGGGCACATAAAACTGTCAATTCTACAACGTAAACTCGTTATACGAGCAAGCAATAATTACATGCGCATTGCGCCGCGCGAGATGGCAGAACTACCTGTCGGTGGAACATCTTCTCGCCTGTACGAATTCCATTTAACAGAGCTACCGGTAGACGAAATTAAAGAATAAAACGGCAGGGAAATAACTGAAAAGTGAGATGGAGAGGACGCGGTTGGAATGGATTGTGGACTAATTTGTAAAAGGAAACCACTAAAACATATGGAGCACGCGGTGGTGCAGTTGGTTGAAGCACTGCGCTACATGCCGGAAGGTCGCGGGTTCGATTCGTGATGGTGTCATTGGAATTTTTCATTGACACAATCCTTCCGGCCGCACTATGGCCCTGGGGTCGACTCAACCTCAGACATGAGTACCAGGAATATTTCCTGGACGGTAAAGACGGCCGGTGCGTATAGCTGACAACCTTACCAACTTCATGTGCCGATTGTCCTTGAAGTCTGGGAGCCTTAACACCCTGGAACCCTCAGGGTCTGTCCCAGGCCCGTAATGGGATTGCTCTACCACTAAAACATCAATCAGGATATATGGTCACAGAGCTGAGAGTCGAAACAGGGTCCTTCTGACTAAGAAGCAAACTGCACAACTTCCGTCCCACTGCTGCGTTGCTGTGTGACTGACACAGTAAGTCGAGAGTGAACTGAGAAACGGATGTTTGGCCCGATATGTCCACACGTGCGGGGTCATACTTCAGTCAACAATCTGCTGCGCAGTAACTTACTCGTTGTTCCATACCAAAACGTAGCATCACCAGGCAATATGGCTGTTTTCACGGCACCAAGGTCTTAGCTCTACGTCATATATTACCTGCACCTATAGGATTTATTTCATTCCTGAGCGCAAACAAAGCAGGGGCGCACGCGTACTGTCGGTAACACGGACAACTGCTGTGACGGCGCAGAAAGGACCGATGTATTCCAATTTCACTAAGAGCAACCGTCTAATGTTTTGCCTGCCCACCTGCCAGCCAGCCAACAAGTCAAACAGCATAAATCACTGTGGGATCCATTCCACCACACACAGACCCACACACACACGAACTTTTCAATCGACTCACAGTCACAAAACACACAACATTTATCTGCATTCCACAAAAGAGTTGGCCTAAGATAAAAATATCAGAGCAATATATCAATTCACCTCTCGGTACATCACATTTCTTTTGACTTCAACGTCCTTCAGCTGTTACATTTGAGGCTGCTGGAAATTTTTTTCCAGGCAATATGGCGCGAAGATGTCTTGTTCTTGGTTTACTTCGCTGTTACGTCATGCACAGGGTGTTTTTGTTCACACCTTGGCCGAATTAAGCGCCGGCGAAACGCTCCAACTGACGCCCTCCCAGCGATCGTCGCACGCCGAGTGTCGGTAAACAAACGATGGCGGCAGCTAGACAAATGATCCAATAGACAATAAACTTCAGAAAGCCTAATAAAAACTCAGTAGAGCGTCAGGACGGCGCGGTTTTGTTCAAGTAGGAAATAACACCCTGTATAAAACAAGTGGCCGTAAATTTCTGTATGTGCAAGACGAACTGTGGATTTGTACAAAAACGTGTTACAAGCGAAAATAGATTTTGTCTTCCTGACTCCAATTTGACTTGTCAAATTGCATACATATACGGCCTCCACATATGGAGAGTACCTGCGAATATACAAAAAGGAATCGCTGACATCCAAGATTGGGCAGAGGGGGAACGGCCATGGACTGGATAGAGCTGACTCAGGATAGGATCAAGTGACAGACTCTTGCGAACACGGTATTGAAAATTCGAATTCCATAATATGCGGGAAAACAAACAACTAGCTTCTCGAAAAGGACCCTGCTCCATGGAGTAAGTCGGTCGGTTGGTTGGTTGGTTAGTTAGTTAACTAGTTATGCCTCACATTAAGAGTATATGATTGACAAGCGTTTCAGTTTTCTCCCATTTCTTCCTAGGACCCATGTAGATTTCCTCACATTGTGACAGTGCACTTACGACTACAGATCCTTGTCAAGCCGAGCTACTGATGGCCCCTCAAGGACCAGTTCCATTACTGCAAATTATTATCAGCTGGTGATCCCTTGACTCGTCACCCCCACCCCCTCACTTATCTCTCGAGCCTTCAAACTCTCCCCCTTCAGCATAATACCTTATATTACCTTACAGTAATCCAGCCTCAAGCTCACGCCCATGTTTACAGTGATAACCACGTGACGCCAGGCTGTTGAGAGCGTCATTCAGGTAGACACAGGCCAAAAGGAACTGCAGATGAAGATAATGTCAGGCCTTGAGCGCCGTCAAACTCAAAATCGGAGAAGCTTCAGCCTCAGCAAGACTCGAATTTGTTATTCCGTAATAATTTAAATTCTATACCAAATGTCGTAGACCTTTGCGTGCGTGTGTATTCTGGTTAGACAGGGTGGTGCTGTTGTAACGATTTTTGTTAGCATTTTGAAAACACTACATGCTAAAATGTATGTTTTTTTTTTTAATTGTAATAAGATGCGTCCGATTATGGTTGATGCGAAATGAAACACGTAGCACGGTGTAATATGACACTAAAACGTTGTGTTAGACGGTGTATTGCGTTTGTTTGTGGTACACGAAAACACAAAGAGATGCATCGCAATAAAATTACAAGCATTTGGTTTGAATTCTGGCAGACAAATTCCATGTCCCAATTTTTTTTTTTTTTGCATGTAAACTGGACGATAGTACAGAACGGTATCTCGGGCAGGTCACTGCTATCATATCGTCTACGGGGTTTGTTTGTTTGTTTGTTTGTTTGTTTAACGGCGTCTTCAACAACCGGTAATATATGATACTGAGGGACAGGACTACGGAACAAAGAATTAAAAAGAATGTGGAAGACATAAGCGTTATGATTTCAGCAACTGTCAAGGCATTTGTCTGAAGAGAGGGCAGAAAACCGCAAACAGTTAATTACGTTGTGTCGGTGGGTAAATGACTCCCCAATTTTCGGTCGAACGTAGTGAAGCTGTCACAGAAAAATTGAATCTTCAGCTTCTGTCACAACAAACAGAACGTCTGAATCTGGAACCTATGGATTAGGAAGCAGTAGTGCCAGTCGCTGATGGCAACATTAAACAGAGTGTATTTCGGATACACAGACAAAATGAAAGCAGGCTCTCCGACAAAGCCTTTGTTAAACTGCGAGGACTTCTAGTGTGCAGGGACAGAGGGTGACGCTTCAAAACAAAGGCTTTGAGCTTCTTCCTTTAGTTGCATCGTAAACAAAACAGGAATTTAGAAAGGAAGAAATAATTTCTAACGTAAAACGGAAAGAGTGTAGTAACGCATTTTATGAGGGGAATGGCCAGATGCCAAGGTATTTAAAACGTTTAATCCTCAAAATAACACCAAGTACAAAATTGTATCCTGCAATTTATTTCACTGCAGAGATTCGCAACGTTTTCGCTACCCGTATTCTGGAGATAAAGTTTCCAGTTCCTTTTTCGTTGATAATTTTCATGCAGCTTTTAAATGCCAAGAAATGCGGAGGAGACTATGCAAACATTAGGCAATCATATCTTCCTAAGCAAACTCAATTTTACATGAAATGATTTATGAGACCAACTTGATGCAACAATTATGATTTATAAATCAACCATTAGCGCAACATGTTTCGGGCACCATTATGCTCATCCTCAGGAGCGCAATGCCATACGTAACTGCATATGGTTTTCAGCACTTAATGTGCTGGCTGGATCTTGGGAAGCCGGGAGGCAGGTCGAATAACGGCCTCTACACTGTGCACACGACCTGCCTCCCGGCTTCCTGAGATCCAGCCAGCACATAAGTGCTGAAAACCATATGCAGTTACGTATGGCATTGCGCTCCTGAGGATGGGCATAATGGTGCCCGAAACATGTTGCGCTAATGGTTGATTAATAAATCATAATTGTTGCATCAAGTTAGTCTCACAAATCATTTCATATTAAGGATGCACGGTGACACGAACATCGATTTTACAATTCACTGAAAAACATATATTGTCGTCATTTTAAAGGCTAAGCTTGTACAGACAGATAGAAATTCGACATAAAAATCCCAGTATACTGCCCTCCGCAGTCAATAGCTGACAGTCACAAAGTACATGAATGTTTTCAACTTTTACAGCTGTGATTAGCTGCCTGACACCTGCTCACGGCTGAACCAACGCCCGTACACCATCGTTGTACGAGCGTCTTCTTTTTCAAGCATTTCTGCACTTTAGTCACGTCATCTATGGCCCACACAGCTCCAGTTTTTGGATGAGTGGGATTTCGTATCAGAATAAACCATAAAAAGACCACACACGCCCTTTCAAACTATATAAAACACAGACGTAGCTAAGAAACCAATAATTGCTTCTCTAACTGCAGCTCAAGAAATGCCTTCAAAACGTGTGACAGTCGGCGATATCGCAAAATTATCGACTCAAACGATATTTAAAATACTTTGTTGTTGAATGATTAAAGTCTTCTGGGACGTGACGTCGTGCCTATAGGAAAACAATCACCGACGTTTCGAAGCAGGTTGCTACCTCTATCTTCAGAGCAGTTCAGTAAACTTTTCGGGGCAGCAAGTACCTCTCAAGATTTTTTTATTTTCCATTCCGTTCATTATGATTCAGCTGCTAACAGTGTGACCAACATATGCACACTCTTCGCCACAGTTACAATAATGTTTTAATACGCCAACCCTACATGTTTCGGGCCTCACTGGCCCAACATCAGGGAATTCACTGTAGCACAAAACAATCCTTTAATATTTTTACCATCTCCAGTATGTACAGGCCAGTTGAAACGTGATAGCACAAGCGCAGAAACCAGATTTCGTCTTTCTGCGAAACGGACGAGTCCATTTAAATCGGCGGGGGCGTCAGTTCGGTCGACTACTGGCAGCCGAGGTGTGCGCATCAGCGGTAGTAATGCTGGATACACCATGTTCCGAGGTAGTGTGAAGGGTACTGGCTACCCACTCCATTCGTCAGTTTCCCCTTCAATTCCCGTCCCGTGTGTCACCATGTGTCATCACAATTCAACTGGCCTCTACCAGAACTCCCATAAGTTTCCGTGCACATACACAATGACCACAAATCATCCACTGATGAAATTACGACAGTTCTTCTACATACTGGAGAAGGTAAAATTGTGAAAAGATGGTTTTATGCAACTGTGCACTCCCTGATGATGGACCATTGAGGCATGAAACATGTAGCAGTTGACGTATTATAGCATTATCGTAATCCTAACGAAGTGAGTGCATTTGTTGGTTTACAATGTGACAGTTATCTCCAAAGTGTCAATCATGATTTTTCACCCGACAATGCGTCAGAGCCCGGAAGGATTTAATTGCGATTATACGATCAAAGCTGACATTCTCATGCTTTTCACCACAGCACAGGAACTGAAAGTCCTTGGAACCTTAAAAATCGGCGACAATTCCGACACGTCTAAAAAGATCCCGGCGAATCCAAACGAAGATTCCTGTTAGCATTTCACGACAAAACGCTAAAAAATTTTCGGCTTCATTTCCGGTGAAGCAATAGAAAACCCCTTCCAATCACTCCGCAGAATTCTAGAGATGCACAGCGACAACCTACAAACGCAGGCGACGTCGTGCTCGAAGACGCATTTAACGTCGCTAAATGGGTGTATAAAGTGGTTTTGATTTCAATTCTACAGAGCTCTGATGACGGTATAGACTCAATGACATAATCTTCTTTTTTCTTTGGACCTTGGTCATCATAAATATTTAATGCACCATGACGTTTCGGAAGCCGACTCTGCTTCCATCTTCAGGAAAAGAAAAACATCTAATGTGGCGGACCTCTTTCATACAGCCCAGTCTCTGACAGTAGCTCTAAGGGGTCCACCAGACTAGGTGCTTTCCCTGTCTGGAGTCGGAAGCAGAACCAGATTCCAAAAGTCTTCCTTTATTTAAAAATCAAACTAGGGACAAAGTCAAAAAGAAAGAAAGAAGGAAGAAAAGGAAGGTGTGTCATTTTTCCGAGGTGTCCGCAATGAAATAAAACATCTGATAGTTGAAGAATAAGAGACCAACTTGATGTCACTAGTTATTAAGTTTTATTTCACTTCTTCTATAATCTACATGTTTCGGACATTAATACATCCATCATCAGGAGCCTGCGACTTTTCTATTGAATCACCACATTGGTCGTGTGTTCTTGTTTCGATGTGTGTTGGAGTTTCGGTGTGGCTGGGTTGGTGTGGTATCCGTGTAGCAGGCTGAAGCCTGCTACACGGATACCACACCAACTATATCTGGTGCTCCTAGTATTGACTTGCTTGCTTACTTACTCCATGGTCAGAGTCCTTCTTGAGAAGCTAACTGGTTTGCAGATAGTCAAGAAATCCCCTGCATTTCACGGAACCCGAAGTTTCATTACCGCACTCACAAGCGTCCGCCATCTGTCTCTATCCTGGGCCAGCCCAATCCAGTCCATAAATCCACATCCCACCTCCTGGAGATCCATCCTAACATTATCCACCCATCTACGCCTAGGTCTCCCCAGTGGTCTCTTTCCCTCTGGTTTCCCTACCAAGACCCTATACACTCCCCTCTCCTCACCCATACGCGCCACATGCCCAGCCCATCTCATTCTTCTCGATTTTATCACCCGCACAATATTGGGTGAGGAGTAAAAATCATTTAGCTCCTCGTTATGCAATCTCCTCCAT
>Ga0123354_10011962_pt1 | contig 13438 bp, 11 predicted proteins | sample TergutLab28metaG_2_FD_97872 | JGI IMG/M metagenome (GOLD analysis project Ga0123354, IMG submission 97872) | Labiotermes labralis P4 segment gut microbial communities from Petit-Saut dam, French Guiana - Lab288 P4 | ecosystem: Host-associated > Arthropoda: Insects > Digestive system > Gut ... | reverse complement strand
TTGAGAATATCCTAAAATCGAGTCATTATAAACTTTTTGAAGAAACATTCCCATAATCGGAAGCGCCATCGTAGCGCCTTGCCCTTCCGACATCCGGTCGAAATGGATATCCCGATCTTCTCCGCCAACCCATACGCCTCCCACTAAAGATGGTGTAAAGCCCATAAACCATCCGTCGGAATGGTTCTGCGTCGTTCCCGTTTTTCCTCCCATGGAAACCGTTATTCCAAAATCTCGACGCACCCGGCTACCGGTGCCTCCATCAATAACCCCTTGCAGCATACTTAGCATTTTATAACAGGCGTCTTCATTGATTATTTCCGACACTTGTGGAGAAAAAGTATCGATGACATTTCCATTTCTATCTTCAATCCGGGTCACATACACCGGTTCAATGCGGATTCCGTGATTGGCAAACACCGTGTAGCCGGAAACCATTTCGCTTACCGATGCATCACAAATTCCTAAGCAGAGAGAAATTACCGGATCGATCGGATTTTTTAAGCCGTAAGAATGCAGTAAACGTGCAAAGGTATAAGGATTTAATTGTTTCATTAAGTAAGCGGATACCCAATTATCCGATTGCTGCAATCCCCACCGGATGGAAACCATTTCACCGATCTTTTGCTTATTAGCATTTGCAGGAGACCAATCTCTTCCGTTTTCGTCAGTCAGGTGCTGTTCGATATGCAGCATTTCATTGCAGGGAGTCATTCCGCTTTCCATTGCCAGTGAGTACAAGAAAGGCTTTACGGTAGAACCGATTTGCCGTTTCCCCAAGTTGACCATGTCGTATTTAAAATATTGAAAATTGACATTTCCTACATACGCTTTCACGGCTCCTGTCCGGGTATCCATTGCCATAAAGCCGGATCGTAAAAACGATTTCATATAGATAATCGAATCTAACGGGCTCATTATGGTATCTTTCGTTCCTTTCCAAGAAAAAACGGACATTTCAACGGGTTTCTTAAAAATGGCTTGAATTTCGGATTCCGTCTTGTTCTCTTTCTTTAATGCTCTATATCTATCCGATAGTCTAACCGCTTTTTCAAGTATTGCATTGACATCTTCCTGTTTTAAGTTACGGGAATAAGGATACGTTTTGCTACCGCCTTTTTCATTAAAAAACATATCTTGCAAATCGGCCATTCTTGCGCGAACAGCTTCCTCCGCATAAGCCTGCATACGGGAATCAATCGTTGTATAGATTTTTAATCCATCGATATATAAATTGTAGGGCGTTCCGTCCACTTTCTTTTTCTTATTGCACCATCCGTATAAGGGATTCGTTTCCCAAGCCAAGGAGTCTTCGGAAAATTTTTGCAGGTTCCATGAAGGATAATCTTTAATATCCGGTTTATTGGCAGTCATGGTTACGCGTAAATATTCTCTGAAATAAGGGGCTAAACCATCTTGATGCTCCATTCGAGTAAATTGAGTGACCAATGGCAGGGCTTTTAATGAATCACATTGCGTTTTGGTTATATATTTGTTTGTTTGCATCAGTGAAAGAACCATGTTTCTTCGTCCGACTGTTCGATCGGGATGGCGAATCGGGTTGAAATACGAGGGGTTTTTACACATTCCAATCAATGTAGCTGCTTCTTCTATTGAAACATCCTTGGGCGATTTATTGAAATAAACCCAACAAGCCGATTGAATACCTACTGCATTATAAAGAAAATCAAATTTATTAAGATAGAAGTTGACAATTTCTTCTTTGGTGTAATACTTTTCCAATTGAACGGCAATCACCCACTCTACCGGCTTTTGAAATAACCGTTCTATCACGGTTTCAGCATGTTCCGAATAAAGGAGCTTGGCTAATTGCTGGGAGATTGTACTTCCGCCCCCACCGCTTTTTTGGAAAAAAATGCCTCGCTTAATGATTGAACGAATTAAAGCATAAACATCAATTCCAGAATGTTCGTAATACCTTGCGTCTTCTGTTGCTACCAATGCCTGAACCAAAGCGGGAGAAAGATCACTGTAGTTGATATAAATTCGATTTTCATTTGTTTGAGAATAAGTACCTAAAGGGACCATATCCGCGGATAAAACTTGGGAAGCATATTTATTGATCGGATTTTCCAAGTCTTCGATTGGAGGCATGTATCCAATTTTACCTTTGGCTATTAAAAAAAACAATAAACATGCTGAGATAATACATAGAAAGAAAACAATCCAGATCCCTCTTACGATCATCCTTGCTAAATTATTAGTCTTCATAGGCTATCATATCAAAATCAAAGTACAAAAGTACGAGTTTATTTTGAATGTGGCAATAGAGCGTTTTCATAATATTGCAGCATTTCTTTTTGCATGCTGAAAATACAACATTTTTCCTTGCATCGAAAACCTCATATTCATGCTATTAATGAGGTTAAAGTGCATTGTTGCTTTAATTGATATTTATAAAGAAGACAGAAAAAGAGTTGGAAGCCTGTTTATCAGCCTTATTCTCTTTTTCTGTCTTCTTAAATCGAAAAAGTCTTTTGCTTTATTTCAAATTACTTTTTCCTTTTTGCTCAATCAGGAAGGCAATCAGCAGGCCAATCCCTCCAAAAAAGGAAATAGATGCTAAATTAACCAATGCAACGTTATCATAGACATCACGAGCCAATTCACTATAATAACCCAATTGAATAAAGAGCGCCGTTAAAAAACCCAGCCCGATACCGATTAACAACAAGGAAATTCTTAACGGCCAAAAACCGGAATCATTCCCTACAATCAAGGGTAACTGAATCTTTAATTGTTTTTCTTTATCTTCTTTATTTTCAGCACATAAAGAAGCAAGTTTTTCAATTAAAAGGATCCGTTCTTTTCTTTTTGCAAATAATTCAAATACTTTATAAGTACCTAATATAAAAAAACCGACAATAAAAATAGGAATTAAAGCGTTCATAATAAAAATAATTTAATTTGTGAAACATTTTTTATTTTACCTGTTTGACGCAGGTAAGTAAAAAAGGTTACAGTTCTAACGACTGTTGAAAAATCAAGTTTACTACTCCCCTATTTTTCATTCCGGATATCAAATAAGATTTGCTCCCGGTTTGAATTTTACTGCTTTCTTTGCAGGAATTTTAATCAGCGCTTTTGTTTTAGGGTTAATACCGGTGCGTGCACTTTTCTGAATAACTTGATAAGTTCCATGCCCGACCAGTGTGATCTTTTCACCTTTTTTCAATTCACTTGAAATGGTTGCCAAAAAAGCGTCCAGCGCTTTTTTTGAAGCTACTTTACTTAATCCGGTTTCTCCCGCAATAGCTTCGATTAATTCTGTCTTGTTCATGAGATTAAATAATTAAATTTAAAATATACTATCTGTCTGTTAATGCTTATTATATATCAAACTTCAAATATAGGAGTATTTATTTAAATATCCAAATTTTTATTTGTTTTATTTTACTATTTTAGAAATTTCAACTTTAGGATTCAATACATTATGCGTTTTTTCCACTACTGTTTCAGTGGGTATATTGAAACTCACGCTTTGCCGTATGTCTCCGGAAGAACTTCCGATTTGCCCTGTGTAATTGCCCGGTTCTATCACCCATTGATTGTCTTTTTCATCGTATGAAGCTAAATCTTCTTGCGGGACAATCAGTTGCATTGTTTGCGATTCACCTGGTTGCAAAAGTTTTGTCTTAGCGAAAGCTTTCAATTCTTTAGCCGGCTTGTTCATGGATTTTCCGGGAGCGGATACATACAGTTCTACCACTTCTTTTCCTGCAACATTTCCCGTGTTCTTAACCGTACAGTTGAAGGTATAGCCATTATTGACCGTTGAAACGAAAGCATCCTTCCCGTATGTAAATTGCGTATAGGAAAGACCATAACCGAAGGGAAAAGAAACGTTTTTCTTGAAAGAATCAAAATACCGGTAACCGACGTAAATGTCTTCTTCATAATTCGTATAATCCACATTGCGAACAAGCTCTTTCTTTTCTTCCGTCTGATTCGCTAAAGGACCGCCGCCGAAAGCATTTTGCGGATTGAACTGATAATCGAAAGGAAAATTCGTTGAAGAAGCTACATCCATATATTTGACAGGGAAAGTCATTGTCAGTTTTCCGGATGGATTGACTGCGCCTTTCAGAATATCTGCTACGGTGTTACCTCCTTCTTGCCCTGCTTGCCAGGCTAATAGAATTGCATCGGGTAAATCTTTCCATGAAGCTGTTTCTATAACGCCTCCGATATTCAGGATAACCAATACTTTTTTTCCGGCAGCATGATAAGTCGAGCAAACCGCTTGAATCAATTTCAGTTCATTATCAGACAATTCAAAGTCGTTTGGAATTTTCCTATCTAAAAATTCACCTGAAATTCTTCCTAAAGTTATCAAGGCGACATCCGTTTCCTTAGCCATCTTTTGCAATAAGGATTTATCTATTATCATTTCGGCGGGACGAACTTTAGGCATGAACATTGCTAAACGATTTTTCGGATCGGGTTTATTTTTTTCATTCTCAGCCTTAATATAATTTTCATATAACCCGACCAAATCACTGTTAAGTTGATATCCCGCATTAGTTAAACCGTCTTTTAAGGATACGTTATATGCTTTATTGACGTCGCCGCTTCCGGTTCCTCCGGAAATAAACTCGTAGGATGTAACGCCAAAAGCAGCTACTTTTTTAACTTGTTCAGATAAAGGTAATGTTTTTATATTTTTCAATAACACCATTCCTTCGGCTGCCGATTGACGGGTAATATCGGCGTGGGCTTTCAAATCGGGGTGGTTAGAGTATTTATATCCTTTGAAACGAGGCGATTCGAGAATCAAGTTCAATATTCGCTTCACATTTTGATCAATATCATCCATAGATAACGAACCGTCTTTAGCGGCTGCCAGAATTGCATCGCCTTGTTTAGCGATGCCGGGCATCAATAAATCATTGCCGGCATGAACTTGCGCGGGAGGATTTTTCCCTCCAAACCAGTCGGTCATGACTGTACCTTTATATCCCCACTCGCCGCGTAAAATGTCGGTTAGCAATTCATAATTTTCGGAGGAATAAGTTCCATTGATGCGATTGTAAGACGTCATGACTGTCCATGGATTCGCTTCTTTCACAGCTCTTTCGAATCCTCTAAGATAAATCTCCCGTAAAGCGCGCGTACTGATGCGGACGTCATTTCCCATTCGATTGGTTTCTTGATTGTTAGCGGCAAAATGTTTTATCGACGTCCCTACACCGTTCGACTGAACGCCACGAACCATGGCCGCCGCTATTTTACCACTTATCAAAGGATCTTCGGAATAATACTCGAAATTCCTGCCACATAACTGGTTGCGTTGAATATTTAAAGCTGGTCCCAGTAACACGTCCACTCCATATTCCAGCACTTCATTTCCCATTGCTTTTCCTACATTTTCAACTAATTCCGTATTCCATGTGGAAGCCAAAAGCGTTCCAACCGGAAATGCAGTGCAATAATAAGTTAGCGAATCATTTTCACGCGTGGAACTAATCCGTAATCCGGCCGGCCCGTCTGCTACTACAATTGACGGAATACCTAAACGAGGGATTGAGTGAGTCATTCCTGCGGCGCCGGGCACCAAGGAACGGGTTTCTCCTACGACTGTGCTATCCCCTGAAAATCCGGGCATTCCTCCTCCGATCAACAATTGGACTTTTTCTTCCAATGTCATTGCTTTAATAACTTCATCCAAAGGCGCTTTTCCCAATTGGGGCGCTTTTGTATTACAGGAAATGAATAATCCTGCAACAAAAGAGAGTAGTACTAATTTTTTTGTCATAATATATCTTATTAATTATTAAATAATAATGGTAAAAATTCGCTCAAATAAATCCGCCAGTTTTTCCATATATGTCCTTCGCCGGTTTCGCGATAGGTATAAGGATATTTATTTTCATCCAATTGTTTCCGGAAATCGGCGTTATTCTTGTAAAGAAAATCTGCGGACCCGATACCAATCCAATACAGCTTCGGTTTTTTCGAGAATTGAATTTTTAACTTTTGATCCATATTATCGTACACATCCGATTTCACATCTTCACGAGGCAAAATAGCTGCCGAAAATAATCCGACATAATCAAACATATCCGGATATTCCGCCGAAATATGCAAGGAATGAAATCCACCCATGGAAAGTCCGGTAATCGCTCTATTCGATTTGGTTGCCAGCGTGCGATAATTACTTTCGACAAATTTTACAATATCAGGGAAAGTTTTTTCAAATACTCCGTCCATACGTGTTTCTTCCATAAACGAAGGTTTGTACATGCCTCGTTCCGATTCGCCGGGCGCGGCTTTTTGTACAACATTTCCGTTGGGCATCACTACAATCATCGGCCTAACTTTACCTTGTGCTATCAAATTATCGAGAATTTGCGCTGCACGGCCGAGCGAAATCCATGCTTCTTCGTCACCGCCGGCGCCATGCAAAAGATAAAGAACAGGATATTTTTGTGTACTTGTTTCATAACCGGAAGGCGTATAAATAGTGATACGGCGCGTCATTTTCAACATCGGGCTATCATACCAGCGGCGAGTGATCGTGCCGTGTGGAACATCGTTGACTTTATACAAATCGGCTCTTCCGCCGTCAATGATAAACAGGCTCGTCACCGAAGCGATGTCGCGACTCGTGTACGCATTGTTGGGGTCAATGACTTTCACTCCGTCGATAATGAATGAATAACCGTACAACTCCGACGGCAAGGCTTGTGGCGTAGTATATTCCCAAACGCCTTGCTCATTTTTCGCTAATACGGCACTTCCCGGTGCATCGTATTCTCCCATAGATGTTTTCATCTTTTGCGTAGGAAGAAAATCGCCGGTAATTTCCACTTTGTTAGCTTCCGGGGCATAAAGTCGAAATGTTACCGTGTGATCTGAACGTATTTCGGGCGAAATGATATTTTGCCCTCCAAATAATGCTTGTTGCGAGAACGCGGTTGCACTCAATAACAAAAAGAGTGCAAAGAAAATAGATTTGTTCATAATTGATATATTTTTTTCGGGCAAAGTTAAAATAAAATTAGACAGGAACAAATAATAAGCTGACAAAAAAAATAAAAAAATAGGATAAAATCTTATTCATTCTGAATAATTCACCCCATAAACTGTTTATACTTTCAATTATTCGATTTTTTTTTCAAATAAATCTGTTTAATTGCTTTTTTTTATATTACCTTTGTCAAAAAATTTGTCCTAAAATTTATACATCGATGAGTGAAAAAAAATACAATTTCAATGAAATAATCGACCGGCATGGAACAGATTCCCTGAAAATAGATTCCTTAAAAGAAAGATATGGCCGGAGTGATTTGATTAGTTTGTGGGTTGCCGATATGGACTTTAAAACGGGAGATTTTATTACCGATGCAATAATAAAACGGTGTAAAAATAGTATCTTAGGATATTCGATTCCTCCAAAAAGCTATTATGAGTCCATTGTTCAGTGGGTGGAAAAACGTTACGAATGGAAAATTCAAAAAGAATGGATAAGCTACATTCCGGGAGTGGTTAAAGGAATTGCGTTTTCTATTCAATGTTTTACTAAGCCTCATGATAAAGTAATCATACAACCGCCTGTATACCACCCGTTTCGATTAGTTACTTCGATGCATCGACGGGTTGTGGTTAATAATCCGTTACTGGAAGAAAACGGAAAATATCGAATGGATTTGGACGGATTGCGGAAAGTAATTGATAAAGATTGTAAGTTGTTGATTTTAAGTAATCCTCACAATCCGGTCGGAATCACTTGGGACAAGGAAACATTAGAAGAATTAGCCGACATTTGCTACAAGAGATTTATTTTAGTTATTTCGGATGAAATTCATTCGGATATGGCTATTTTCGGACATAAGCATATTCCGTATGCAACTGTTTCGCCTAAAGCCGCATTGAATAGTATCACCTTCATGTCTCCCAGTAAATCATTCAATATACCGGGAGTTGTGACTGCTCATTCAATCATTCCGGATCAGGAAATTCGTAAAACCTACCAAGAGTTTCTACGCGCCAGTGAATTGAATGAAGGTTCTATTTTTTCCTACGCCGCTACCCGGGCCGCCTACGAAAAAGGTTCCGCCTGGTTATCGCAAATGCTTAAGTATATTGAAGGTAACATCTTATTTGTAGATAAATTCCTTAAGGAAAATATTCCTAAAATCAAAGCGGTGATTCCGGATTCTTCCTTTTTAATTTGGTTGGATTGCAGGGATTTAAAACTGAAACAATATGAGCTGGTTTTTCTATTTGTCAATTGGGCACGTTTGGCTCTTAATAACGGGGTTATGTTTGGAGTGGAAGGTGAAGGTTTCATGCGGATGAATATTGGAACTCCACGTCCTGTATTGGAACAGGCGCTGCACCAGTTAAAAGAGGCGATAGACAACCATTGTTGATAAATTCGTAGCAAAAAGAATGTTATTCCGGGAAAAAACCTTACCTTTGTAACTTAATATAATTTAAGATAATATTTATGAAGATTTCCGAAGAAAAAATGGTATCGTTAACGTACGATTTAACAGTAATTAATGAAGAAGGTGAAAAAGAATTGATGGAACGTGCAACGAAAACGCATCCCCTTGCATTCCTGTTTGGAATGGGGATGATGTTGGAAGCATTTGAAAAAAATGTCGAAGGATTGAGCATGGGCGATAAATTTTCTTTTTCATTGACTCCTGAAGAAGCGTATGGAGAATATATTGAAGGACACGTTATTGACTTACCGAAAAAATTATTTGAAGTGGACGGAAAATTTGATTCCGAACACGTGGAGGAAGGACAAACGATCCCGATGATGGATGCACAGGGAAACCGGATGGTAGGTTCCGTATTGGAAATTAAGCCGGATGTAGTTGTGATGGATTTCAACCATCCTTTAGCCGGAGAGACTTTGTACTTCGACGGCGAAGTGATCGACGTTCACGAACCGACTGAAGAAGAAATAAATGCGCTTTCGCAAGAAGACGGATGCAGCTGTTGCGACGGTTCTCATGAAAACGGTTGCGGCGGCGAATGTTGCTAAAATCAAACTATGAACACTTTTGGCAATATTTTCCAATTAACTTCATTTGGAGAATCACATGGAGAAGCAATCGGAGGTATCATCGACGGTTGTCCTGCGGGTATTGTTATAGACAATGAGTTTATTCAAAATGAATTAGACAGGAGAAAACCAGGTCAGTCTTCAATTACAACTTCCAGAAATGAAGTCGATAAAGTAGAATTTCTATCTGGAATCTATGAAGGAAAAACGATAGGAACTCCAATCGGTTTCCTTGTGAAAAATCAAAACTACCGCTCTTCAGACTACGATTCTCTGAAAAATGTATACCGTCCTTCCCATGCTGATTTCACTTATCAAAGCAAGTATGGCATACGGGATTATCGGGGAGGCGGGCGTTCTTCTGCGAGGGAAACTATTGCCCGTGTTGTTGGAGGCGCCGTTGCAAAAATCGTATTGCGAAAATTAAAAATTCAAATCATTGCCTATACTTCGCAAGTTGGTCCCATCCGTATAGAGCGATCTTATGCCGATTTGGATTTAAAAACCATACACGACACACCGATTCGCTGCCCCGATAAGGATATTGCAGAAAAGATGATTCGTTATATTGAGCAAATAAAAGAGGAAGGCGATACCATCGGCGGAATCATCACCTGTGTATGTCAAGGCGCGCCCGCCGGACTGGGAGAACCGGTTTTCGGCAAATTACATGCCGCTTTGGGAAATGCAATGCTCAGTATTAATGCAGTCAAAGGATTCGAATACGGTTCGGGATTTGATAGCGTTAAATACAAAGGTTCGGAATTCAATGACCCGTTTTATCGCCGGTCTGATGGGAAAATCGGCACAAAAACCAACCATTCCGGTGGAATTCAAGGAGGAATTTCTACCGGAGAACCCATATATTTCAGAGTCGCCTTCAAGCCGGTCGCTACCATAATGAAAGAACAGCAAACGGTGGATGAACGCGGAAAATCGCTCACGATAAATGCAAGGGGAAGACATGATCCCTGTGTGTTGCCACGCGCTGTTCCTATCGTTGAAGCAATGGCCGCCATGGTGATATTGGATTATTACTTAATGAACAAAAGTACGTTACTTTAGAAAACCACGCCAAGTGTAAACATCTTTTCTGAAGTGCCGAGCATGAATAGACTCATTATCAAACTAATATGAAAATAGAATATAACAATCTTTCGGTTGACCAGCGGATCAATCCCGCTTTAATCCGTTACTTGGATAAATTCGATCGACCAAGCCGTTTCGTCTGTAGCGTTACGGATTACGCATAGTTCATTCCCCTCACCATTGGCAAAGATGTAATTCGCCTGTACCGAATGTTCAATTCCATCCTTAATGTAATAGTCAGTGTAATTATAAACATTCATAAGCGAATAATCGTTGTCTTCAAACCGGTATATATTTGTATAATCATAATAATAATAGATATCGGATATAATAGCCCAAATGCTATGTTTTGCAGCCGAATGGTCGATCCAGGCAGAATTAAAATAATATGAATTGTTATTCAACTGTCCGATAGCATTAATTTCGGCATTAAAAGTATCATCAGAACTTGTAGCGTTTGATGTTCTATATACCATACCGTTTTTACTAAAAGTATATTTTCCGTCTTCCGTAAACCAAAAATTTTCCAATTCCATGTGCGAATAACTTTTTAAGGTTTTATTGGATACATCAATCGTGTAAAAACCGCTTGGAGAATAATACGGCTTTGTTGCAACAATATAGGGTTGAGTTGGAACTTTCTTTATGATGGAACCGTTATATAAATAATCCGGACTCGGTTCGTATAATTCTTTTGTTGCTATATCAACCCATTGAGGCGAAGTTCTGTATCCGGTGATATCCTCTATAACATAACAAAACCAATCATTTTCACCAAATGCAATATCATACAAGGCGCCGTTAACTTCTATGGTAGATACCGTGTTATTTCTCAAATCCACGGCGCTGATTAAACCTCCATGTCCTACCGCCGCTTTGGTAAAATCTTCGGAAACGGCAAAACAAGTGGGGGCTTTACTTAATGCAATTTCTTTATCTATTGTTCATGTTTTCGTATTATACGCAACTAACTTGTTGGGTTGGGCAGTAGTATAATACAGCATATCCGTATTTTTATCAAAGCAGGCGTCTGTAATATTTCCATCAATCCCGATTACATTTGCAGGGTTGGTAGTATTATTACGAACCTTTACGGTAATAGGTATTTTTGAGTTGGCTGCATCGTTTGAATTGAGATAAACGGTTGCTGTTGAAATACCTACCGGAACACGCGACCGGTCGCAAGTAAAAGTTATATTTTCACCGAAATATTGATATAATGTCCCGGTTGATTTTGAGACGCTTAACCATTCAGGTAAATCCGAAAAGTTCCAAATTAAAATTCCATTCCCTTGATTTAAAAAATAGAAATCCAGGACTGTATTCGCTTTCCCAAAGTCAAGCGTTGCGTAATAGTTATTGTAATTGAGTTGCGGCGTTCCCAAATCAGCGCTTACTTTTATTGTAACTTGCGGATTGTCTTTATCGTTTGTTTTAAGAACAATATTTCCGGTTAAATTTTCTGTAAGCAGAACGCTGTCGGTGAAATTTAAATTTAATTGATAGGAACCACCCTGTGGAATGATTGCACCGTTCAAATTCAAGCCGGTCCTATCAACAGTCAACCAATCGGGCTTACTTATAATGTTCCATAGTAAAATACCTTCACCTGTGTTTTGAATAGTAAGATAGGAATTGTAATTTATACTGAGCGTCGGGTTTACCGAAATTTTCGGATTTCCTTCAGAAATGTACGCCACAGGTATACAACAAGATACTCCATTAACGGAAATCTCAATTTTGTCAAGATAAATTCCCGTTTTTACAAAATCCGGATTTACGTTTGCTTTGCAGCGAATTGTTCCGGCGCTTTGATACGGCGTAACATTACCGGTTTGTATCGCTGTAAGCTTTCCGGTCTTTGTTTCCACTTCAAGCCAATCAGGTGCGTTTTTCACCGTAAAATCACTGTTTGGCGCGCTTGTACAGAAAAATTGATAATCGTCGGTGTCCCACGAAGGGGAAATCATTATTTCAGAATCTCCGGAAGAGATAACTTCTTGATTAATATTGTCATTTAAAAATTCGTTACTGCACGAAAACGTTGCAAAAGAGAGGCATAAAACTGCTGTATGCAAAATATTATTTTTCATAAATCTAAATTTTTACAAGTTAAAACGCAAAACCAAAAAATAGTCAATCCGCGACAAATTTAAGGAACTTAATAACGTTTCGTTTATTTTTCCGGAGTCTCCTGTCGATATTTTATATTCACCACTAACTTTTGACAAGTTGCCATACATAAAATTTCCTCCGACCCCGATCGAAAAATAAGGAAGTATTTTGTACTCGATTGATATGCCTCCTGTAGCGCATAAAGTATTGCCCGTCATCAAAATATTTTGAACAAAATCTTGAAATTGAGTATAATATTGATAAATGGGGATGGAAGAATAATTGTAATAACTGTAAGTTGGTAAAAAAGATTTACTTTGGCTTTCAATCCGGTATAACAAAAGTCCGCCGCCAAGCGTTTCGCTTAAAGTAAGTTTACGGCTTTTATCGAGAAACTGCCTGAAAATTACCGATATACCGGCATAGTTAATATATTGTCGTTCACTAATATCCATCATTGAATACACCTGATTATATGAATCTAACTGCATTGGATCATTGCTTTTCCCTTCCGATTTGAAAAATGAATATTGTATGCCGAATCCGATATTTTTCGTAATTAAATAATGTGCGCTTGCATTCAGCGTAAAACCGGTTTCAAGTTTCTTGAAATATCCGTTTGCAGCAGATTGATCCGGTACATTATCGAATATCCAAGGCAAATGTGCGCCTCCAAAATACAAACTTAGCAGCCAAGGCTTCTCGGGGTTTCGTGAAATGGTTTTTATAGTTGACGGTTGCGCAACGGGTTCACGGAAATATTCTGCGACGTCGCCAATCGGAATAATCTCACCGGCAACATATTGTTTGTCGACTTGTTTCTCATAAACAATATTATTGCTTGACACGGAAACAATACGGCAGAAAATAGTGTCGCCGCTCGAGGTGATAATTTTGTCCTGCGCCGTTAATGCAAGAGGCAAGAACAAAACGAATGTCAGGAAAAGAATTTGTCTCATAGTATTTTTTTTGTTAAAAATAATTAAATTTCTTGTCTTAAAAAGCCTTACCGCGGAGGCTTTTTTAATTAAGTGTAAATATAATGAAAATTTTGTACTCTCAATTCATTTTTAATCTAACTAAAAAATCCACCTCCTATGGAGGTGGTGATGTTCTTTGATGTTTTACATAAAATATTTATCTTTGCTGCATGAGTCACTATAAGCAGCAAAGTCATGTAGTTTGGAAATG
>Ga0123354_10011961_pt1 | contig 13438 bp, 11 predicted proteins | sample TergutLab28metaG_2_FD_97872 | JGI IMG/M metagenome (GOLD analysis project Ga0123354, IMG submission 97872) | Labiotermes labralis P4 segment gut microbial communities from Petit-Saut dam, French Guiana - Lab288 P4 | ecosystem: Host-associated > Arthropoda: Insects > Digestive system > Gut ... | reverse complement strand
TCTAGGGTCACTATCACAAAGTCTAACAAGACTTAACTTGCATCCGAATACATATATACAACTGCAAAAATCTGTAATTCTTGACACATGTTCAATTGTAAGAAACTTTTTAAACTACAAATACGACCACCGAGCCTAATCCTGTTGATTACTACATCCCAGGACAGGTGAATATTTCCCAGCGAAAGCTGAGAAGTGAAAAATTCGATGATGATGATGAAGATGACGATGACGACGACAACAACAACAACAGCAACAACAACTTTTCCACACCATGATCCTCCCCCCCCCCTGCTTCTATCCTATAGTTTTTTTCCAGTCCTAGACTATGGGTTATTGCTGTTGTGTCATTTGGGTTATTCAACAGTTCATAGTGACTAACATTCATTGGTACATCGCTATGTCAGCCATCTTGGAATATACTAATTACTATTTTATGATAACTGCATGTATCCAACAAACTTGTTATTTTTTTTTTTAATTTTTAGTCTTCTCTAATTGTTAATTATTAATACTTTTATATTGAAATGAGGTCTGTTCAAAACCGCTGGAATTTTTTACATGAACAGCATCTTCTACTTTTTGCAAATGCACTTCTCCTTGCACTTAATTAAGCATCATGCCATGAAGAAACAAGACAGTGAGGTACAGCTTTTTGCACCATCAGATTGATATGACGACTGAGCTTCACATCCCTACTGCTATAACTCTGGGAGACAGCTCCTTGTAGCCACAGAATAGAAGGATAGGTGTACCCCAGTCACTCTAAATACTGTAGAGAAGAGTGAAATCTCTTTTTCCTGCCTGTAAGTGAAATACCGATTCTTCATTTGTCTAGTCCACAATATAGCAAGCTATCCTAAGAGTCAAAATTTCTCCATTTTCGTGGAATGTGATTTGATAAGAAAGATGCTAAAGTACAGTTCATCATGGCATATTTATTAAATCATCTGAAAATTCTAATCTGGTAACAACACTACTGTCACAGTTATGAACTTCTAAGTTGAGAAGGGAACAGGTGCCACATGCAAATTTAAATTTAACATTTTAGATTTGAGCTACAGAGAAAATTACAAGGCACAGAAAGGTACCTCATGGTGAACTTCATGCTCTGCCCCCTTTACCTGCAGGGAAAAGGTCAACTGGTGACTATTTTATTGGAGGGAGGATGGACTCAGAGCTAATCTAGTCTAATGACAAAAAGGAACAAACCCTGTGGATTTAAACTCTGCTGTCTAATATAGAGTCAGAAAGCTTACTACCTAACCTATTATGGGTCATAAAGAAGTAAGAGCGCACTAAGGAATTCCCTGCAACTTTTTCCACTGTACGACCATTTGATGCCATTAAAAAAGCACATTATGCCCCAGTGAAGAATGATAAAGTGTGGTTCCTGCAGTCTGACTTGGATGTCCATTTACATCCACAGAATAAGTATGCCAGCCCAATCACTAATCCATCTAATTTATAATCAAGAGGAATCCAGTCTGAATTTCAAATGGGAAACAGACCATCCAGACTGATAATTTTTGTGGCCCTCCATGTAAATACTGAAACAGTACTTCATTTTAGGCCAGGGTTTCTTCCTTCCTTACACACACACACAGACACACAGACACACGCACGCACGCCCGCCCGCGCGCACACACACACACATACACACACACACACACACACACACACATTGTTGACTAATCACCCTACCCTATTACACTACATAGTCTGAGTTACTAAAATCATCATTATATAAACAAATAAATGCAGAGACAGACTCTCCATATCAAATTTGGAAGTGTCAAAGTCAGTTAATAAATTATACTATAAACAACTTTATTCAGATGACAGCAAATGGATTCTTATCTAGAAAGATACCACAATGAAATTCTAACAACACACACCAGGAAAGATTCCAGGAATGTGTAAAGAATAATCTCAAATGATATTAGTAAATTTCTTAAACAGCATGGGATGAGGAAGAAAACACACACACCCATATTACAGGCACAGCAGTTATGAAGGGCCTCTTACACAGTCCAAGCATGGTATCAGCTGGCCTGCAAATCTAAAGCTCCAAAGATATCAACAGCTGAAATAAATGTGGGTAAAATCATCCCATTGTGCTACATACATATATATATCCAAATTGACAAGCTCATAATTTACATTGTGGGGACACCTACATGTTATTCCATCTCCTCCTATTCAATCCCATTTCACTTGACAGCTCTCTTTCCTCTGCCTGTACACCCATCAATATACCGACCAAGAAAACAGCAGTATAAACACCACAGCAAACCACTCTATCCTTCTCGGTCTACTTCCATGAACAAAGAAAACGGCCCAAGCCAAGCCAAACCAAGCCAAGCCAAACCAAGCCAAACCAAGCCAAGCCAAGCCAAGCCAAGTCAAGACAAAGTTTTAACTGGGGGCGGAGACTTGCGCGAAACGCAAGTCGACATCCCCCTGTCTGTTAGCCATTCCTATGTTTGACTGCATCGCTGGGCTCAGTAACAGACACCTAAACTCTAACATGGGGTTATGCTTACGCTAACGACGTTGAAGTCAGGCTGAGGGTCTTGACAGATAGTGCCAAAGACTAGGGACTAGGTTGCCCTGGACTATGTAGAAGAGTGATAAACGTTGGTTGGTAGGCTGTACGGGTTCCGAGCCCAGACTGACTCTGTCGCATACTGGAGTTATGCGACGGTTACCAGGCGCTTAGGTAAAGCCGCCGCGCCTGGTGGAGTGAAGTGCGGGCCGTGCCCCGACTTTGCATCAATACCCTGGCATTTGCCTTACAACTGACGAAAATCAGGGAAAACCTCAGTCAGGGTAACCGAATGGCGCTCGGCTGTTCAGCGCCGAACGCGATTCGTTTAGTCGACTTGGGCATCGCGGGCGATGACCTCGACTGGCCTGCTGTCCCCTGCCGTCCTTGGCTTTCGCGTCAGGTGACGGGGTCAACCCTCGATCATCGTAAGTATGTGCCAAGTTGCCGTACTAGGGGGTTCCCCACATCAGCCAAATTTGAGTCAAAGCTATCGGTCAGGGCTCTGGTGTGGTCGGCAAACAGCGGAACGCCCAGATCCTCGTGTATCTGCCTGTTACTTACGTACCAAGGGGCACCAGTAGCGAGGCGAAGACACCTGGATTGTAACACCTGTAACATCCAGACATGGGAGCGGGCAGTGGACTTCCACGCGGGGCACGCACAGTCCATCACGGGACGGATGAGCTGCTTATATAGCAGGACTCCTTTCCTGACGGATAGATCACTTTTCCTATTCAAGAGGGGGCCTACCATACCCATCCATTGAGCAGTACTCTTCCTGAACTGATCGATGTGAGGCGACCAGTTGAGTCGGGGATCTAGGGTCACCCCCCCCCCCAGGTAAGGAGTAGTGTCAACCCATTCGATTGTTTCCCCGAAGAGTGTTCCTGGTCAGGGCTGGATGAATCGCAGTCCGGCACGCCTGAAGATTATCGCGGTGCTCTTAGAGACACTAATGGCGATTCTCCATTCACTCAACCACCGTTGAAGGTCGTTGAGCTATGACTCCAGGTAGCAAACAAGCAGCGTCGGTTTGCAGGACGTGGCTATGATGTCCGTGTCGTCCGCGTAGAGGGCCAACTCGACGTGGTGCGAGGGTGGGGGCACGTCTATGTCATACAGACTGAATAGGACGTGGGACATACTTGTAAGTCCCCCCTGACCTACCCCAGCCCCCATGCCTCGACGAGATGACGTAGCCGTCTGGAAGGACGCTTCGAACGTCCGATCCCTGAGGTAGGTTAAGATTGTATGGACTATATGAGACGGGAATTTGAGGAGCCTTAGCTTGTAGAGGCCATCGATCCAGAAGGTAGCGAAGACTAGGCCACGTCGAGGAAAACTGTGCCGGTGAGCCTCTTTTCGCCGAAATTTCTGGTTATTTTTTTAACGAGGTGGCCCAGCTGCTATGGCTGGGTATGAAACCAAACTGCTCATCTCGCACCAGTTTACTACATGTAAGATCCCAGTTAGTAGGATCTTTTCAAATAATTTACCAATCGTGTCCAAGAAACTAATGAGCGGATAGGAAGGGGGCAGTGCTGGATCCTTCCCCGGTTTAAGGATAGAGATCACTCGAGCGTGCTATCACGTTTGGGGAGAGTAATGTGTGCGTAGAACCGCGTTGAAGGTACGGGCGAGGAGGGAAAACGCTCGCTTGCGAAAATGCTTCAATGCCCTGCTCGGGATACCGTTCGGAGCTAGAGCCTTGCTGAACTTGAGACCCCTGGTAATTTCGTGAACCTCGTCAGGGGTACTTAAGTGGGGTTCGCTGGCAGGGGTCAAGACGTATGTCCTCAGCGCCACGTCAACCGTCTTCAATAACTGCAGGGATCCAAGGATAGGACATCGGCTGAAAATGAGCCCCCAGATTGTCTTCAAGGGTTTCGGCTTTCTCAAAATCTGAGAGAGCGATTCCTCCTGAGGTCATCAGGGGGGGGGAATGGAGTAGATACTCTCAGCACCCGCTTGGTTATCTCCACATCGATGTTCTTGAGGATCGAGGGATTCGAGTGTAGCGCTCCACTGGTCGTTTTTCCACTCATTGAGTCGGCGGGTCAATGATGTTTGCAGGCGGTTGACCTCGGCTTTCAGAGCGGGTTCCGCTACAATGCAAGCGCTCCCAGCGCTTCGGCCACACGCAGCGTAACTGCGGATACGCACCCCGGTGTGTCGCTTGTGGGGCTCCCAAATCTCCAGTGGATGCTGTACCCCGCGGGATCAGCCTCTGCTATGGCTGCGGGGGAAACCACACAGCGAACTACCGTGGCTCTGTGAAGTGGCAGGAGTGAAGGCGGCTTTTGCAAAGCAAGTGTCCGAACGCAGTCGAAAGAGCGTTGACACAGGCCAATCGGCCGCTCCTAAAGCTCAGGTGGTCGGTCCCTCAGCCGAGCAGATGGACCTGGGCGAGGGGTGGAATCACTTCGGCCGGGGGGGGGGGGCGTGTCGTCAAGTTTACCACGACTCCGTCCACCAACTCCCATCCTAATCCCCCTCCTCAGTCGGTCACGGAGGCTCACGAGAAACCTATAGTCACCGCCACCAGGGAGACGGCCAAGCATAAAAAACCTCAGTTCAAAACCACATCACCCTCTAAACGGACTTCTGGGATGTCTAATAAGAAAGCAGAAGCGAGTGTCAAAACCGCGGCCGCCACACCCACAATACCCAGCCTGGTGGTCCACACCCTAAGTCCCACGTCCCCACTCGAGGAAATTTCAGATCTTCTCGATCATCTTCCCCTCCATGCATGTGTGGAGCTGACTCATCGGCTCCTCACGTCCATCACTTCCCTACCCACAGAGACAGCTCGCCCTCGCGCTTTCATGAAGACCGTCATTCTTTTGTACCAGAATATAGCAGCACGCCGTGGGAGGACAGAGCTGTGTAAAGCCCTGCGCCTCGCCTGCTGGAATGCGAACGGAGTCAGCTGCAGGAAACTTGTATTGGTGCACTCTCTCAGCCAGCACGGTGTCGATATTTGTCTCTTAATTCAGCCATTCCTTAACCCTGGGCAAGCTTTTCGGTTTGCCAATTATGTCTGCCATCGTACAGACAAATCGACAGCTGGGGGCGGCACAGCCATCTTGGTCCGCCGTGGTATAGTCCACCACTCAGTGCCCGTTCCGGGCCTGACCCACTTGGAGGCTACTGCCATCCAAGTCATATTGGACGGCAAACTGGTGTAATTCCTAGCGGCTCATCTTTCACTTTCCCGCCCACTGATCGGAGCGGACCTGACCCCCTGTTTCGGCGGGGGATTGTCGGTCTTGATGGCTGGAGACCTCAACGCCAAACACGTGGATTGGAACTCGCGGCTGAACACGAGACGGGGGAAACTCCTACGTGATTATGCCGATGAGAACTACTGTCTGATCTTTGGACCGGACTCCTGAACTACAAACCCATACAACCCTTCGGTTACTCCCGATGTCCTGGACATCGTGATAACCAAAAACATCTCATTCCCGGTGTATCTGACTTCGTGCTCCGCACTAAGCTCGGACCACCTCCAGGTTCTCATTGACACTTCGTGTCCCTCATCCTTTTATCACCCACCGGATCGCCCGAACTTCAGGCGAACTGACTGCGCCAACTTCCTAACTCACTTGGAAGAACTAATTCCCTTTGATCCGGAATTGAACAACGAGACGGATATCGACACCTGCGGTGAGAAATTCTTCAGCGCCGTTCTTAAATCTCTGTTAGCGTTAACTACTAAGCATCGCCCACGTGACGACACACAGTCTCCTTTCTCGGCCGGCATTCGTGATGAGATACGCCTGAAAAACCGGCTGCGGATGCAGTGGCAGATCACCATGGACCCCGCTCTGAAAGCCGAGGTCAACCGCATGCAGAGGTCGGTAACTTAACTGTAATGCCACACATAATCAAAGGATAACAAAACGGATAAAAATTTCATGTAAAAAAAGAAGGAACTTTTTTATTTTGTAGATGCAGTAATGATTTAAACTTCAAAACATTATAAAAGACACTGCGCAGTACTATCTAAAATAATTCTTACTGCAAAAAAACTACATTATAACAAAATCATTCTTGGTTCTAAGAACAAAATTAAAAGTACATGGAAAATAATAAATGAAGAAAAATGGAAAAAAAAAGCGGTATTGGCATCCAATCTTAGTAATAAACAATAATGTAATAATGGATCAGAATAAAATTACAAATATTTTTAACAACTACTTCATATCAATAGGAGATGCAGTCAATTTAGACAACAACAAACATACAAATACATGTATGACTAATACAATTAACTATCTAACAAACAATTTTAGAAGACCCTTTGCAAAAATAAGTTGGCAGTATGCCTGTACTTACGAAATTGAAAAAATTATAAAGTCATTGAGGACTAAAAATACATGTGGGTATGATAAAATTTCTAATCGCATTATAAAACTAACTACACCATTTATAATTTCACCGTTAATATACATCCATAATGCAGTTCTTAGTACTGGTGTTTTCCCTGATAGAATAAAACATGCTGTAGTCAAACCAATCTTTAAAAAATTAAATAAACAGGAAATCTCCATCTTCATCGTTGCACTGTGCATTTTGTAGAATTATTTAATTAGAACACCAACTAATGCACATATATAATTTTTTTTACATTAAACATTTAAAAATACTGCACGAACACCAAGCTAAAGTTACTAAAGATGAATGCAGCAGTATGGTTTAACAAGATGTGCAAAATTAAACAGCTAAAACCGAGTTACATCAACATCAAGATTAACGGACAAAAACCACAAGAGGAGCAATTTTAAATGTTTTAATGTAAAAAATTTTATATATTTGTATTAGTTGGTGTGCTAATTAAATGATTCTACGAAATGCACAGTGCAACGATGAAGATAGTTAATGCCCAACAGGCAAAACTTAACAACAACTACAAGAACACAAACTAAAGTTACTAAAGATGAATGCAGCAATATGGTTTAACAAGATGTGCAAAATTAAACAGCTAAAACCAAATTACATCGACATCAAGATTAATGGACAAAAACCACAAGAGGAGAGTTTTTAAATGATTTAATGTAAAAAATTTTATATATGTGCATTAGTTGCTGTGCTAATTAAAGGAAATCTCCAATTACAGACCAATATCTTTATTAACTTTCTTCACCAAGATTATTGGAAAACTCATTTATGCTAGACTCCATGCTCACACCGATATGAATATGTTGGTTCAGGAACAATATGGATTTTGGACTCACTCGTCAACTGAGCAAGCTGCCTTCACTTTGATAAAAAGTTTCCTAACTTCTATGAACAACAATCAAATGGTTGGAGGTATATTTTGTGACCTGCAAAAAGCATTCGACTGTGTCAATCATAAAATATTACTAGAAAAGCTAGAATTCTATGGAGTTGAAGGGAAATTTAAAGTGTAAATTGAATCTCATTTAACAGGTATATACCAAAGAGTAGCACTGAATAATATGACCAATAATAGCAATTAATCCAAATGGGAATTGTTAAAATGTGGCATGCCACAAGGCTCAATTCTTGGCCCTCTGTTTTTTCTAATTTACATAAATGATTTACCTGCAATAAAAAACAATGATAACAATATGGTACTTGTATCATCAGCAAACAATATAGCTTTAGAAACATGTTTTACACTCATTGGTAGATCATTAATGCATATAATAAAAAGTAGTGGGCCTAACACTAAGCCTTGTGATACTCCTTGCTTCACAGTTTCCCAAGTAGAGTAATAAATTTGGTCTTCATTAATACTTAAGTTTGTTTCCTATTTGATAGGTAAGATTTAAACCAGTTTAAGGTTGATTCCTGTATCCCATAATGTTTAAGTTTTGCTATTAGAACATCATGATTGACACAGTCAATATCTTTAGTTAGGTCACAGAAGGTTCCACCAATACAAATTTTTTTTTGTTCCAAGCCATTATTATATTATCTGTAAATGAGAAAGTAGCTTGTTCAGTTACTCAATTGCAATCCAATCTACAAAAACACAACACCTAAACACTATACATTCTTCATTATTATTTCTCAATGACTGAAATATATTCCCAAGAAATGATAATAAAGAACATAGAGTGTTTGAGTGTTGTGTTTGTGTGGATTGAATGCTATTGATATTAACAGCTTTTATTTTACAATACATTGGTCTGTTATGTACGTGGAACAATGGGATTATGTTGTTCAAGCAATAACTCATTTTTCACTGTATATCAGTGAACACTGCAAAAGTGTGCAGTTAGCTAAACACTGCATCTAAAATATGTTAGATGTGATAACACACAGTCCAGCATAAATTCATAGTTCTGGAGAAAACTGACTTCATCTACAGGGCAGAAAACTCTTTCTCTCTCACACACACTCCTCCAATACCCTTCTACCCTGAACATGGAAACAATAGATTCATCCAAAACAGTTTTCAAGTCCACACAGAATCGGATAATTCAAACAGTATTTTCTGTAGTCACTTCAAACACTACAAACCTGTGATGCTTCAGGAAATCTTATAAAACTTTGCAAAATATGCCTAATTTTTACATTTAAATGTAGTGTAGACTGTGAGAGTCAAATGATGTATACAATGCAGGCACACACATTCAGCTGATACTACAATTCTACTCTAATTATAAAAATGTATTACATTAATAGAATTACACCCAACTTGTCACAGATGATATAGCAACAAACCCCAACCATTATATTACATATACACAACATTGTAACAGGCAAGGAGCATTCTTGAGAAACAAAGGACTCTCAGTACCTCTTATAAGTGTATTTCCAACAAAACACACCAATAAGCTATATCACCATTTGTCTGTTCTCTTGTATAACTAGGCTTCCAATCAATAAATTTTCATAGAAAGTTTACAGACAAATCTTTTCATAAACTTGTGTAGCCATTTTAATTATCACAAAAATTACTTTGGTTTTTCATGCCAATTTACTGCTTTTTTAAACGCTCTACTTTATCACATTTTTATGAGATTTCAATTATAACTTTTATACAGCAATCTAAAATAACATTTTGCACACCTGGTCAACTGTACACAGTAGAAACTATGAGATTGTGTTTGGTGCATATACAGGGTGGTTGGGAAGTAAGTAGGCATTAAATAATAGCTATAAATTTTGTAATATTAAAGCAATCATACTGAAAATAATGTGTATATATACATCACGAAATAGGATCTTATAATTCGCGCGTCGATGGTGTGGACAGTGGCCGAGAGAGGCAGCACGCGCAATAACAACAAAGATGGCTGGCCGCTTGACTGTTGAGGAACGTGCGCAAATTGCTGCACGCTATGAGGTGTGGAATTCAGTGGTTGCTGTGCAGAGATGGTGGCGTACGGTGAAGGGAAGAAATACCACAATCCGTCCGGAGACAATCAAGAATTGTCATTCGAAGCTTCTGACCACAGGTTCAGTTACGGACGCACGAAGAAGTGCCCGTCCATCCACATCCCGATCTGGGGAGAACGTGGCGTTGGTGCGGGATATGTTCACCCGAAGCCCACGTAAGTCAACACGTCAGGCTGCCCTTGAAAGTGGACTGTCAAGGCACACGGTACTTACGGTGTTAAAGAAAGACTTGAATTTTCGCCCGCGGAAACCCCATTACGTGCAGGAGCTGACACCAGAAGACTGTGACAGCAGAACGGAATATGGGGAGTTGATACTGGGTTGGCACGAGGATTGACCAAAACTCTTTGAAAACATTCTCTGGAGCGACGAGGCCGTTTTCCATATCGACGGTTTCGTCAATCGACATAATTCCCATTAATGGGCGGCACACGATCCCGAAGTGACGGTGGAGAAGATGCACAATCGTCCAAAAGTGACCGTGTGTTGCGGAATGACGGCCACTAAGGTCATCGGCCCATATCTTCTGCGTGACACCATGAATGCCGAACGCTGTCTTCAGATGCTGGAAGATTACGCGTGGCCTATCATATATGGCTGGGAAAACATCGATGAACTTGTTTTCATGCATTCTGGCGCACCACCACACTTTGCACTGGGCGTACGTGCCTGGTTGGATCAGAAGTTTCCGGGACGTTGGTTGGGACGACGAGGACCACACGAATGGCCTGCAAGAAGTCCAGATCTCACGCCCTGTGACATTTTCCTATGGGGCTGGGCTAAGGAGGAGGTGTACCAAGCAAAATCTCACACATTGGAACAATTGGAGGACCGGATTCGACAAGTTATCACCAACGTCCCACACGACTTCCTGCAGAAGACTGTGGATTCCATCCCCGGTCGTTTGAGGAAGCTGGTGGATGCTGCCAGTGCCTACGTTGAATTCTAAGTTATGCATCAGTATTCCCATTTAAAAATGTACATGGAAAAATTATTTTATTTATCTTTGCTTTGGAAATATAGAAGTTACGACCATTTCTCAATGCCTACTTACTTCCCAACCAGTTCATAATCATTTATATCCAATTTAATATCAGAACACCTGGCCAAAAATGTCTTACAAATCTGGCAAACAATTTGAAATATATTTAGTCTAAAAAATAAGTAGGATAAGCAATTTCTGGTGCTTTGCCTTGGCCCTCACCTCTGATCACAATGCAGGATATTTTTATTCCTGCTGTCATATTATATCAACATACATCAACATCAACATATTATATCAACACACCAGAACAGGGACTTTTATAACTAATTAACTACAAAGATTTTAAAACTTCTAACATGTGGTTCACCATTTTCTCCATGCCACAAGTGACCAAATGAAACCGCTAACACTCTAGAAGCTAATTCCATACACAGGCAACAAAACTAGTTGCCACTCAACATTTTTCAATCAGTACTATGTTTACATAAAAGATACTTACAGCTTCAATGGAGCCCAAGTCCTGCTTGTCACTGTCTGGCCAATGTATGCTCAGATGCAGACTGTTGTCAGCAGTGAGTGGTAGATAATAAGTAAGGGACACACACAATGTATTGGAACTTGGCACAAATGCAGGGCTTGTGAGAGATCCCTCCTCACTTCTAAGTGACCAGACAAAAGGACCATCTGTAACATATTCTCATATTATAACAATGGATCTTAAACATGATTACTTCAGAAGCCCCGTCTAACTACAATAAAAATATGTAAACACTTGTAAGTTTTTAGGTTTCTACAGTAGCGTTTGTCATATTCTAATCATGGTGCCTTACACACACTTACCTACAAGGAAGTAGGTTAAAAAAAAGAACCTTCGAAACAGCTTAGGTTCTGACAGAAATTCAAACTGAACAACTTCTGAACAGAAATCTAGACCATTACTGCTACATCAGCAAGCTTGGTATGGATGATGTACATATCTTAAAGTGGTTTACAAACTAAAGTTTTCAAACCCCATCAAACAAATATGTCGTTTAATTCAATCCAAAATAATTTGTAATATAGCCCAGAAATTTACATTGCATGGCCAGCTCTCTAAGTAGTAGCAAATAGAGACGCAACACTTTTTGTTTTAGATTTGTCACAAAAACATTTCAGTAATGACTCAATGTTCAATATGACTCAAACATCAAAACAATTTTTTTTTATAGTTACAGCATGCAATTGGCTGTTTGAACGGTTTTTCAGTATTTCCTTACCTCAGACATCATAATATCTTAAGTACTGTTGAATTAATGACTTCCAGCTGTGAAGGGGTAACATAAAGTTTGGTAGACAGTCTGTGGGGAAGCATCTAAATCTCATTACAACAACAATCCCACCAAAATAACTTTATCCCTGCCACTGCCTCCCACAAATAAAGAAGTGGGTTTAAAAACTTTAGGTGGTATCTAATATCAATGTGACTAAAATAAATGTGTATGAAGTGTGTGTCTTCTCTGAAGAAGACAGATTGTATTGAAGAGAGATTCTAATAATAACCATTAAAGTTTAGTTTCATTTCATCAGCGCATAAATGTTCAACGTAACATATAATGATATTAGTTGCTGCATATAATATCATACCTCTATAAAACATAATATGAAAAATTTCAATAAAAAATTCAGTTTTGAAGAAGTAGAAACAGACATGACATTTATAACATTAAATTTAATTGTTAACTAGTTTTCTGGTACTGGAAACAGCAAGCTTAAAATAACTAATACAAAGGCCCATCACTCACAATGACATAGGAGATGGTATGTTGATGTTTGAGTCACGAAACCAATTCCACACAATTTAGTAATGTTATCCTACATTTTGAGTCTGAGTTCCTGCTTTCCATACCTTCCTCAAGCAAACTTAAACATTTATCAAAAAGGAGCTTATTATTCGGGGATAAAAATTTTAAATAATTTACCATTGGAGATTACGAATGCTGCTGGTAACCAAAAAAGTTTAAAATTGCTCTGAAAAAAATTTTATATGTTTAATCATTTTATACAGTGGAAGAGTACTTTAGTCAATTGTGAATTATGTACTGTATCACAAGACTTCTTATTATAGTGGTACACTGATTTAAGAGTGTGTCTATGTGCATTATGTAAGTATTTATTGATTGTATATTCTGAGCTGATCACATTTCCTTGTATAAACTTGATTTGTTTTATTTATGTACTATAACAATAATAATAATGATAATAATAGCTGCCAAGATTAAAAACAAACAGTAAATTGATAAAACTTCAAGAAGAAATAAATGGAGTAATTGAAGAAATTTTAGAAGAGGATGAAATGAATATAACAGATATAAAAAACCTGATATATGCTGCAGCCACAATCATGACACAAACATTGAATTAGTCTAATAAAAGAAGCAAAAATAGAAGAGAAGTTAAGTTTTGGAAAATAAGAATGCAGAAACAGATAATTAGTTGGAGAAAAGAGTTATCAATAATAGCTGAGAATTGAAACAGGCTCTGATAAT
>Ga0123354_10011960_pt1 | contig 13440 bp, 10 predicted proteins | sample TergutLab28metaG_2_FD_97872 | JGI IMG/M metagenome (GOLD analysis project Ga0123354, IMG submission 97872) | Labiotermes labralis P4 segment gut microbial communities from Petit-Saut dam, French Guiana - Lab288 P4 | ecosystem: Host-associated > Arthropoda: Insects > Digestive system > Gut ... | reverse complement strand
GGTGTGATGATACCAGAGGCTGTGTAATGCAATTTTGACCTCCTGATGATGAGCACATGTGCTCGAAACATGTAGGGGCATGAAATAAAACTTATTGTGAAACAAATTTTGTGCATCAAGTTGCTTAAATACTGAGATAAATATACTGCGATGCACGGTCAGCAGAACGTCAAAATATATGGTGGTTAAGTTTACTGCTACTTTTGCCAAAGACAGAGTTTCTGGAAAACATACATCAGAGTCATGGGCAGTAGTCCGTAGCCAAAGAGGAATGGACTTTACATTGGCGTTGGCGGTTATATGGCACATCATTAAAACTTTAGTGCCCTGTACAGTTCACAATAAGGGTCAAGAAAAAAAAAATGTTGCTACACTGAACCTTCAATTTAGCTTCTTCAGTAAAGGGTATAATATAAAGGACAGAAACAGCAATTATTTAGACGTGCTGAAACAAAACGACTTTGCACGTCAGGGCTGAACTTCGCTTTATCTGGACAATTTGTTCATCACAGACAGACTGACATATAAAAGTAATTATAGGACCAGCTACCGCCAGCAGAACACGTCAACTTGGAGTTATGGATTACAGGACACGCCTGCCACAAATGAGGATGTTAGTTCATGTTGCCTGAGCAGTTCCATGGTTAGCTTTCCGTGCGAAAGTTATTCTTCCTGTTCCGCTTTTAAAATACACGCCAGCGTCGAGCTGAAAATATTTAGCTTCAGTGCAAGCAGGCAACATCACAGCTACACTGCAGCCATAATACCACTCAGTCAATCATAAGCTTACACTGAGTAATGACGAGTTTGAATGCGCAAAATACTACATACAATTTTTAAATTTAAGATACCTTAAATACAGAGTGGGCCAAAAGTAGGTATACAGTATATAGTTAATTACTGTATACCTACTTTTGGCCCACCCTTTATATAGTTGTAAGAAACTAACAAAAGATTATTTCTACCCACCTTCTATCAGTTAATTACTACAGATATACGACATATGATCAGTATTTCGAATAAGATACACGGGCGAGAGCACAAATTGCGCTGATGTGTTCAGTGCATTAAAAGGAGCTGTTCTTCAGAGACTTAAAGCTTCTCAGCTTCATAAACCTGATATTGAAACTGAAGTTTCTTTAAATCGTTCAAGACAAGTGTCACTGAGCCCTGTAAGGAGCCACGCGAAACCGTATAGAGCTGCCCAAAAATTTAATAAAGATTTAAATTGAGTTATTTCATTCAATACTGCCAAAATTGTGAAATAATGCAAAATGTTTACAGACTTTGTATTTTAAAGCAATTCATTGCAAGTATTCCCCTAAAATTATAAGGAAAAAAGTCATTCCGAATAACAGCAACTGAAGTTACGTGGATGTGAACACTGAACGACGTTACATCCGCTGTCACAGTTCACTACCAAAATCTGTCAAACACAGAAGGTGTTAGATTTGCACGAATCGATAAATCAAAGTGCGGTTGTCCGATATCACCACGACACTGTCCTATTTTCATAAAACGTTCAAGTACAGTGTGATAAAAATACCCTAAGGGAAATTCTAATTCAAACACGCAGTGTAAAGGTGGGTCCACACTTGTAACGTTACCGCGTAACGTAACACCATATCGTGACAGCAAGTGTGGACGTGCAGCGTGACGCTGCACGTCCAGACCTGCTCCGGCCGTAACCGTATCAACCCTTTGATGTGACAGCCAAATACCGACAGCGCACCGAACAAGCACGTAACGTGACCGCGTAACCAGCTTTTGATACGTTACGCGGTCACAAGCCCCGTTCACACTGTCACGATACGGTGTTACGTTACGCGGTAACGTTACAAGTGTGGACCCACCTTAATTTGTATTCTCATCTCTGTTAAAAATCGTAACTGACAGGTACATACACGATATCTAACGCGGTTCAACATTGACAGCTGTCAGGATGGGACGCGTGCCAAACCGTCCCTCTTCAGTTCGCTACCATACTCGAATGCCAGCGACGTATATGTAATGTTCAAACATACAACATATTATGTTGTCCTGAATAACGAGGCGTTTTAATTCCTGCGACACAGAATGCACTGAGTTGGCACTTGGCGCAATCCAAAGCACTCTTAACACACATACACAAAATTTAATTTGATCCTGTGCTCAGTCAACGAAAACGCTCTCTGTGTTCCAGCTGATTGCTAGGTGAATACGAATGCAAGCCCCCTGTTTAATAAATAACTAATTCATACGTTCAAATACACTAATTTCACAGATGCCATCGATGACGGCAACATACCGGGCTGTGACCTATTAAAACATGTCCACCATCAGCGCCGAGATACAATTCTTTCTTCCTACTACTATTTTAGTATCTATCTGCCGCGAAATATTTTAAATTTTATAAATGATATTCTCATGCGAACAGCTTAACACCGAATATAAAACCGTATGATCGAGACAACTCTGTAGTTCAGTTCCACCACATGGCACAAGACGGTACTGTATCGATACTAAACTCCATTATATTCCACTCTGCTGATCTGAGACATGACGCAGCATTATTGACTTTTTTTTGTGGCAAACGTGACGAATAATTCGAACAGAAATGGACGGCAATGGCAGGCCTCACCCGGAAGTTATAAATCTTTAATGAGCGAAGCTTGTGCTACTGACATGTCCGTATTTACACAAATAGATACAGTGGACAGTTAAAACAAATATAGCAGTTATCGAACCTCCATACCAGCGGAAAAACTGCAGTTGACGCAGACCGCCACACAATTAAGGACATATCCATATACCACAATATTCTCCATGCAACATACATATGTGGTGTGATAAGAAATATTTTACCTTAATATAGACACAGCTTCTTTACGAAGATGTCAACCGAATGAAAACTTGAAGCCGTCAGCTAAGCTGCAACAGTAGTGCCCTCTGTTGACTTCTCACGGAAGAAAAAACGCTGTGCCCACGCCACCGTGCCAGATTACTGCAATGGGAAAAGGAAAAATGTCAGAGGACTGTCTGTCAACATTTTCATGCGTCAGGATAAACCACACGAACATCACAATCCGGGTATTAATTTAGCAGTAACTGCGCACAGCTGCAAAGGATTATTACAGTTAATTACTCAGGAAGGTCTGCAGAAGCTTCGTCCGTAATCTAAACCACGTTAAGACTGCCATTGGACCCTATTCCAAGCCCATGCAATCTACGTCCCACCTCAAAACCCCATTCCTCTGGGGTTTTTATACTGTCCCCCCATTGACGGTTTCGTTTTCCAAATCTTTCTTAAGCTTTCCTACCAAAATTTCGAAAGCGCATATTATGTTGTTATACAAAATCGTGAAATAATTTTTACACACAATAACTTCCTGTATGTTTCGGCCACTCACGAGGCCGTCTTCAGAGTTGTTATAAAAAGAATACATATTAAAATATGATACAAATATTGAAGCATCATAACCAACCTAAGACCTAAAATGACAAATGATAAAATCACAGTTTAAAATACATAATACAAGCATTACTATAATGAGACATTACTGAATGGATGGCAAACACAGACGGCCAGGCAGTAATGTTCCAATAAACACTGCAGTAAACTATACATTTTTTGACGTTTTGCTGACCGTGCATGTCAGTATATTTATCTTAGTAATCAACCAACTTGATGCACAAAATTTTGTTTTACAATAAGTTTATTTCATGCCTCTACATGTTTCGAGCACAATGTGCTCGTCATCAGGAGGTCAGAATTGTATTATACAGCCTCTGGTATCATCACACCTATAGGTGGCCACCTACAAGTGTGATGATACCAGAGGCTGTGTAATACAATTTTGACCTCCTAATGATGAGCAGATGGAGCTCGAAACATGTAGAGACATGAAATAAAACTTATTGTAAAACAAAATTTTTTGCATCAAGTTGGTTAATTACTAAGATAAAAAACATACTCTGCGCATGTTTCAATCTGTAAGACCATCTTCTTGTTTAAATCATGTACACTTGTGCCTGCAGATCGTCATATAGACTGAAACACGTACAATTGTTGAACAATGCTGAATCAAATAAACTGTTGTCTTTGACAGTATAAACAAATTACCATTGACCTATGTACTGAAGACTTCTTAACAGTGTCTAACAAACACAGAAATACCCAGAATTCGATTGTACAATCGAATTCTGGGTAAAGTTATTCCTTTTATGCACGCCTTCTAATGTTCGGAGTAAAGGTCATGGATGAATATTTTACGAAACGATCAAACATGAAAACCAATGCTATACAGCCTCAGTCTACGTTTTCCATTACTGTCACAAAATTAATCTCTCCATTTTTAAAAGTAAGTATACCCACATACGGAAATTACAGTTCCGGATCTGTTAAAGCTACATGTCACAAACGTATAAAGTTTCCCTTTATGCTAAATGTTTGTGGATATGTAGGTACCCACTACTGTGTTCAATTACATTACTCTTAGAAGCTAAATGGAAACTTTCGATATCCGAGTAATTCATCAGTGTGATGACCCTTACATCGAGGGCTAAAAATGAAATTCACGTTGCTTTCTTTCCACACATTTTCGAAGAAGGAAAATTATTATTATTCGGATGAATCCAAAAATTGCGCTGAAACAGAACAAAGTCAGGCGGAAACACAACAGACATTATATGTTATATGGCGTTTGCGTTTAATCGAAACCAGAAATATATAAGAATAAAAAATGTTGCTATGAAACACATTATCAGGTACTAAGGACGAATACAGGTCCAATAAATACCAGTGGAGAGGCAACCATTCATAGTATTAAGCAACAGTTGATTTTTAAAAAAATAGTTCTTTACAATAAATTAATCCAAAAAACAAATACGTATTTCTAAACACATTAATAAATAACTAACTAACAGTGGCTCAATTGTTTAAAAAAAACCCTCTTCTTGACACACCATAAGTAACCACTTACTTACTCCACGGTGCAGAGTCCTTCTTGAGAAGCTAACTGGTTTGCAGCTAGTCGAAATTCCCCGCATTTCACGGAACCCGAAGGTTCATTGCCGCACTCACAAGCGTCCACCACCTGTCTCTATCCTGGGCCAGCCCAATCCAGTCCATATACCCACATCCCACCTCCTGGATATCCATCCTAATATTATCCACTCATCTACGCCTAGGTCTCCCCAGTGGTCTCTTTCCCTCCGGTTTCCCCACCAAGACCCTATACACCCCCCTCTCCTCACCCATACGCGCCACATGCCCAGTCCATCTCATTCTTATCGATTTTATCACCCGCACAAAATTGGGTGAGGAGTACAGATCATAAGGAACCACTACCGTTTGCATATCACAAACACTGAGCAACTGAAATCCTGTCTACAGTTGCAGGTCCAGCATCTGTTGAAGATCACTTGTATGTGTTTCCAACTGTACCAAGTAGATGTTACATTTTTACGGAATTATTAGCTAGGACTATCTTCATAATATCTGTTTTGCAGTCTTGTGACCAGATACGAACAAAAATTTAGTTTCTTTGCTACTAATTCTGAACTACCCACACTACTAGAGTCTAATCACAGGATGTACACGTTATATAGAAAAACAAGGCATATCAGATGATTCGCGTCTCAGACTTCTTATTTTTGGAGTTTTAAATCAAAATTAACAATATTTCGTTTTTTCGTCGGCCGCTCAATTAAGAGGCATGGAGTCAATCCCAAGTAGTTCATGGTGATTTGTGGTGCAGAGAACGTAATTATGACAGATTTCCTCCCCCAATACTTCGTTTTCTCCTGTCAGTATGATTCAACCTCTGCTCCACACTGTCCTATTCATCCACCACCGACGCTAAATGCTCTCAGGCAAAGACAGCGTCATTAAAAAATGAAACCTTTCCAGTCATAACGAGGTCCACATTTGGCCAGGGTACTAAGGGTTTTCCGTTACTTATCAATTATTCTCTACTCAAATTTAATAATGAACATTTTCCGCGCAACTACATTACTTACCTAATATTTAACACCAACTTGTTGTAAAATATTTCCTTGTGTCAATTACTGCTCCGTCAAGTTTCGACCTCAGTTCCAGACCATCTTCAGGGAGCTCGTGATTTTCTCGCCGGTTGCAACTTACGCGCCAACGTTTGTGGCAGAGATTCTACAAATAAATTAAGTTACAAATAAGTTTATTTAAAATACTTAAAATCAGTTTATGGCTAAGTACAATATAAAATTATTTTATATAGACATTGATGTCATTTTCTGCGTCCAAATATCTGTGTTTAACCTAAAGACCTGTAATCAAGTTTCAGATACCTCATATTATGTTTATTAATTCACAGTCGGAAGACAAGATATCTGAAACTTGATTCCAGGACTTCATTTTAAGAAAGTTTAAACGCAGATATTTGGACAAGGAAACTACACAAATCTTTAACAAAAATAATTTTATATTGTATTTTACCCTAAGCCGATATTAAGGATTTAAATGTTTTAATAATATTTATACATTAAATAATTTATTGCATCAGCTCTCACACAAGTTGATAACGTAAATTGCACACGCCGGGAAACCTACGAGCTCCCTAATATATGGCCAAGAGCTGAAGCATAAATATGTTGGAGCAGTAATTATTAAAAACAATGTGCAACAAGTTGGTGTTGAATGGTATGCATGTTTACCAGTCGGTCGATAAACTGGAGACTGGGTTCGTGAGAAATCCCTCAACACTCGGTTCATTTGGTAAAGCCCGCACTGAAAGTGTAACATTTGTGAATACTAACATCAGAATCTGTTCATTCATTCCGGACAGCTCAACTGCATTCATTATATTCAAATATCCCTGTTTTATGGACGACGTGAGTGCCAGCTTACGAGGAGACGCGACTGTTCCTAGCGCCTCTTAATACGATGTCGGTAGGAACACAAAGTATGGTGATGAATGAAGATGAATGACAAAAGGCAGCACGATGACGACAATCTCCATCACACTGAAAACTACTTTGTAACCACAGCGCTCTTTGTCGAAGGATATCGGGACTCGATTTGTTCGAGAATCCCTATTCCTCTGGCCCACAGCGCCCTCTACAATGTTTATCTCTTTCGTGCAGAGACTTTTTATAAGAAAACGGGTATTGTAAAATAATTTACTATGTCGTTTGTATTGGTTTTCAAAACAATAGGATAGTTTGGCCTAAAATTCGCTTTAAGATTCATACGCAAACAGAAAGTGGATTAGCAGAAAGTCAAATTTGTAATATCGCAAAATATCACGTACTGTTTGTCATTCCTCAATATGATGTAGCTTATAATGGTGCTCTAATGTGACGTAGATCTGTTACAAGGAGGGCAATGTCTCGCTAAACCGTCTTCTTGTACACAGCCAAAGTCTGGGTAAAGGGTTGACACAACCTTCTGGACAATATTGACTGATGCTCTGGAAGTGCCAACACTGCAGGCGCTTCCATTTTCGTCCCTCAGCCATTCTGCAGTTCAAGGGTCCAAACAGACGGACCCTTACACATCTCATTTGATTTTATTGGTTTACGATCATTTTATAAGCAATACGGTGTTTTTATTTGTCTTATTTGTGGCAAAAGGGCAAAGAGGTAACTCACCCTCACCCATGGGATTCGCCTGCTCGCAAACAGTCACTCCCACTCGATCATCCGCGTCCATACCCTGTGACAGGCTTACGCCCACTCCCACACACACACTCGATAATTCACTTGCTCACTGACAGAATCTGCAGCCCTATGTCTTGCTGGAATAGTCCGTACTGCGATGTTGCTCTTGCCCAAATGCCGAATTCTTCAGAGCAGATTTAATACAAGACGATTTCTCTCAACAGTAAACACTTCTGACTTGTACTACAGATATGGCCGGTTCGCATCTCGAATGGGACACTAACTTTTCTGCTGGATGCTTAAAGTGATATTTCTCACTCCATCCAAGCAAGTGCCTGGGTAACCTTACATTATATCATGGCCCCTTCTTCCACATTCTTTTAAAATGCTCACAATCATCCACTCATTCCAAACAATAATCTAGAGTCAGTCCCCTTAATGAAACTATAAATAAATAAATAAATTGTGCCGTCGAACCTCATTTTATGGAAAGTTTATTCTACTATATTATTAACTTCAAATGCTGTCCGACGGCGAATCGCTACAAGCTGGACAGTTCAGGATTCGAACCCCGGTGGAGGTGAGATTTTCCTCACCCGTCCAGACCGTCCGTTCTCTACAATTTGCACTGGGTCTCATTCGCGGGGTAATATAAAGCGGCAGGTGTGTGGTGCTAATAACTCACCCCATTTAGCGCTGACGTTAAGAATGGGTTGGAGCTACAAGTGTCCTCCGCCACTCTGCGCCTTCGTGGCACGTTGTAAGGAGAACTTTAATTTTAGCTTATTACTTACACTATTTATATTACACTACTATTCCATTTGGTTGACCGCGGTGGCACAGTCTACAAATCGGAAGGTCGCTGATTCGATTCCAGATGGCGTCACTGGAATTTTTTATTGACATAATCCTTTCGATCGCACTATGGTCCTCGTGCCGACTCAGCCTCTAACAGAAATGAGTACCAGGAGCATTTCCTGGGGGTAAAGGCGGCCGGCGAGTAAGGCTGACAAACTTACCACCATCCTGTGCCGTTGTCATGTAATCTGGGTACCTTCCTGAGATCCTCTGGGCCAATCCAGGCCTGTAACGGGACTGCTTTACCTTTTGCTGTTCCATTTAGAATACGTTTTCTTAGGATATCCCAATCATAACTTTATATCCACCCCTATATTTAAGTACTATAAGAAATCATTCTCCTCATTTTATAACTTTCCTCTTCCGCTGAACAATTGTAACAGTTACCGTCCAATCTACAAAGCTCTTGGTTTGGGCCAGTGACGATCTTCTTATGAAGGTGAAGAATTCTTGGACTTCTTAATAACTAGCTATATCATCATCAGCAGCAAACTTCCTTCTTTTGGGTCCTTATAAGGCTCTTGGTGAAGATTAAATTCGAAACGAATGTCCTGGCATGTCTACTCGTAAAGAGTTCCAGGCGTACCGGGGAAGCGTATTCTTCCATTCTTCAAACTCCAGTGTTTTCTTGAACTCCTTGTCTCTAACCACGGACAGGTTGCCCCCTTTCGAAACGTCTGTGACTATTTACCATTCAACATGACTTAACATCCCAGAAGAAGTAAATCTTTGTCAGCAAAAATATGTTTCTCTATATTACACAACATTTCCTATTATGCTGTTCATTGCCTTTTCATAAAAACAAATATCCTTTGCATAGAATTAATGCCATCATTAAGGAAATTACGAGAGGTAGGTAACGATCAGTAGGATTGTAAACCACTTAGGCCTTTTTTAACGGTACTTCAGTTTCGAAATTTGATTAGAGGGAAATGGAAGAAACACAAAACTTTCAGTTACTGCAGCCGACCTGTAGAAGCCAGGCACCAACCTTCGAGAAACAAATCGGAATATTTGCAGAGGAAGAATGTCACACGGTAAGAGAGTGAATGTGCCTCGTAAACGTATCTGATACTCTCCACAGAAAGCAGTATCTGTTTCGCAGTTCCAGTGTTTCAGGTTTCCATTGTGGCTTCATTCGGTCCTGAATGTTTAAGTGCGCCGTTAAGAAACTTTGGAAGCAGTTTGGAAGTGGCTTGTGAACTAATAGAATTAGGGTTAACGAAGAGAGACGGTCTAATTACAGAGGTAAGACCAAGAAGCACAACAACATCAGATGCACTGCGCTGCCGGCCACTGGGCACTCTCCTAGTGTAAGCTCCGCCATACAGTTTCTGCACATAAAGGCTATGTACATTCTTGCAACATAGTGCACGAACTGAATGCATTAGGGGCAGTTCGCTTTAACACATAATTCTGTCCAAATGCTTCATCTCCGCACTGGAAATGATGTTACTGATATTTCTGAGTCCGTACTGTAAATGAAATGGTGAGTTTTATGTTTGTTAGAGATTCTGACATACAACGAAAAGTAATAACTACAGGTGGTGAAAACAACTAAGGATATAGACCGCCTGGAAGCGCAAGGTGTAGACAGAAGGACAATCTGAAATATTAAAATACACTATAAATGTCGAGCCGTCTGATCATGATTTCGGTGGTATATCTTACTTTAGCAATAGGCACGTAATTTTACTAATCTTCTCAAAAAATGTCTCCAAGAGAGAAGAGTCACTTCCTCCTCCTAATTTTATGATGATATATGTTACAATTTCCGCCCTCTCAGTTCTCTGGCGTCATAAATTAATCCGTACAGAACACAGTGGAGTGTTCGCCACGGTCAGAAAGGCACTCTTCAACAGACAGAGTAATATGTTGTACCTAGTTACAGACACTAATTGTGCTTGCCTAATGTTAAGTTTCATAAAGAGCAATGATTCATTTTTCTGCTTAGGTGGGGTGAAATTTGCCTGACAAGAGTATACCGAATAACAACCTGTCAAGCAATACATAATTAATGAGACAGTATAAATATTTTCTTTGTTAATTATGGACTGACATATTATAAATTATATGTCATTCATTGTTGTAAAAGACTTTTAATATGTTCTGAATTTTATATCGAAAAAGGGAGCAGTATTAGAAACTAAGGATAATTTAATTTAAAAAAAAAAAGGCAGAAGGAAAAACTCGACTAAGTGACAGACGAAACACGTCATGTATATAATACAATATGCATACGAGTAATATTAGTAGGGCGACTGTGGTAACGTAACTGATAATACGTATGATTATTTTCAGAAAACAAGAATGACTGCTGACGTATCGGTTCTATTCTCACGTTTGTGCCTGACAAGGCACAAGACTTTTTAAATACATCTGCTGAAACAACAATAAAACGCCTGAATAGTTTACGTCAAACAGGCCTAGGAAACAGGCAGTCCTAAATTAAAAATATATGGCAGAAGGCCGTGACAGAGCACAAGGCGTAACGTCTGATCGACTGACAATGCCTGATACGAACCAATTCTTCTGTCGACAATCACGCAAGGTCGTAACCACTGTGTATTTTTTTATACATAATTTTGTGTTCCCTTCAATATACAACAAAAAATTCGGCAGTCAACATAAAGGAATGCTGAAGAACAAATGTCTTTTGTTTGTGAATCTTTGGCTATTTTATGACGTCTTTTTAACTGCAGAGACTTTTATGTGTTAGTGGCAATGAAAAGTGAACTGATATGTATGTGGAAGGAAGTAACATTACCTCATTTTGCGTGTTATCACATAATTCTGCTGCACAGCTGAATATCACAGTAACAGTAAGATTCAGTGGCTTCAGGGCCGAGGACGTGCTGTGTTATTCTGCAGTTCCTGTACGTATCGGTTTATAGCAATCTTTACGTTTACTACATCAAAAATGAATGCAAGGCATTAGATAACCTTATTATGAGAACTTGTCTTGTGTACAGCTGGACGGTCCGGGATTCGAATCCCGGAGCTTGTAAGAAATTTTCTCTTCCACAAAACTGTCCATCCAACCTCCTATTTGATTGGTAGCGGGGTTTTGTTGAGTTAAAGAGGCTGGCGCGTGAAGATGAACCCTCACTTCCAACCAGTGCCAAGGTTAAGAAACATTTGAAACTCTCCTCCCTCTACGTGCTTTCATGGAACGACAAGGACAACTTTACTTTCACTTTTCCTTGTATTTATCTTGTGTGCATGCAACTGGAGCTACGTAACACATTTCACCAGGATTTAAAACACTAAATAAAATTCAGACAAAAATTTGGACAGAAAAACAAAGCAGACAGCGCGCAGTGTGCAGCTACTGCAGCATTACTTATTATCTTCTGCAATGTGACACCGTGCAGTGTGGTACTTATTTTTGAACATTTCGAAACAACTTAGCGACTGTCGCTGTGAGAAGCTAGGCTGCAAGGCCACATCCTGTCACGTGCCAAAAAGAATATCTTCACAGGCACCGTCGAGAAAGCCTCGAATCTCGAGAGCAGTTCTGATCCCTGTGTGAAATCGCGAGACAAATCTCAGGCCACCGGTAATGACAGCATTTGCACAAAAACCTCAAATAGCTCAAACAGCCTGCCGTCAGTTCACATCTGTTAGCAACAGATTAATTATATCTAAATATCTCATATTTTTTATTTAGTTAAAATATGATTTTGAAATGTAAATTAATTTTCTAAATCCGTCCGGATAATCTATTCTTCGATGATAAGAGGTCAAAATTGACAGCCATACAGAGCAAAGATACTTTGTAATTGTATCCATTTTAATGCATTATTTTTTAAAGGAAGGGGTAAGAAAATAAACTCTTATGGACAGATATCCACAGAATACTGCATTTTACAAAAAAAAAAAAGAAAACAATAGGAATGAACTGCACAATTATGATTTGGAGGCAAAATATCCGAAAATAAACTGTGAGAACACGCTGAAACCTAATGAGAGTATTTACCCTAAATGTAACACTACAATACACTCTACAAAAACATGAATGTTTGGAAGACAGTAATAATACGAGTATAACACCAATGTTAATAAAAATCCAACCAGATGCAACACTATGCAGATATTTATTTACTGCAAAGTCACTCTACATGTTTCGGGTGTCACAGCACCCATCATCAGGAATACTAAAAACTGTAACCGCAGCCTCCGGTACAGGTCATAATATCGGTACAGCTACTTCCCTCCAACGTGGCCTGATCAGGCCACGTTGGAGGGATGCACGAAACCATGAGCTAAAAAAAAAGAGTATAACACCCTTTAGTATACAGAGAGAGAGAGAGAGAGAGAGGACAGGCAACTGGATCTAATAGCACACAATGTAAGATCTTTTGTTAATTACTTTCTAAAATACAAAAATTATACATTTCCAAAAAATTTAAGAGCAAGCAACTTTGTCGTTTTCTTCTTGCTGTCCATTAGCAGAAGGTGGCCCATGTACGGTGGAGGAGTTGTCATTAATATAAAACACTTCAGTGCATTGTTCATGGTACTTTATATAAAGGGTCTGAGCGATCAGCTCTAAAAACACACACAACCGTTTATTCTATATTAAAAACACAGACTAGAAAGGGCATGGCAAAATCGCTGGTGTTTGCTGGTCGCTGTGGACTAAGGTAAGAGGCGGTGAGGCAAATTTTAAAAACAAAAAAATATTTAAATACTACGAAGATCTACCATATCTTATACACCTAATAGAAAGTATTTTCATGTTAATTTCAAATCTACCTCTAAAATATTTTCAGTTTTTCACCGTGCATATTGACAATATTCACAATAATCACCAACATATGCACACTTTTTCATTTGACATATGAAACTTTAATTTGTTAAAATAGTTAAAATCTCCGACATGTTTCGGTTTACATTTAAACCATCTTCAGGGAGCTATTAGTTCATGCTAAAGTTACTTATCTCTTGTTGGTATGATGGTGT
>Ga0123354_10011959_pt1 | contig 13440 bp, 11 predicted proteins | sample TergutLab28metaG_2_FD_97872 | JGI IMG/M metagenome (GOLD analysis project Ga0123354, IMG submission 97872) | Labiotermes labralis P4 segment gut microbial communities from Petit-Saut dam, French Guiana - Lab288 P4 | ecosystem: Host-associated > Arthropoda: Insects > Digestive system > Gut ... | reverse complement strand
GGCGTTCAGAGGAGGCTTTGAACATTTCTTCCACCAAAACACCCCAGGCGATAAGCTGACCGTCTCTTTCCTTCCTTTTTTCTTTCGATTCGAGAGCCTCCAGTTTGGCTAGACGAGCTTTGAGTTGGGCTTTCTGTTTTGTTCTTTTCTCTTGTGTTGTCAGCGTTTTTTCTTCCATGGCATCCTCCAAAATTTTGATTTGACGGTTAGCCGGACAAGTAGCATAGAATCAATGCCCAGGACAAGGGAAAAGGCAAAGGTAAGGCACAAAAAAACCAAAGGGCGCACTTATGCAAACCTAGGGTTTGCGTGCAGGAAAAGGCATGGCAATTTATCATCTATCTGTAAAAACCATATCTCGGAGCCATGGCCGGACAGGAACTGGCGCGGCAGCCTATAGAGCTGGGGAGAAGATTATGGATGAGAGGACTGGAGAAATATACGACTATTCCCGAAAAAGAGGCGTGGAGTACTCCGAGCTTGTTTTTCCTTCAGGTGTGAGCATGACTAGGGCAAATCTTTGGAACCTCGCAGAGGTCAGCGAAAACAGGAGAAATAGCACAGTGGCCCGTGAATACGAAGTTGCTCTGCCAGAAGAGTTGACGTCTGAACAGCGTAAGGCCTTGGCCGTCGTCTTTGCCCGGCATTTGACCGACCGTTATGGCGTGGCCGCCGACGTGGCCATACACTCACCGAGTCGAGGAGGAGACAGTCGAAACCATCACGCTCACATCCTCACAACCACCAGAGTGGTCACAATGGAAGGATTTGGAGCGAAAACCCGTGCCCTTGACGACAAAAAAACCGGGGAGGTGGAGTATGTACGGCGAGTCTGGGCGATCCTGTCGAACCAGGCCTTGGAGCAGGCCGGGCACGAAAGCCAGATAGACCATCGGAGCTTACAAAGTCAGGGCGTGGAACGAGAACCAATGATCCACTTGGGGCCAGTGGCCATCGCGATGGAGAGGAGAGGGGAGCCATCAGAGAGAGGGGACTTGAACCGAGGGTTGGGTTCGGATCGTCTTATGAAGGCGGAATTGGAGGAGGCCGAGCGGATCAGTGCGGGCACGGCCAAGGCCAAGGTGCAGGCCAAAGAATGGCTAACGACCCAAGAACAAGTCAAAGCCAGGGCATTGGCCCAGGAGAGGGCCGAACAGCAAGAGCGTGAAGCTCATGAGCAGGAACAGCTGGTCCGGGAGAAAGCAGAGTCTCGGAACCGTGACCGTGGGGGGATGAAGCTATGACATATGAGGACAAACTTTTTGCGTTAATCGCCCATGCAGAAGAGATACAAACCGCCGCCAGGAATTTTGAGACGGCCGCAGGAACCGTCCTCTCCGGTCTTCAAGAGGTTTTTAAGGATGTGGTGAGAGATGAGGCCAGGACAATTATCACAAACGCAACCAAAAGGGCCTCCGAGGGGCTTCAGGAGGCGTCCAGGGAGGTTCAGACGGCCACTAAACTCTTGCGGCGAACTTGGGTCGTAGGCCTCGGCTCCTTGGCGGTCGTGACCCTAGTTTTGATACTGGCATTCATCGGGAGCAATGCTTTGCTTAAAGGCCGAGGCGCCGATCTGGACGAGTTGAAAGTCAAGGTGGCCCAGGAGAGGGCCACTCTCGATGAGCTGCGGTCAAAGACATGGAGCTTGGAGCTAATGAAGTACGATGATGGAAGCCGGGGGATTATCTTGCCCAAAGGAGTGCGGATAGACCGCACAGGGGATGTGAAGGATGGTAGGGCCGCAGTGGTCATCAGGCCGTAGTGAAGGATGGTATAAATTTTACGCTCGACTTATGGGTAAATATGGGTGTAAATATGGGTGCGAGAATGATAACATGCTAAAAACAGACAATATTACGATCACGCCAGACCTCCTGGTCCTTATCGCGGAATGCGACGAGTTTAAAGGAGCCTGGCGTGCTCTTGGCGCTCTTGCCCCTGAAAGGCTGACTGCCTTACGCCATGTTGCTACAATCGAAAGCGTGGGATCTTCAACGCGCATTGAGGGCGCAAAGCTGTCCAATCATGAAGTTGAAAGCCTGTTATCCTCTCTTAAGATCAATGCCTTTACCACGCGCGACGAGCAAGAAGTGGCCGGTTATGCCGCGACCATGGAATTGATCTTTGAGGCTTGGACCGAGATTACTCTTACTGAAAACCATATCAAGCAGCTCCACCGTGATCTCCTGCGCTACAGCGAGAAAGACACACGCCATCGTGGCGAATATAAAAAACATCCAAACAATGTTGCCGCTTTTGATGTGTTAGGGAAACAAATAGGAATCATATTTGAGACGGCAACCCCTTTTGATACGCCACGGCTTATGGCGGAACTCGTCACATGGATGAACGATGCCCGAGAAGTGGCCCGCTTGCATCCGTTGCTTATCATTGGTGTATTTGTTGTTGTTTTTCTAGAAATCCATCCATTTCAAGATGGAAATGGCCGTCTAAGCAGTATTTTGAATACGCTCCTTTTGCTTCAAGCTGGATATGCTTATGTTCCATACAGTTCATTAGAAAGTATTATTGAAAACAACAAAGAAGGATACTATCTCGCTCTTCGGCAAACGCAGGGAACAATCCGGACAAATGCTCCGGATTGGGGGGCTTGGCTTACGTTTTTCATGAGAGCGCTCGTACAGCAAAAGCGCCGTCTAGCGACGAAAGTAGAGCGCGAAAAAATTGAATTGGCGACGTTACCTGAACTGTCGGTGCAAATCATCGAATTAACCCGTCAGTACGGGAGGACTACAATCGGTGGTATGACTGCAGCAACCGGGTCCAGTCGTAATACCCTCAAGGTACATTTCCGGAAACTGGTTGTGCAAGGCCTTCTGGTGCGGCATGGCTCCGGTAAAGGGTCATGGTATGCTCTTCCTTGAGAGTAAGGTTATATATTAGACAAAATGAATTATTTTGTCTAATTTGGTGAGGAAAGGGAACTGTGAACCCTAGGAAACTCTAGATACACAGGAAGGCAACATTAGACAAAATGATGCACCACCGGAAATATCTCACGAGTCTCGAAGTGGAGAAACTTCTAGCGGCCACAAAAGGGGTTCGGAACGAAGCCCGCGATCGTTGCCTCTTACTCCTCATGTTTCGCCATGGCCTCCGGGTCTCCGAAGCTTGTGCTCTAGTACTCTCCCAAGTTGATATCGAAAGCCGCGTTCTCCACGTCGCTCGTCTGAAAAGAGGTCTTCCCACAACTCATCCTTTGCGAGGGGATGAAGTTCGAATTGTGAAAGCATGGCTGGTTGTCCGAGCTAAGATGAAATTGGATGGGGAGGCCTTTTTTGTAAGCGAAAGGCGCAATCCCTTGAGCCGAAAAACAGTGTTTGTGGCTATCCGCAAATATGGCGAGTTGGCCGGATTACCCCTGACCGTTCATCCGCATATGCTGCGTCACGCTTGCGGTTTCGCATTGGCCGATCAGGGCGCGGATACCCGGCTTATTCAGGATTACCTCGGGCACCGCAATATCCAGCATACGGTGATGTACACCGCCGCCAATCCCGCACGGTTTGAAAAATTGTGGCGCTGAACCGTACAACAACCACTACGACTCCCCACTCCCCTGTTTACAGTTAAGGAGTTCTCCCAATGACTCGGCCTAATACCCGATGGTTTTCCCCCAAATTACCGCTTGCGGTCATTCTTCTGTCGGGCGCGGTTCTGCGTTTCTATAAGCTGACCGCCCATCCGCTCCAATGGGATGAACTTCTCGTGTCGATGGCGTCGCGGCATAGCCTCACGTATATTTTTAATCTCTGCTCGACACAGGAAACGCATCCGCCGCTTTTTTATCTTCTGACCAAGGCTGTGCTTCTTTTCCGCCCGGACGATTTCGCACTGCGGTTCTCGTCCGCTTTGTTTGGAACTCTTTGCATCTATATACTCTATCACGTCGTGCGGGAATTCGCCAATGAAGGAACGGCACTACTGGCCTCGGCGTTTCTCAGCATAAATATACTTCACTTTCAGCTCTCGCGTGAACTTCGTCCTTATAGCTTACAAACAGTCCTTTTCATTGTTACTTTGTGGTTTGTCGCACGAATTGAAAAATATGGACACTGGAAAGATACAATCCTGCTTTGTTGTTTCAATATTATTCTTTTTTCTCTCCATTATTTTACCTATTATTTGGTAGCTGCCCAAGGAATTGTCTTGGCATTGCTCCTGTTTAAAAAATTATCTCCTTTTACATTCAAACAATTCAGTACATTCTGTATCGTGACAGCGGTGGTCTCCGGCATGATCTATCTCTTTTTTGTTCAGCACAGCCTTGCCCATCAGCTTGCCAGCACATATCTCCCCAGACGAGATATCCTGCACTCCATCGGTGACGACATGCGGCAGGCGTCTTCTTTCGCTTTTGCCAACACTACTTGGACCAACTTTATGTACCTGATTCCTTTGGCCGGATGCGCGATTTCTCTATGGCGCAAGTCACAATTTGCCGTCATCTGTCTTTTACTTGGACTCATCCCTTTTGTACTTGTTCTGATCACGGCCCCTGGCTATTCCCCGCGCGCGTGGCATGTCGTCTGGGTTACACCTCTTTTGTCCCTCTTTGGCGCTATGGCGCTGTCCTGGTTGCCTGGATGCAAAGTGACTGCCCCTCTTCTTACCGCCGGTTGCGTTGTTTTTCTCTTGATCTACCAACATGCTGTTTATTGGGAGGTTCCTGCTGACGAAAACGATTGGAAGACAGCAGCCAAGGATCTTAGGTCCATGCTTTTGCCTGGCGCGTTGGTTGCGGAAGCCGCCTCTGCGAATTTTATCGGTCCTATCTCCTGGTATCTGGATCAGTCCCCGCCAAATCCTTTGATTGCGCAAGACCTTGAGCCGGACGACACCCCGGTGACGCTCCAATTCATTGGTGGCGGTCGTACCAGTTTGACACAGACAAAGGAAGCGCTCTACGTCAGCGCAGTGACGAGAGAACCGGGAAAATTTACGGAAGCCCGAGATGTCGGGGTCTATACCTTTCAATTGAACCGTCAACCCGTTGTAATAACTGGCATCCTTCCCGTGTCTTTTGTTTTTTCCGCAAATCCTAAAGATTTTTATGTCCATGTGTCCCGGCTGCACAACGTGAGAAACGTTCCCGGGAACACACTCTCTCCGATATATCCAGTTCTCGATGCATTTCGGCGCATGGAAGACGGCATTATTGCAACTCAAAATAACGAACCGGATTTCCTGGAATTTACGCTTGATAACGGCATAGGCGACACGCCGATGTATTTTTCCGCCATGTTACAATACGCTAACATCGGATTAGGCAACAGGATAGGCGTTTGGGCCCACTTTGACGATGAGCCTCCTCTGCCACTCGCCGAAAGTACAGGACCAGACCGTAGCCACATTCTTCAAGCGAGCTTTTTGCGGGACAAGCCGTTTAGACGGCTTACTCTTCATGTGGAGTTGTATTGCAAAGACGATACAGCCCTGCTCTTTGGCAATAACCTGAGAACGCTCGTCTTCCAGTGGCTTCGCCTGGATGTTTCCCGAGCTAGGAACGCAGTCCCGCCTAAGCCTGCCGAAAGCGTCATCACTCCAACTAGCCCAACCGGCACACTCCCGACCACCCCTTCTTGGTAGCCACAGGAAATTCTCACAATGCTACGCCCTGACGCCAAATGTTCCGACGCGTTTTTGTGTTCCTATGGCCTGGGAGTGGGTTCTTCCTTAATTCCAGGGCTCTTCAACAATTACAACGCCATTTGCCCCTTGGCCGCCTTGCCAAGTTGCGCCACCCTGGGTTGTCGCTGATATTGCGCCACTTCCACCGCCTCCATAGCCGCTACCTGGGACGCCATTCATGCCGGTATTGCCACCATTCCATGAGGCTGTGGTATTGCCACAGAGCATGGAAGCGCCACCCCCCGCCATCCTCATTTGGTTGTAGGGAGAGCCTGCGGACCACGTCGGGGAAAGCCCGCACCCTCCGGGGATATTCGCCACTAGAAATGATGTAAAGGAGCTTGGATTGACTGTATTTGTCCCTCCAATCCCTCCCTGTCCACCTTGAAACATAGCCAGTGTTCCGACGTTATCCCCTCCCAGGCCCCCACCGGCGGTAAGGGTATCAAAGGTCGTCGATCCGCCCGCACCATTGGAGGGAGTGGCGCCACTCCCTATCTGGATGGGAATAGTATCTCCCGCGTTAAGCTGATAGAGTGCGATAAGAGTGCCACCAGCTCCGCCACCACCGGCAGCCATGACATACGAACCGGAAGCGCCCTCGATCACCTTGCCTCCTGACGCTCCCCCGCCAACAACCGTGACGCGGTACAGCCCCGCCACGGGGGCGATATAGTTCCTGGTTGATGTAATGACGTTGGGCTTTACTGGAAGCGCCGGCCCACTGGCCCCGATCCCCGCAAGCTGGCTCACATTCACTGCGTCTGTGGGGTTTACGCCGGGGGCTACGTTGGTGATCACGCGTTGTTGCGTGGAATTCCCTACCGAAAATTCGTTCGTTTGAGTTACAGTGGATTCATACCCGATTGCGACACTGTTCGCTTTGTTGGAACTGGCTTTTTCTCCTATGGCCACCGAGTATTGGCCGTAATTCCCAACGCTGGCCTGTGATCCTATGATTACCGTGTCGCTAGCGTATTGTGCGGCGCTGGCTTTTTGCCCGATAACGACCGCTTCATTTGCCGCACTGGATGCCACCGCCTGATTGCCGATAACAACAATGTTTTGGGTTGGTCCGGCTATGCCGCCCGATACGGTGACAGAGCCGATCGCGACGCCTAAGCTAGCGTCAACGTCGAGGGCATCCCCCTTGTAGTTAGGGTCTGTGGATGATCCCGTGACCTGGAAGAAAGGCGTTTTCCCACCGGACGCTGCCCATGTTCCCCACGTAGGCGTATATGTCTGCGTGGCGACGTCCAACGCTATGGCCGCAGAGCGTGAATAAACGCTTTGTGGGCTATTCGGGGACCAGACGCGCTGTGTGGCCCCTGTCTGGTCGTCCGTATTGACCACATCCAGATAGAATGGCGGGATGATCGGAGCATTGCTCACGGTTCCTGTGGGGTAGAGTTTTTTGGCGAAAAATATCGCGTTCAGATCTACGGCGTCAGAGAAAACCGTATATTGGAATGCCTGCGTAAGCATTTGCATGACCGTATTGGCCTGTGCAAGCGCTGTGTTGGCCGCATTCTGCGCATTGTTGGCCGCGCTAAGCGCATTGTCCGCGATAGTCCTGACGTCGGCTATCCCGGAAAATGCTGACTGCGCGGTCGTCATGGCGGCGTTCGCCTGGTTCATCGCCGCTTGAGCAGAGGATTGTGCGGTTTGGGCCGCCGCCAGGGCGTTTTGCGCCGTGTTGCTGGAGTCCGTGGCCTGCTGCGACGCGTTATTTGCCGCCTCCGTGGCAGCCTGGGCGACAAGCACCGCCTGATTGGCTGTGGAAAACGCTAGATTGGCGATGCTTAGGGCATTGGACGCCGTGGCGTTGGCATTGTCTATCTCGACGCCAAGCTCATTGAAGGCGCGTTCGGTCTGCTTCTCGAACGAGATGCCGGACAATGGTCCACTGGTCGGAGCGTAGCGCATATCTATGGACATAAGTCACTCCTAGTCGTGCTTGATGCAAAAGAGGATGCAGGCGTTCACCATGCGGAATTCGGAAGCGATTGGGACTTGCCGTGACGCGTCAAAGCTAAAAGTCGCCGAGTCATAAAATATGAACGCGCTTCCGTGTGAGTTTTGCCCTGGACTTGCGGAAAAGACCCCCGTCCCTGTACTCTCCGGCATTGGGGCAGCGATGGTGCCTGTCAAATTCCGCATCGCATCGCCCTGGATGTGCCCGGCATAGCGTGACCCCCCCTGAGGGTCTCTGACATGTCCCGGATCGTACCCGCGCAGGACAACGCCGCGTAGGTCCGGTGTATTCGTTCCGCCCAAAAGGGCCTCGAGTTGCGGATACTTGCCCGCAGGAAACGATCCGCCGTCGCAGACCAAAAAACCGTCCGGAGCTATTCCAAGCTGTCCCATGGGGGTACCGCCGTAAAACTGGATGATCTCCCCGACAGGGCGTATTGCCGCGCCACCGGTTCCTGGACGTCCACTTCCAGGACTTCCGTCACCGCTGGTGAGAAAGTCCATAAGATCCATCCAGATGTTTGGATTGGACCCTGGCTCCACGACACCCGTCAAGGCGTCCGGCCCATTGTCCGCGACACACCACCAGAGGCGTCCGTTGTGATGCACGATTGAAGGTCGCGTATAGCTGAGTGCGGCCTGGTAGAGCATCTGGCCGCCTGATTGCTGCCAGAATCCCATTGCAGAAAGGACATTCAAGATGCCGTTAAAATCGAGGCGGCTAGGGGCGATCCCGCCGTTGGCTAGCGGGAGCTGCGTTTCAACGGGAAATCCTTGCGCATAGGAAGCCTGTCCCTGCGTCGATGTGGTATCTGGGATGCGGCGAGTTTCTCCGTTGTTAGCGAAAGGCCTAGTGATGATCTGGTTTGGGTATTGCGGCATCATAAGCGAATCTCCTTAGGAAAGACTTGGGGTTATCATTGCGTAATCAGGGACGAAAACGGCTTGGTTGAACGGCTGCATCTGCGAGCCGTCGAATCCGAAAACCATGCGGGGGTCTATGGCGTAGAGTTCCCACCCGACCCCGGCACCGCGCGCTAGGGTGCCAACCGCCTTGAATATGGCCAACTGCATGGAGTCCAGGAAGTCCTCAAACACCCAGCGGATGACCATAGTATCAACCTGAAGGACGTAGCCGACATTGGGCATGTCCCCTACGCCGGAATCAATTAGGACGGACAGGAGCTTATTTTGCGTGGCCGCGTCGGACGCGCTGATGTTGGCCAGGGCCTTGTAGAGCAGCACCATGCGGTAATGCTCGTCATCAAGCGTGATCAAAAAGGCGTCCGGGTCCGTGGCTGAACTGTCCGGGACGAACGGGTAGTTGTGGATCACGTCGGAGTCCGGCGCAGGGATGCATCCGTACACATCCATGGCCGCGCCAGCGGCCAATGTGAAACCCAGGTCAGTGCGATACGTGAAATTCAACGCGGGGTAGGCCGGATCAAAAGGCGGCAGCGTCACCTCGCCATAGAGCGACCCGGCGTTCCAGGTTGCGCCGCTTGGATTATCAGGCGGCGCGAGCGTTCCGGCGGAGGCGGCTATAGTGGCTATCGTCTTAAGCCCGTTACCTGCCGTGTCGGACTTGGCGAAATACAGGTTAAGCCACCCCGTCGTCGTCACTGTGCCTGTTACGACGGCTCTGACAACCTGCGGCCATGTATCCGCCGTAAACACCGCCCTGGGGTTCGTTTCCGGGATGTTGCCCCCTGATCCCGTTGTTCCTCCCATTTTGCCGCTGTGGAAACAGACCACCTCGGGGCAGTCGTCTCCGGCGTAATCGTACCCGCACGGCGGATATGTCAGTTCTGACCCATCCTGATGATAGAACGGATGGCAGCCGGACGGGTCGAACCCGAAGCATGGTCCTAAAAATGGGCCGGGGATCGTGCGCGGCATCTGGAGGATGACGCCCCAGTTGTCCAGGCCGACGCCTTCCGCCGTGTAGATGTCGAACATCTTCTTATAGAACAAATCCACATCGAAATGGGGATCAATGCGCTTTTGGAACCCAGCGCACACAGCCAGAATCTTTTCCGAGGCTGAATACTGACTCTGTATGGCGTAGCTGGTCAGTTCACGGGTGTTGTCCAGCTCCCGGAAGTCCTTTGTTGTTCGTGTGCTTCGCCATGTGTACATTGCGTGCTCCTAGGAGAGGATCACCTGGACGTTGTCCAGGGCCATGACCGGCTCCTGGTCGCCGTTTATGGTCAGTGAATCCACGAACGCCGCGCCGTCTCCCAGGGCTATCTGGATGCGTTGAATGTTCGTTATGCCGTCCACGGACATGGCCGGACAGTAGAAGCGGGACGCGTACACCGTGGAGGCCAGGCCGACGCGCGCATTGCCGGACGTGGTGTTCATGCCGTAGAAATCGTCGTAGAGGGCCTGTTGCAGGGCCTCTATTTGTTCGGTTGTCGGCGCGCTGCCGGGTCCCAACGTCACGTTGATGTAAAAATTGGTCGGCGTAGGACGCAGAATCCAAAACGTATAGACCGCGTTATGATAGTCCGCATCGGTGAACGTCACCTGGGTATTGCCGCCGGTATCCGCTCCGTTGTCCTTTTTACGGTAGATGGCCTCGGCGATGGCGTCGTCTTCGCCGCCGTAGATGCAGACCGTGATGCCGTGGCCGGGGACGGTGACGCCGAACTTGGTTATGGGGTTCGGCCCGATGTTCTCCAGAACCTGCACATCCAGGACGTCGGGGATGTTGGCCAGGGTTCCGAAAAGCGCTCCGGTGGATCCATGGGCGTTGGCGGCCACGGAAGCGGCCCGGCGGGCCTCGAATTCCGACCGCGTTTCCATGTTGCAGCCAGTATCCCCGGCGGCGGCGTTATCCACAGTATCCCAGCCAGGGATGGTGGTGACGATGGAGGTCACGGCATGGGGGGGAATTTCGATAGGGCCGTTTGTCGTGACCCGGAAGGTGGTCTGCGCTGTGCCGGAAGCGAATCCCTGCCCGATGGTGACGGAGCTGTTGCACAGAAGCGTATCCCCGGTCACAGACTGGACCAGAGCGCCATAGGGAATGACGGTGCCGTTTAAGCCGGTCAACTGACAGGTAACGACGGTCGGCTCGTCAATCTGGCGCTGCAGAAAGTAAATGTAGCCCAGCGCGTCTTGCCAGCGGCCGTCGGACACGTAAGGATTGAACATGCTCGACAGATAGAGCATTCCGGCGTTCTTGGCCTCGATCTCCGCCACTTCGCCGTCAATGAGTTGTCCCGCTGGAGTAGTCGGCTCCGTATCCAAGGGAGGCTGATCGGCTTCAAAGAAAGCCGCTGCCCAATCCGTTGCCACGCCGTCGCGGATATCCGCCGTGTCCGGGGCGGTGAGTCCGGTGGCCGGATCAAAAATAAGTCCGGATCGCGCCATTTATCTGGCCCTCCACAGTTGTGAATTGTATGTCGCCGCTTAAATTCCGCGTTTCTGGGTCGAGGTCGGTAATATCCACGGACAACACCTCTTGAACATCTGAAACTCGCAGGGCTGCCTCCCGCAGGTAGGAGCGCAGAACAGACTTGCTCACCTGCTGGCCAAGCTCCACGATGAAATGAGGGATGCCCTGATCTTGGATGAAATAGGCGTCGTTTGTGAACAGACGCGCTTCATTGGCCACGTTTTGCGCCGTGGCCATGTCATCGCCTGTAAGGGCGATGCGCCCTGTCCCGTCCAGGGTGAGATCCCACGCGCTATTAAGCGTCAGCGTTCGCCTGGTATGCATTATGTTCCCTCAACCGGAGATTGGGTGGCGCCGCCGCCGGGCATGACGCCGGAGTGGAGGTGCGTCTCGACGGTGACATTGTTGGAAACCGTATTTCCGCCCGTATTCTGAATGCCGCCGGAGTTGGTGAGCCCGCCCGTATTGGCGATGCCCCCCGCATAGTTAATGATGCCGCTACGGAATTTGGCCGGGCCGTTGCCTAGCCCCATCGCTTCGCCGTCAAAGACCAGACTGCCCTGTATCCACACGTCGCCGGTAAAGATGGCTTGCGGCACGTCAACCGTAACTTCGCCCGTGGCGGAGACGCCGATGTTGCCCGCCTTCGTGGCGATATCAACATCCCCTGAATTGGTGGTGATCTCGATATTTCCGGATTCCCGGCAGGAGATGTCGATATTGGCGGCCTTGGTGCTTAAGGAGATGTTGCCCGTGGCCGGGTTCAGCTCCAGCCATATTTCCGGGGCCTGGCCTAAAAAGCCGTTCAACAGGTAGCCGTCGGCCAGGTCGTAGGTGCGAAAGCTGCCCGGCTGAACCTGATCGCCCTTGCCCGTGACCACGCCCGTGCTGTCGCGCTTCATGGCCACCAGAATGGCCTTGTCGCCCGGCTGCGGGTCCATCACTATGGCCGCTTTCCCAGCCTGTGGGCGGAAAAAGGGCATATGCGGGATGGAGGTTTGCGGCAGCGTGTTGTTAAAGCCGTCGGTCTGGCAGACCAGGGGCGTCGCGTCGGCGTAGCCCGCCGCGCCGCCCGTGCTGTTCTGGTCAGCCTCGTCTATGGAGACCACTTCGGCGGTGTTCACGGTGTCGCGGATCATCTGCTCGACCAGAAAAGAAACCGCATTGGTCATCGTGTTGCCCGAGGTCAGGCGCTTTGTGCCTTTGACTTCCTGGTTGTTATTTCCCCCCCCCTGTTGGGATTTTGCGGAATATTGCACACCGCCTGCTGTTTCATCATAACTCACCGCGTCGATGACGGATTCCCATCTGCCGGTGACGGCGCCGGAGCTGGTGTTGGCAGCGGAACCAGAGCTAGAGGCGGTGCTGGAATTTGAGCTGGCGCTAGAGCTGGAAGTGGAACTGATGCTGTTGGTGGTTGTCGTTCCGGCGCTGGCGTCGGGGATGTACGACGTGAGATAGTGCGTCAGCTTGGTGATAACCCATGTGCCGTTGGCTCCCGGCACAGTGCTTTTTACCTTGACCAGCCCGCCGAACATCAGATTGGGATTGAACAGACATCTACATTGGATGCCGGTTTCGGTAAGCTTTGGATAATTAACTAACCCGTTGTTTGTGTCCAAAGACTCGGCAGCGCCAAACCGGGCCTCTCCGAGCGGGCAAACAGTGACATTGCCGTCGTCCACTATCAGATCGTAGCCTTTCAGTTTTGCGAGCCCTATCATTTTGTCATAGGCCGAGCCGGAGAGGTGTGCATTTTTGACCGAGCCGGTCACGTTTGCATTTTTTTCGTAAGTATATCCCGCTTTCTGGGCGAAATGTGCGAAAAGCTGATGCACATCAGCCGAGTCAGTCACTGACATTGGCGGGTCGGGGATTTGTTGCGCGTGATCGCCGGTTCCGGCCTCAAAATGCATGAATGGATTGGGAGCTTGGCTGAAGTCCGCCCAGGCGTGGGTGATGTCGCCTCGATAAATGAGCGCCAAATGGCTGCCGTCGTTTCCAGCCCGGACGCTAATTACGCTATTAGGCGACGCAAGCGGCTTAGGATTAAGCTGGGCCAACTGCGCCATGGTTTCCTGGCTCAAACCGTAGATGTCAACGAGAGCGGTGTTTTTGTCCGGCAGTCCCGGCTTGGTCACGGTTACGTTGCAAGCGAACCCTTTGAAGGTTTTTGTAGCGCCTTCCCCCTCAAATGTTCCACCCTTCAGGGTAATGGCGATCTCAATAATTTTTTTGCTGAAGCTCTGGGACATCTGAGTACCTCAAGCTTTGGGGCGATTCGTCCCTCGCTGTGGCTTTTGAAGTTTGCCGCCGGGAGAGAGAAGTGCTATGCGCCACATAAGCTACATTCTGAAGCGTTTGGGGAGAGCGAGAATTCGCAGGATCGCGCAGATTCACGCACTTTCGGG
>Ga0123354_10011957_pt1 | contig 13440 bp, 11 predicted proteins | sample TergutLab28metaG_2_FD_97872 | JGI IMG/M metagenome (GOLD analysis project Ga0123354, IMG submission 97872) | Labiotermes labralis P4 segment gut microbial communities from Petit-Saut dam, French Guiana - Lab288 P4 | ecosystem: Host-associated > Arthropoda: Insects > Digestive system > Gut ... | reverse complement strand
TGGGGACCCGTTGCGCTGACCACGTGACACCCCTCTATCCGCAAAAGTTGGCACTAACTTCGCCGACCGGCGGCGGCCGCTCTGTCGGTATAGTTCGCGTGCGAACTAAGGCCACGGAGTTTTTTTTTAATACAAGTAACGCAGCAGAATGAGACAAGGTATCACTGCACACTTTTGAATTATTTCTAGTTCGACGTGCACAATTACCATTTCACACACACGCACACATACTGTCGTAAAAAAAACGCCTATACCCACATGCAGGTAGTCTACTAGACAGAATTATTGTTATAAAATAGGTCACTGAAAATTACCACCTGTAACAGTATGACATATACACGTGGAAATGTCAAGGAATTGACGTGTTCTAACAGTAACAGCGTTATGTAAACTGCAGCTACACCTGACCTTTACATTATGATGCAAAACAAAGCATTACCACGACAAAGAACAAACGTACATCCACAGGTCACGTGCGCTACATTAAATAATGTCCCATTTCTTAGTCTATCTGTCCTTCGGCACCATTCCTCAGCTCTAAATCAATAAGTCAATATACTTGAAACTCAGGACAGATATCGTGCCATTAGAGGTCATTCCTTTCCCATACATTTTCTTCTCTCATTTGTAACATTACAGCCACAGCAATACATGTGCGTGGGTGTGTGTGTGTGTGTGTGTGTGTGTGTGTGTGTGCGTGTGTGTTTGAGAGAGATAGAGAGACAGACAGAAATAAATAAATAAAGGAAAAAAGGAAGGTGGGAGCAACGTTATACACAAAGATGAATTTTACTAACTCATTTTTAGGGACAGCAGTTCTAATGCTGCAGTATTCCCAAGAAAATAGAAAGAATAATAAAAAGAAGAACGAAATAACAAGAATATTAATAAGGGGACCCAAGAACGACAAAAGCACGAATAAGGAGATGGTAAAGGTAAAGGTAAAGTTCCGGCTGTGCTGTGCCGAATTCAGCCAACATTACGTAGACGTAAGAGAGGAAGTAAAAGTATCGTTCCGCGTATTCGTGCATTCAGCACTTCCCCATCGCTATAGCCCCTGCAAACGGACCGTGTTTTCATTAGATGGAAAGCAAAATGGGCCTCAGAACCGGTCTGGACGCGGTGGAGTGGAGAAAAAAATGTGTTCACTGGCCGGGAATCAAATCCCGAACCCCGTTCTTCAGCCCGTAGCCTGATCATTGTACTGAGTTTTGCCGGCCCTTAACCTTCCAGCGACAGCATTTAAAAACCATAATATCAGCCGTCGTGCTGATGATAGTATCATTCCGCTGAGTTTTCGCATGTACACGTATTTAGCAGAAAGTCGTAAATGATACAGCACAAACATGTAACTGCAGACTACATGACTGCAAGCGACACTCACAAAAATATTACATTCCCTTCAAGGGGTTAAGAGACAGTAGCTGAGGCACAAAAGTTATAAACTTGCAAAGAAGATTTAAATGGTGAAAACATATTTACGTAATCGTGGAAAATATCGCCTATTTTCTCGGTCAGATATCGATCGTCGCGCGTCATCTTCTGAGCAGATGTCGATTAATGATATCCAGCAGCAGGTATCATAAACTTGATTCAGTCAGCAGTTGTAGATACATTCAAACGTGGGACCTACTCCAAGCAGTCTGCAGGCAGAGGACTTCGTACAGCTGTCTTTTGTAGAGTTGTCACTTAGCAATTTTGTTGGAACGTTAACTTCACTTCTTGATATTCCACACTCAAGAGAGACAAAAGACGTAACTAATTTTCGGCCGTGCTTCAAATCGAGCCGAAACGTAAATTTTTACTGTGTGAGTGCACGTCTTTTTGGGGTCCTCGTTGTGTCTAACGCCGATTTCCTTACAAAAACAACCACAATTACGAACGTCTTTTTTTGTATCAGACGCATCACTTTCGCAAAACTTTCTATGAAATGTAACTTTATTATTGGTCCATTATGGTATGAACATCAACAGAAAATACAGGAATATAACTCCCTTAAAATGAAAGTGGCATACATGTTTTTCAGCAATTAAAGATATAATTATCAAGAAACGCAAAGTACCTACAATTAGATACATTTTATACACTTGAGCCATATTTTAATTGAAAACAATGTACATTAACCCCACATACACACATACTTGACAGCATTCGTTATAATGTATTCCTTTGTAAATGACATTCCTGTAGAAGCCAAAATACGTAAGAGGAGCAACACCGAATAACAAATGGCTATTTACGATTATAATTGTAATTTGTTGGATTAAATACTGTATACTGTATGTTTCTACGATAGTTTCTTCCACATTTCCTCCACAACCTACGCTTTAGAAAATTATTGTATGTTAGAACTCGTTTTTCAATGTCATGTTTGCCGTTATTTAAAAAATTATAATTTTCTTTGTTCATGGATATATCGAATGTCTATTTCGCAACACAAAACCAACAAGATGCACAAAATTGTTTCTAAGGTGTTTATATTATAATATCACACTGAATATTCCTACTTCTATTATCCTGAGAATGACTGTTCATTGGTCCAGGCAAGCATGTTATTTATGATAATTTTTCCAGATGGAAGACAGTACCTGCAGACCTCAGATTTCACAGCCGTAGGTCCTATGCATAAAATGAAGACGTGGTACCCTGAAGAAGAATAGGCACGTATTTTGCTGTCATAGTCCTGTTAAACTTCCAAGTATTTCTTTTTTTTTGCTTTCCGTTTCGTAGACACTTTTCTCATCTTCGTCTCTCGCCTATCTTCTGATGATTCTTCAAACTACTTTTCTTCCTTGCATTCCTCCAGCCATCCAACTATTTCATAATTTTACCCTCACCCGCAGTTCTTTCAAATAAAGTTAGGCGTAAAATCATTTAACCGAAGTAAATAATTTTACCACGAAAACACAGGACCGTATTTGGGGGGGGCGTGGATTACAGTACTAATCCTTATCAAAAGAAACGCTTTCGAACTTCGAACTCACTTAACTAAAGGAGCTGTTGTGGTGATATACAAATGCCCGATATTTGCTGATATCTTACTGAGCAGCAGAGGTGCATCACATATTCTTTCACACCAGCAGCTACAAAAATAAGATGATGGATTGCCCTACGGAGTCCACGCGAACACTGCGGGTGAAATAAACGGAAACGAAAAGGAGTTAGATTGAAACGAATATATGAAAGAATAAGGACTATGATACTGTATGTATAATGGATACGCAGAGGAAGAAGAAGGAGCCCAGAAGGGAAGAAAAACGCAGAACACAATAAAGGGAAGAAAGACTGACAGAAGGGGAGTTGGAAAAGACGGACGAGGAGGGCTGAGAAAATGGGGAAAGAATGAAAGAGGAGAAAGAGAAGTGTCAAAAAAAAAAGTAAATAAAAAATAGGCGTGACAAGGTAGACAGAAAGAACTAGGTTAGAGGACTGGAAACGGGAATGTGAAACAGACATAAAACAGAAAGAAACAAAGTAGTTAAAGACTAGCCTATACTAGATGACGTGATTCCTGTGCAATTTATTGTCATGAAATAGACTGTTGTTTGGTTTGTGTTGGAGTCCATCAGTGTTGGAGAATTTTATAATGTTCCAGGGTCGATTGGCTACGCTGTGTGCCATGCTGCTTGTAGACTTTACCCACTCTGTTCGGGTTATTAAGGACAGAGTGAGTGAAGGTTTTAGTGGGCTTTGGCGAGGCGTCCAGACGGCGGGGCCGCTCGGCGTCGCGGCAAGACGACGCTTAAGCCAGATGGTGACGCCCAGCAGTTTAGTTTGGTTTATAATAAAGGGCATGCTCTCGAAACAGCAAATACAGACAATGACATCGATTGCGGGCAATTAAAGAAATATAGTACACTCCGGGACAAAAATACAAGTGGAAGCCCTGAGAAAACTGCCACAAAGAGGTGGGAAGACAGAGCTGAATTTCACCCTAACAAAAGTGACTTTTTTTTGACGTTTTGCTGACCGTGCATCTCAGTATATTTATCTCAGTATTTAACCAACTTGATGCACAAATCACTCAATTATTTTACCAACCACTGCGCTGGTATCATCAGACCTATAGGTGTGATGATACCAGATGCTGTGTAATACAATTTTGACCTCCTGATGATGAGCACATGTGCTCGAAACATGTAGAGGTATGAAATAAAACTTATTGTGAAACAAATTTTGTGCATAAAGTTGGTTAAATACTGAGATAAAAAAAGTGACTTTTGTAAAGTGTTTTGGATCTAGCTGGCTCAGAATCGAGAAAAATTAAGAAAACGTGCATTGCAAGTTTCGTAGGCAGTATGTAACAGAATGATCGTGGACTGTGTTATGATATTCAATAATAAAGTGAGTTATTACGAACTGAACAATGCAGATTCGACATCCGGAAGGAGAGAAGTAATTTTTCCTTTCGCCGGCACATGCAGACCGACTCTGGCACCCACCAAATTCTCCGACAGAAAGGCTCTTTCCCCAATATTAGAGCAACCGCAGCATGAAACTACTCACCTCTTCTGGCGTCGCCCCACTCTCGAGCACGCATGAAAGGACGCTTTACTGCATTTTCACCAGTGCAATAAGGAGTCCTAAACTACTTAATGCACAGAATTTTGTGCTATGATGACATACTCAAGCACGCAATTAGCCTAAATTATGTCATAGCATTTTAAAGATTTGTTATTAAATTAGTATTTATCTCAATTACAATGTCAGTTGGAAAATGAAGTTGACGAAATGAAATCATAATACACAATGAGAAAGAAACTAATTACACTCAATTATTTTACCAACCACTGCACTTATATAAATTTATAAAATTTACACCTTAAAACATCAAAACCTTAAAAACGCCCCGACATTAATGTTTTAAGGTGTAAATTTCACAAATTTATATAAGTGCAGTGGTTGGTAAAATAATTGAGTGACTTGACAACATACACGGTATAACAACGAAAAAAAAAACTAATTACAATTTAGTAGTTTAGTTTGTTTGTCAGCAATAGTTAGGCAGTTCAATTGTCTGCATATTATTTATTTATCTTCCAAGTCAAGAACAAAACGATGCTGACTGCCGTACTTCGCAGTCCGTTCCAGCACTGCGCTGCCCAGTATATAACGAGGTCGACTGGAGGTACATCCCTCCGTTCTGTTCTCGGAATGACGGCGGTTTATTTATTACAACTTCACAGCAGCAAATTAGTTACCATTCCGAGCCATGTGACGGAAAAGCAACAAGAGAACTAGCGGTTCCCCTGTACTTGCTCACAGTCGCACCATATCTGCTGGCCTGACAAAGGCAAGCATACTATCTACTACATCATTTTGTGTAACTTTACCCTGGAATACTCACGAAATATCGAACTCACCGAGTAAGTGACCAGCAAATCTTATTTTATATTTGATATAAAACAAATTTAGGCCGAAATTAACATTACGACGGTAAAACAAACAGGGGAGAAAGTGCAGTCTGTTCCCTAGGCAACTACATTTCGAAATAAAATAATACACATTATTTAAAATACGTGTTATTTTCAAAAAGTTATTTAATTTGTTATCAATGTCCAATTTTCCTTCATAAAATATTTCCTAAATAGTTTAGACCACAAAAAACCCTTAAGAAAACAAGAATAAAACTATAGAATACACTGGCCCTTCCAGTCTAGTTATATGGCAGCGAAACTTGGACTATTAAAGCAAGTGACGCCAGAAGAATAACAGCAGCAGAGATGAAATACTTGAGAAGAAGAGCAGGATGCACTTGGACAGATTACAAAACACATGCACAAATTGCAAAGGAGTTAAAAATAACACAAATTTTGGACAAATTACTGGAATACAAGAGAAACTGGATACAACATGTAAATAGAATGCCTGGAAATAGATTACCCAGGGTAATGAATCACTACTCTCCGACAGGCAGAAGGAATCATGGTAGACCTTTGAAGAGACTTCTGGATATGTGAGACCGGAACGGATCAACAAGTGGTCCAACTCCATGAAAGATATATGATGATGATGATGATGGTGATGATGATAATAATAATAATAATAATAAAACAAAAATGCTTCGGGGCAGAAGAGTGAAAAGTTTCTATCCTCAGTATTGAGGCAGCACTATTCTTCGAAATATCGGTAAATTTTTAACAGATTACCCAATGGTACATACCAGAATATGGTACACTTCACAATTTGAAGAGTCAAATGATTTAGACTTAGGCCTTAGCTATAAGACATTCTACAAAAACTGTCAATGACGGCAAAATGACTTTAAATCTATAAGAAACTAAGTAAAGTCCAGGCTAAAGCGGTTGGTTTTAATTTGATTACCTTAAGCGAATTATTCATAATCCGAGACAATTTTGCTCCCCTTCTCTTTCACCAAAGAAAGTTTTTCTCACGCTGTGGGACTTAAATATCAGAAGATGGAACATGAGGTTTATAATATATGATAATATAAACAGCCAATTATATGCAGCAGTAACAAATTTTATTGATAATTACAATCAGCTCAACATGTTTCGGGCGATAGTTTCGCCCATCCTCAGGAGCACTAGACTGTGTTTACAGCTTGTGTTATAATGCACCGACGATGCTGCCTGCTGTCACCAGCAGGCAGCATCGCCGGTGCATTATAACATAAGCCGTAAACACAGTCCAGAGCTCCTAAGGATAGGCGAAACTATCGCCCGAAACATGTTGAGCTGATTGTAATTATCAATAAAATTTGTTACTGATGCATCTAGTTGGCTGTTTTTATTATTGTATCAATGATGCACAGTCACACAAACATCAAATTTACAATATATGAATTTTCGTTAACGATTTACCCCTCTAAAACTAAATTAATCTACATTATATACAAATATTCAGTCCGCATTTCACAGATAACAGTGCGTTTCCATTCGGAATAACCAGTCGGTGAAATCTGTACATTAAAAAATCGATGTTTATTGTATTATACAAAACAAACACACATATTGTGTAGGCAAAACGCATTGTGTTGAGGATAAGCCCGACGATATGCCTAGTAAACCCCAGACTTCAAAAGGTTAATGTAATAAAGAATATATAATCTTAAAAATACATTTTTCAGAAAAGAATATCTTCGTTTTTATTGTGGTAGGACTACAACATTCTTTCAAAAGAAGTACCAGAGGGATGCAAAATGCAGAATGTGAAGGATCAGCAATCTAAGATCCTCGACATACAGCCACTTCATTCTTAACATAAACCTCATGTTTTCATGGTTCATCCCTTTATTACTAGCGAGGTTCTGTAGATCGCTTAGTGATGGCAAAGGCATATTGCGTGGTGTGAAGATAATGCAACTACCTAATTAGGGAGGCTAGCTTTTCGGTACATTAATAACTCAATTTAAAATTCGAACGCTATGCAACCCCCAATAAGGTATAAAGATTATTACGAACGACTGCTTATTTAAGGGTTTCCGCAACTGAGAAAACTCAAGAAAGGCCGCAGGTAGGAAGGCTGGTAAAATAGCGACATTTAAACCTTGCATCTAGTGATTACAGCTCCAGACTATTGTTCTAACACATCAGACAAATACATTCTAATACTGATATATTCTATCCAGCACATTTACGTACAGAAAGTGTCACTGCTAAACACAGACTTAAAACTTTTTGGTTATTTAGTGGCTCTGTTATTTGTTAAAACGAAGTAGTGTCGGCAATAAATGAATGAATGAGTCCGGAACACTAGAGGAATGATACTAAGCAGGGAAAGTCGAAGTGCTTGGAAGAAAAACCTTTGTCAGTGGTACTTTGTCCACCACAAGTTCCAAACAGACTGGCGGTGAAACACTTGTTTGTAGGTTCTGAATCTGATGTACTAAGGTCGGAATCATGCAGTACGGTTGAGTCGACTCTAAATCCATTAACAGTCCACCTACAGCATGCCAAACAAAAATTCTCTCTTTCAAAACTGCTGTCACAAGTCTGAATGCTTTGTAATCAGATGCGTGTGTGTGTGTGTGTGTGTGTGTGTGTGTGTGTGTGTGGAGACCTGTTTTTGAATCTGACTGAAAATTACTCTTTTTCAGTCCTTCCTTTGAGTGAAAGCAAAACCCGGCGAATGAAATCAGGCGCAAGTATCCTGTCATTTGCGCCGACCTGATTACAGGGACCAAGTGTACAGCGAGATTTTATATGCTGTTCGGATCAGCAATTTGGCAGTCTTGTCTACATCACGATGCAAGGCACAGAATTTTCTATGTGGTGCTGACCAACTGAATATCAGTTTTGTTTTTAGGTACACATGACAACTGCCCTTATTCCGTAAACAATAAAATTTAGCTAAATGCGCCCTAAAGAACTCCGAGTTTCGAATAAAGAAATCGCATCTATTACTTCTGCAATGTTCATCCGTCTGTCTGCCGTCTGTCCACTTGAAAACGCGCACAAAACACTCGAACTACACGGATGAAATTCAAAATGATAAACCTAAACTAAATTGTATCAAACCATATTAACCTTGATTAGTTTAAAAAAATACAAGGGTTCCTTTCCTCAGTGGCATAAATTAACGCTTGTGTACCGTGTAACATTTGGTGAAATAATAACACAGTCCTACGATTAAAATTCAATTAAATACCACCACAGCACACAAAATGGTTCCTGAAAGAAATCTGAAACGGTGGTTGTACCACAATCATTTGAATTCTCTATCAGGGTCACGTAATGTATGTCAAAAAAAAACTTAAAATTAAGATGGGTTACATAGTTACAATTTTTAAGATAAACACAATGTCCTTCCTATTCCTTCCGAGAAATGCTAAGCGGCTTGCTATTTACCACATCCACTTCAGTCACAGTGCTCCATCAACATATCCAGAGGTTTAAACTCAATGGGATGTTACGAAAATTTCTAGGGGTCTATAAGGTACTTCGTGGGCCGAAAATCTCCAACACGGTCACCGAAAGAGGAATTTAGATTATGTCCCTTAAGGAAACGGAAACAGCCTTCACTATGTCGGATACCTTCCTGCTTCAGTTTTAACACGCTGCTCCCTACTTCACTTGTGCAAGACACAAGTTCAGATTGGCGTGAAATTGGGTAAACAATGGTGAGACCTAGAGCAGTCAATCACGACAAGAGTCGGTACCGATCGCAGTATCACACTTCACGGAGTTCAGATGGGCGGGAAACATAGCACGTATTGGTAAACCATAAATGTGTCAGAACTTCGTTGAAAAAGTGCGAGCCCTGAAGGGAAGATATTATAAAAATGGACATTAGAAACCTGAAAAAGAGTTACGTGAAGTGCCTGAACTATTTTAGGGCAGAACTCGCGGTTTTTGTGACAAAGGTCACAAATATTTAAGATCGATTATAACAGGAATCTTCTGTAACACTTCAATATCCATAGACGCCTTCGTCTACTATAGCCAATACGATTTACCGGAAGTGCATTGCAGGACGACGGCACGGTATTCACCGGAATAAGGTGAGGGAAACTAAAAAAGAAAAAACTCTCTATCAGAAAATCTGGGATTCATTGCGAGTCAGGCGCGAACTTGCTGACAGCTTGATGGCCAATGAAATATCTCAGTATGTGAAGGGAATGGATGAAAGAATAACATTAAAGCTTTCGGCCAGAATGGCTTAAATCCTGTCATATATGTGACTACATTTGCGTCAGATGTACTAAAGCTGCGTTAAGCAATTCAGAGGCCTGGCTAAATTTAACCGTTCAATCACGTGGTTAGTAAATCAAGATCTTTACGTCAGGTAATTGAGCGGATTCGGTTTGTTTTGTGATTTCCAAATGTGCTCATTCCTTTAAAATTATTCCTTTAATATCTAGCAGTTATTTTATTTACCACAAAGTTGAAAATTAACCCTTTGACGCTTAACGACCCCTATAGGGGTCGTACCGCACCGCTAACCTCTAAACGTTTCATTTTATATATTTATTCAACAAATAAGGGTACTGAACATTTTAAACATGGTATATACTCTCCGTTCTTTTCTCTTCAAAATGCAGTTTGTTTCATAATTCTAACATATTTGGTTCCTGTATTATTCACATTTTATATACAGGATGTCCTAAAATTAAAAAAAAAATAATTCCGGCGCCAAAAGTTTAAAAAATGTTACATTCCGCACACAGAGTACAGTTATTTGGTTATTATCTTAGAACAATCATAATTTATTTCCCTATACAAAATTGATTGGTTGTATACTGCGCGGTAAGAACCAACTACTGACATATAATTCATTATCTTTTCACTTTACACAACCATCCGGAAAAATGGGATCGCGCTGTACGAGTATGGTTCTTCTCTGTATAACTCATCGTGTTTCAACTAATAATCCCTCAGAAGGACAATATTTTACATCACTTGCTGGCATTAGAAGTACTGCACACATGTAGCATAACAAAAAGGGTTTCCGAAAATGATTCCAGAAATGTTTCAGGCGTACCAGAGATGCTCGACCGCGGGCAAAACGTAATTCTTTTGGCAGAATCTGTCCCTTTTTCAGTATTCAGATCGCGAACTTTACAAAATGTTCGCGTACTTTACAAAAAGTTCACATCTAACTTCATAGGTGTCCTCACAAACCTCACACCTTACAGAAATTTTATACCTAGGCTTGATAACAGACGTCTTTCTCATGCTAATCTACGACTTCTTCTTGAAAGGGTTTCAGTGTGGTTAATACATGGGACTTTCACTACATAACGCTACGCAAATCCTGCGGAAGCGGTGCTTCTAAATTTACAATGTTTGTGGTGTCATAATTTGAAAACACCATATAATTAAATAAACGGAATGTATTTATAGTGTATGTGAATGTGAAATCTCTAGGGCGATTGGTGTTGCAAAAATAAATTATTATTAATATTACAGTGGGGGATCTCGGTAGCACAGTGGTTAAGGTGCTGCGCTACAAATCGGGAGGTCGCTGGTTCGATTCCAGATGGTGTCATTGGAATTTTTCATTAACATAATCCTTCCGATCGCGCTATGGCCCTGGGGTCGACTCAGCCTCTCACAGAAATGAGTACCAGGAGCATTTTCTAGGGGTAAAAGCGGCCGGTGCTTAAGGCTGACAACCTTACCACCATCCTGGGCCATTGTCATGAAACCTGGGAACCTTAACTTCCTGGAACCCTCAGGTCACCTCGGGCCTGTAATGGGACTGATTTACCTTTTACCGATATTAGTGTGGTATAAACATCGCAATAACTGAAATCTCAATACCACTCGCTTTCTGTAGAACAGATACTACATTTCTACACTTTACAGAAGGCTGGACAGTTTGTAATTTTACACGGACTTATTTCTTTCGAGTGAGTATCTCTGCTGGTGGTTCTGTGCTAATGACCTTCACTATGGCGTCTTCTTAAGCCAGTCAAACAGGCCAACATTATATCTTAGCGTATGCAAATTTCGTGCCAATGTTTACCTCCAATTATCAATGTCAAGGGTTGCCGTCAGGGCTTGCATCATAGCAGTCAAACAGGCAACACCAGAAATATTATACCTACGGCTGTAAGAGTGCTTATATTGTTGCACTTATTCTTCGTATTCCGGTTCGAATCTCGGGCGGTTCTACCCAGAACGTAGCTTACACAAAACGCAACTTCATAACTGGTACGTTTCTCCTACATTGTTAGGAAGAACAAAAAAAAATATATATCGAGGCCATGGCTCAGGTGGTTAGATGTCGGCTTCTCAATGCTTCTCACTTGTCACTCACCCCAGGCTATTTCATATGGAATTTGTGGTGGACGAAGCAGCACTGGGACAAGTTTTCTCCGAATACTTCGATTTTTACCTTCACGTATTACGCCACAAATGATCCGTATTCATTCCTCTATCGCCGAAGCCATATAATCTCAGTAACTCGTTTAACAACGCTACTCTCTCCCTCGAAAGAAGGATAATATATAGTAAATACGCGATAAAATAAAAGACCTACATACACACTTTTTTTGTTAGAAAACCTCAATGGCAGTGGCGCAGCGTAACATCCCAGAAGGACGGACATGTCAATTACATCATTACGAAAGTCGCAATTTGTGGAAACTTGACGTCCACACGAAAAGCGCGCGCTAGTGTTAAAGCATTAGGTTTTTAAGATGTGAACTACACTTGACAGTCTCAGGATAAAGTCCCAATTGTGGGCACATATATACGTATACACACATACATACACACAAAAACATATCATATTTAATGACAATGAAAATCTACGTTGCTTAGCAGTTTCGTAAATTGAGTGTATAATTATCAACTATGTATGAAAAATCAAGTTAAATGAAGTTGGATTTTTTTTTGTCTCAAATAATATGACGTTCATACCAAACTTCATAAATTGTTTGAAACTGGACCAAAACGTGCAAGCGGATGTGGGTACTTTAGGAATGTAAGCTAGAAAACATCTGTGAGATGAGTCACTTTGCCTTTAAAGTGTGCTGTAGGCTACCAGTGGTAATAACAAACCGTAACATTCAAGGAGTTCCTAATGCAAGGAATGCAAAAAAAAAAGTTTCTGTTATTGGCAGTAAAACATCACGGGATTTGAAAGATTGGCTGATATTACTGCGAGATTACGATTTCTTCCATAGAGGTGGAAGACTTTTGTGCATAATATTTGACCTTGAATTTAAAATTCCTCCTAGGGTTTCTGGAATAACAACTAGAAGCTGGCGTAGGCAAATCTATGACAGGAACGAGTCACTGCAAAACATGAACCCACGATAACACATAAGCCCATATGCGACTAGCGATGTACAGTCTGGCATTGGGACAGGTTCTGCTGCATGTACTGCGGTTGTTCCCTGTCAGTACCATTTCACCAACGCTCCATTCACCCACCTATCGCTGACGCAATACAACCTTACCAACAGACGGTCTCATTAAACACACTTAACAAGAAAACGGAAGACACAGCGCAACATCCCAGAACACTGCCATCTCAAGCTGTATTTTCCATTCAGGTGATTCAGGATACAGTTCAATGGCTGTAAGTTCTGGAGACGATACTAAGCCTTCAAACTGCGGAACAGCTGCGTGTCTAATTGGAAATGGTTGGTAGTGACGTTTTCTTTTGAATCGTTCTGCTCTTCCCCTCCGCATCTCTGGGTACATATTGTCAATATCACATTATTCTACGGACTGTTTCAGTGTTCCGACCAGCTTTCTGTCACGTTTTATCCGAAAGAAAACTGAATCTGTTTCACATGCAAATGACGGTGACACCATTACGTCATTATCTGCAGTTAGCACCTCTCAGAGAACACGCTGAGACTGACTCATAAAACTAATCTTGTAGAATGATATATTTCAGTACACTAAACTAAAACTAAACTCCGTGGCCTTAGTCCGCACGCGAACTATACCGACAGAGCGGCCGCCGCCGGTCGGCGAAGTTAGTGCCAACTTTTGCGGATAGAGGGGTGTCACGTGGTCA
>Ga0123354_10011952_pt1 | contig 13441 bp, 10 predicted proteins | sample TergutLab28metaG_2_FD_97872 | JGI IMG/M metagenome (GOLD analysis project Ga0123354, IMG submission 97872) | Labiotermes labralis P4 segment gut microbial communities from Petit-Saut dam, French Guiana - Lab288 P4 | ecosystem: Host-associated > Arthropoda: Insects > Digestive system > Gut ... | reverse complement strand
GACGCGGATACGGCCCCGCTCGCCCTCATAGGATATGACGACGTGGTAACGTTCACAGCGAATTACGCCTTAGAGGAAGACACGCTGGAGGTCACCCTCGCGTCTGTACCTGTGGGCGCAGATCGGTTCTTCACAATCGGGGACCTGGCCGAGGAAACGTACAGCAAGCCGTTCAAGGTCTCCAAGGAGGAGGTCCTGACCATCAGGTCGGACCTGCCCGGATACGTGTTCCTGAGATGGGATGACGGAAAGAGGATCATATCCTTAACCGAAGAAACGGAAGAACTTGAGCTGTCTGAATACGAAGAAAAGGTAACATTCACCGTTCACTATGAAACACCCGAGAACACGCTGCATATCACCCTCGAGTCCAACCTTGCGGGCGCAGAATTATTCTACACCATCGAAGACCTGGAGGAAGAACTGTACGAAGCGCCGTTCTATATCAGCGTTTCAAAGAACGAGAGACTGACCATCAGGGCCGGGGACGTTACAGGATATGAATTCCTGAGGTGGGACGACGGAGAGAAGATCGTTTCCCCTGATGCAGATACGGACCCGCTCGTCCTGATAGGGTATGACGAAGAGGTAACGTTCAATGCGAACTATGCCTTGGAGGCAGATACGCTGGAAGTGACCCTCGTGTCGGTACCAGTGGGCGCTGACCTGTTCTTCACAATTGGGGACCTGGCCGAGGAAACGTACAGCAAGCCGTTCAAGGTCTCCAAGGAGGAGGTCCTGACCATCAGGTCGGACCTGCTTGAACATGTGTTCCTGAGATGGGACGATGACTTCACTCCTGTCCACGTTTGGTACGACGAGGAAGTGGCAGCACTGCTTCTGGACCCGTATTCAGGATCGGTACAGTTCACCTCTCGCTACGAGAGGCCGGAAGATGCTCTGACGGTCACCCTCGAGTCCAACTTGGTGGATTCAGAACTTTACTTCACGATAGACGACCTGCCGGAGGAATTGTACACCGTACCGTTCAATGTTTCAAAGAACGAGAGACTTACCATCAGGGCCGGGGACGTTACCGGATACGAATTCCTGAGGTGGGACGACGGAGAGAAGATCGTTTCCCTCGATGCAGATACGGACCCGCTTGTCCTGATAGGGTACGACGAAGAGGTAACTTTCAACGCAAAATATGCTTTGGAGGCAGATACGCTGGAAGTCACCCTCGCATCGGTACCTGTGGGCGCAGACCTGTTCTTCACCATTGAAGAACTGGCCGAGGAACCCTACAGCAAGCCGTTCAAGGTCTCCAAGGATGAGGCCCTGACCCTCAGGGCGGGAGAAATGACCGGATACACATTCCTGAGATGGGATGACGGAAAGAAGATAATATCTCACACCCCTGAAACGGAAGAGATCGACCTGGACCCGTATACAGAAAAGGTAAGGTTCACCGCGAACTACGCCACGAACGCAGATGCCCTTGCAGTCACTCTCGAGTCGACGCATCCGGAAGCTGAACTTTACTTTAAGATCGGAGACCTGGAGTACGAACTGTACGACGCACCGTTCTTCATCAATGTATCGAAGAGTGAGGTCCTCATCATCAAGGCCGACGGCATCACCGGATACGAGTTCCTGAGATGGGACGACGGATCGAAGATCGTATCCCACACCGCCGAGACGGACCCGCTTGTTCTGATCGGATACTCCGGAGCGGTGACATTCACCGCGAACTACGAAACGGAAGAGGACACACTTACCGTCACCCTGCAATCGAAGCCTGTGGGTGCAGACCTCTCATACAAGATCGAAGACCTGGCGTATGAACCGTATGACGGATCATTCAAGGTCTCTAAGTATGAGGCCCTGACCCTCAGGGCGGGAGACATGACCGGATACACCTTCCTGAGATGGGACGATGTGTCGAAGATCATATCTCACAACGCAACGACTGGCGAACTCGACCTGTCAGGATACGATACAGACGTGACATTCGTCGCGAACTATGCAACGAACGCAGACACGCTGACCGTCACACTGGCATCGGTTCCGCCGGGCACAGACCTGTTCTACACGATCGGTGATCTGGCAGAGGAACCGTACAGCGGGCCTTTCAAGGTCTCGAAGAGCGAGGTCCTGACCCTTAGGGCCGGAGACATGGCAGGATACGAATTCCTCAGATGGGACGACGGAAAGAAGATAATAACAGGCGTTCAAGAGACAGACGAACTTGTACTGACCGGATACTCCGGTTCGGTGACCTTCACCGCGAACTACGAAACGCCGGAGAACATACTGACAGTCACCCTGGAATCGACACATCCCGGCGCAGATCTTTACTACAAGATCGGAGGCTTGGACGAGATACTCTACGACACGCCCTTCCCCATCAGCGTCTCAAAGAATGAGGCCCTTACCCTTAGGGCGGGGGACGTCGACGACTATGAATTCCTCAGATGGGACGACGGAAAGAAGATAATTTCCGGCAACCCCGAGACGAACAAACTCGACCTGTCAGGATATGACGGGTCGGTAACATTCATCGCGAACTATGCCTTGGAAGAGGACACCCTGACCGTAACTCTTGAGTCAGGCCCGGCCGGCGCAGACCTGTTCTACACGATAGGAGACCTGGAGGAGGAACCGTACAGCGGGCCCTTCAAGGTCTCTAAGAACGAGGGCCTTTCGCTCAGGGCGGGCGACTTGGGCAGACACACCTTCCGGAATTGGAGCGATGGAACAGAGACCGTCTCCGACACCGCCGAGACAGGCATATTGGATCTGTCGGGCTACGACGGGCCGGTCAAGTTCACCGCACACTTCTTCTCCGGCGAGACCGTGATCAAGAACTACTACATCACCGCCACGGAAGACAACGGTTCAGAGATAGACCCGATCGGGACCTCAGTGGTGACCTACGGAGAGAGCTTGACATTCAGGTTCTCCGCTAAGCCCGGATACCGGATTACAGCGGTCTACGTGGACGGAGTTGCGTTATCACCCGAAGAAAGGGCATTGGGAGAGTACACTTTCACCAACATCATGAGCAATCACACGATCAGCATCGTCTCCGTATCCGGAAGGATAAACCCCGACGCAATTACGCTGACGGTCGAGATCGTAGGCGGGACCGGCACGGCGAAATACCGTGTCGAATCCCCGCTTTCCCGTGCGGAAGCCCCCTACATAAGTTTCGTAGGGTCCCAGACCATACAGCCGAACGCCGACCTCTACACAACGGTCGATGTCGGCGAGGGATACACGTTCGTGAGATGGACGGGAGATGTCGTATCCACTGAATTGGAACTGTTCTTCCCTGACGTGGAGGTAGACATATACCTGATCGCGCACCTTGAGGCCGGAAGCGGCCCCGCCGGGGACGGCGAATGGGCGTTACTGAACCTCATATTAGCAATACTCGCGTTGTTGACAGGCATAATCGCGGTCATAGCGGGAAGAGGACGCACGAAGAAGGACGACGAAGAGAAGAGGGCCAAGTCATCTCTGATACTCAGGCTCTTGGCGCTGATCATCGGCATCGTGTCGATAATAATATTCCTGATCACGGAAGACATGAGTCTGCCAATGGTAATAACAGACATGTGGACACTGCTGATGGCGATCCTGTTCGTTGTGACCCTGATAATTGCTGCGGTCAGCTTCAGGTTCGACGAGGACCCGGAGGATGAGGAGAGAAACAGAAGCTGATCCGAACGCAACTCAACGGAATAGAACCAAACGCCCTTACAAACCATTTCGCGGGAGACCTTTCCCGCGGCTTTTTCCTTTTCCACAATCTTCTCACGAAGCGCATTACGGCATGCCGGAACATCGGCGCAGAGGCCGGCAATGGACCGGAAACGTATGCGGGCGGACGCCGCACAGACCTTGCCGCCCGCGGACAGCGCGAACAGCCGGCAACAAAAAAGGAGCATTTATCTAACACAATCTCCTTCCTAAAGTGTACCCCCGAGAATGTGAGGTGCCCTTAAAAGGAGGTCATGCAGTTGGTCAAAATAAGAAGGGCTATAATCAGCGTTTCAGATAAGAATGGTGTATTGGATTTTTCGAAAGAATTGACTCAGATGGGTGTCGAGATAATATCGACCGGAGGTACGTACCGACTTCTGAAGGATAACGGGATACCCGTAAGAGAGGTGGCGGAGATAACGGGATTCCCGGAGATGCTGGACGGTCGCGTAAAAACGCTCCATCCGATGCTTCACGGCGGGATCCTCGCAAGAAGGGACATCCCCGAGCACATGTCAGCGATCAAGGACAAGGGGATAACCCCGGTCGACATGGTCGTGGTGAACCTGTATCCTTTCAAGGAAGCTGTCCTCAAACAGGGAGCAAAGTTCGAGGACATTGTTGAAAATATCGACATCGGCGGCCCGAGTATGATAAGAGCCGCGGCAAAGAATTACAGATCGGTCGCGGTGGTCACAAGCCCGGACCAATATCCTGCGCTCACGGAAGAGTTGCGCCTCAAAGGAGAGATATCTGAGAACGTTCTCGAAAAACTGATGCTTGAAGCATTCATCGCCACCGCGGAATATGATTCCATGGTCTCCTCATACATGTTAGGCAAGTTCGGCGACGGATTCCCGAGGTCTTTCCCCGTTCCGTCCGAGAAGGTCGAGGACCTCAGATACGGAGAGAACCCGAACCAGAAAGCCGCTTTCTACAGAGCGCCCTTCGCAAAAGGCACCACCGTGGCGAAATCCGAATACCTCCACGGCAAAGAACTATCCTTTAACAACATTCTCGATCTGGACAAAGCCCTCGACATCGCCATGGATTTCGAAAGGCCTACCGCGGTCGTGATGAAACACACCAACCCCTGCGGCCTGGCATCGGACGATGACATCTTCAGCGCCTTCAAGACAGCGTACAACGTCGATCCGCTTTCCGCGTTCGGCTGTGTGATATGCCTCAACCGCAACTGCGATCTGAAGTGCGCGGAGATGATCGCCCAGTATTTCGTCGAAGCGGTCATATGCCCGGATTATGAACCGGGCACGATCGAACTTCTGTCAAAGAAGAAGAACATACGCCTGCTCAGAACGAACGCGCCCATCGCACCTTCGGAAAGGCACAGGGAATTCAAGATGAAGAAAGTGTACGGAGGGCTGCTTGTGCAGACCGATGAGGATGTGGCCATAGACCCGAATAACCTCAAGGTCGTGACCAGCCGTCAGCCTACTCAGGAGGAGATCTCGGCGCTGCTTTTCGCCTGGAAACTTGCCAAACATGTGACGTCGAACGCAGTGGTCTACGTCAAAGGAGAAAGGGCGATAGGGATCGGCGCGGGACAGATGAGCCGCGTTGATTCCGCGAAGATAGCGGCAATGAAAGCGAACGAGCCTACTAAAGGGTCGGTAATGGCATCCGACGCGTTCTTCCCCTTCAGGGACGGCGTGGACGAGGCGGCAAAAGCGGGAGTTACAGCGATCATACAGCCCGGCGGAAGCATAAGGGACCAGGAAGTAATAGATGCGGCGAACGAACACAATATGGCGATGGTGTTCACCGGCTGCAGGGTGTTCAGGCACTGATCCGTCTTATTCTGGGTCTTCGGGGAGGATCGGTCTGCCCTCGGCCTTTCTTTTCATGTGGCCGGCGGGACCGCCCCTCTCCTCTCTTGCTTTATCGATGCACTCGGCGCTGTCGCAGACGAACGCAGCGAAAACGAAGTTCGTGCTGGTCCTGCCGCAGAATTGGCATTTGTAATCATTGAAATCGATCGCCATGCTCCTTCATCGCATCATCCGAATTAAGCATTATCTCTTCCGCAGAAACCGAAAACGCTGTTTCTTACACTGCCGCCCTCAGATCCCGCAGGGCCTGATCCTGTGTGTTTTCTCCCGAAAAAATCCCGAAGAAGAGCGTTCACAGAGAGGATCCTTTCAAAAGACCCAGATCGACATCTAATGAGAAGTGTACCGCTTTTGAGGAGTGCGTAATGGAACCCAGGGAAACTATATCCGCACAGCCTGCAAAATCAACGACGTTCTTTTTGGTGATGTTGCCGGACGCTTCTATCAGAATATTCTCATTGACGGCCCTGGCCTTCTCCCTCATCTCTTTTGTGTCGGACGGAGACATATGGTCCGCCATGATCATATCGGCGCCGTTCTTTGCGGCAAGGATCCCGTCCCCGATGTTCGCTACCTCTATCTCGACCTTCATCCCCTCAGGCCTGCCGCGTACGCGCTCCAGGGCATTCTCTATGCCGCCGCAGGCAATGACGTGGTTGTCCTTGATCAGTATCATGTCGTAAAGCCCGTTCCTGTGGGGCCATCCTCCTCCCAGAGCGACGGCCTTCTTCTCAAAGGCCCTGAAGCCGGGAGTGGTCTTCCTGGTCCCGGCGATCTTCAGGTCGGGGTCCTTTTCCCTCACCATCTGTACAATGGAGGCTGTTTCCGTCGCTATCCCGCTCATCTTCATCAGGAAGTTGAGGGCCACCCTCTCTCCCGAAAGTATCCCGCGGAGCGGGCCTTCGAGGATCATTATTTTTGCATCCTTCTGTACCCTTTCCCCGTCAGCGGTCAGTTGTTCCGCGGAAACACCCAGAAGCCTGAAGGTTTCCGACGCTTCCTCTAATCCGGCGACGACCGCGTCCTCCTCGCAGATGACGCATGCCCTTCCCGGGACATCCGGGACGAGGGCCCCGGTAGTAATGTCGCCGGAGCCTATGTCCTCTTCCAGGAACGGCCTGAGGTCCATCTCAGACATCCAGCTCGAATTCCTTCCCCAGCTCGGGGAGGATGACATTGTAGTCCTGCAGATCTTCGAGGAAGAGCTCTCTTGTCTCGGAATGCATCAGGATCACATTCTCCGGGGCGCATTTTCTGGTGAAGTTTATGATATCGTCGTGGCCAGCGTGGGCAGAGAAATCATATTTCTTGACCTCGCATGCGATCTTCGTCATATCTCCGTCAATGACCATGCTTCCCGTCTCGATCAAAAGCCTTCCGTTTGTATCTTCCGCCTGGTAGCCCACGAGGAGAATAGCATTCTTCGGATCGTTCTTTAGTGTCCTGATGTATTCCAGGACCGGGCCTCCGTCAAGCATCCCTCCGGTAGTTACTATGATCTGACCGTTCGAGGCGTGTTTTCTCATGCTTGAGTTCTTCACCTCCCTGAAGGTCTTTCTGGCCGCGCGCATCGAGCGCGGGTCCCTCAGGTACTCGGGGTAATTCAGGAACAGATTTGTGATGGACCTTCCCATCCCGTCGACCCACATCTCGTAGCCGAGGTTCCTGAGAACTATCATTATCTCCTGTGTCCTGCCCACAGCGAAGCATGGAACGATGACCGTGCCTCCCCTGTCGATGACCTCCTCGATCTTTGAAATGAATGCCTCGATGGTCTCTTCTCTCGAAGGATGATTCCTGCCGCCGTATGTTCCCTCGATTATCAGGTTCTCGCACTTCACAGGCCTCGCTCCGAGGACGAGTTTCTGATGCTGGGTGTGCAGGTCCCCCGTGTAAAGCGTGGAGGTGTCATGCTTGAATTCGAACATGGCGGCGCCCGGAACGTGTCCCGCCGAATGAAGGGTCACGTCGGTCTTCCCGAGTTCAATTGTGTCTTTGAAAGTGAACGGAACAACAAGTTCCATAGTCCTTTCCACATCGTTCGTGGTATACGGTTCGTTGTATTTTTCCGCCTCTGCGATCTTCAGGCTGTCATAGAGCATGACCTCCGATATCTCCGCTGAAAGAGGGGTGGTGAAGACCTCGCAGTTATCCCTTCCGCAGATAGCGGGGACCATGCCGCAGTGATCCAGGTGGCAGTGCGTCAGGAACAGGTGGTCTATCCTCGGCGGCACGATCGGGTATTCTGGCGGCTTGGTAGGGCTCATCCCGTATTCGACGAGCATGGTCTTTTTGTCGCCGGTTATGGTCATTCCCATACGGCCGACCGTGTCCGCACCTCCAAGAAACCTAAATTTCATTATCATTATGGTGTTTCTCCTTTTTGTTTAAATGCCTTCATGGAAGGACTTTTTGTGAAAAGAGGGCCGCGCCGGCGGCACTCTTTGACTGGGAATGTTGAAATGCTCATATTATTGGTCTTTGTGTACGAATGAGGTATTTGATATGCATATATTTAGTTTCCTAAGGTGTGGGTATGTTAGAAAAAGTTGTGCTCAATGCGAAACTACTAAAATATGTATGTATGTTATGGAGACATGGCAACAGCTTCGAACAGCGATAAAATAATAGGCGGAATTGGCATAGCCGCCGCTGTAGTCTTCATAATAGCAATGCTCATAGCGATCGTCACAAAGGACGGTTTCATTTTCGGAAGCGGGACGCTGAACGAACTTTTCACAGAAACAGTCCTCGTCATCGGCTGCGTGATAGCCGGTATTCTGGGGGCAGTATTTGGTCTGATGATAACTCTCGGGAAAGCAGAATCGAAGGTGTTCATAGGGAAGGTCCGCGGTATCCTGATTGTAGCGTCCGGTGTCGTACTTCTGATACTGGGAATGACAGAAGGGAATGATGCGGTCATCTACCTTTTCATGGCGCTGATAATTCTGTCGGCGGCCTCGGATACATTCTACAACTGGGTCGCAGATCAGAAGATACTCATGATATTGTCTATGATACTGTTGCTGATCATAGCGCTCACAGGCGTGCTTAGCCTGACCGGAGATAATCAGGTGATGGGATTTGCTTTCGCTGTCGTCGTTGCGGTCTGGATAATGTTGATGGGAGTAATAAGGTTCATCCCGGTCATAGAGGCTGAGCCGCTGAAAAAGGATAAAAAAGGAAAAGAGAGCGAGTCGAAGAAAAAGAACGCACCCGCTCCGAGGCCTTATCCTGCTAAGAAAGAAGAGCCCAAGAAGGCTGTCGAGAAAGAAAAGGCCAAGAAGGTCAGGGAAGAGCCCAAGCCGGCGGAATCAAAGCCCATGGCTGCAGCCGAGCCCCCGAAAGAGAAAACCAAACCGGCAGAGCCCCCGAAAGAGAAACCGATCAAGGTAATGAGTTCCAGAGAGGCTGCCGCAGCGAGGGAGACCGTCCGCAAGAAAGAAGAGCCGGAGGCAGAGGAGCCGGTGGCAGAGGTTGAGGTCGCTTCAGAAGCGGCAGAGGTTGCCGCAGTACCAGTGGCAGAGGAGCCGGTGGCAGAGGTTGCCGCAGTACCCGTGGTCGAGGAAGAGGTTCTTGCCGAGCCCGAAACAGAAGTAGTTCTGGAGGAAGCGGATACCGAAACGTACACAGACACGGAAGAGGAGAACTTCGACGAGTCCTTCGAGATCACTGAGGACACCCCGGACGCGCTGCTCAGGAGGGCCACATGGAACAAAGGCCTCAGGTGCAGAAGGGACTACGGAGAGTTCCTGATCCCCATCGCATACGTCAAGGCGAAGGTCGCGGTCTATGTGCAGAACGAGGCCGGCGAAAATGACGCCTCCGTCGACGAGAAGCTCATGTCCAAAGGATGGACCGTGCTCCGCTATAAGGAAAGCGACATCACCGACGGAAAAGAGCAGGCAGAGGAGATCAGCAAAGCTGTGAAGGAGAACCTCAGAGCGGACCGTGCAAAGAAGAAAAAGAGCTCCAAAAAATAATTCCCCTTTACAAAACCCCTTCCCTTTTCCATTTTGCAAGAATATATAAACAATCACTCACTTATGGAGCTGGGATGCACGATGGACGAGGCAGCACTACGTCAAGCTTTAAGGAAACTTCTTGATATCGACAACGAGGTCTACAGTACAAGGATGGCCTTCGTATTCTGTCTAGTGTTATCTGCATTCCTGTGGTGGATACCTGTGATAGGGCCTGCCGTCGCCGGTTACGTCTGCGGGAGAAAGACGGGGTCGATGGTGAAAGGCCTGATGTGCACGCTGATCGCGGGGACCCTCCTGCTCTTTATCATCAAAGGGATATCCGCGGTCATTCTTGTGCACGGCGGCTATCCCGGCGTTCCGGCGGACGAGGCAGCGCTTGCATTCACGGGAGTGGCCGGTTCCGTTGCGGCATATCTTCAGACGTTCTTTGCCGAGGGGACCACACAGCTTAACTATCTGGGTCTCGGAGTCGCAACAGTGTTCGGCGCGGTCGGAGGCATCCTTTCCAGGCAGATACGCAAGGAAACGGCCCACCTGATCTCCCTCGGAATGACGGAGTGTTCCGTCAGGCCGGTAGCGAGATCGATACAGCTTTACAATGCGCACAAGGAAATGGGATTCAAGTCCTTCGATGACTGCATGGAGATGCAGAGGATGGCAACCAACGAGAACGACCTGAGCGTCAAGCATAAGGGCGGTAAAGCGGGAAACACAAAAGCGCAGGAAGTAAGGCCCGTAGCGACAACGGTCCAAACCGTCACGACAACAGTGTCAGGCAATGCGGAGCAGGCGCAGAGCAAAGAGCAGGGAAGCCCGTTCGCGGACATTTTGGAGAGGTCCGACCTTAAGAAGGACAAATAAAAAGGCGCGGATGCGCATTCAGATTCACGCTGAAAATATTTTAATACAGTCAACTGTTGTCAGATGCAGAGGTAAAGGCTTGTTCTGCTCCACATGCGGCTCGATGATGTTCCCGAAGGAAGGGGTGTATGTATGCAACAAATGTGGCAACATTAAAGAAATAGGAAACAAGGCGCAGGTTTTCGTTACCAACTCGGAAGACAGAGAAACAACGGTCATAACCGAGAATGTCGCGACACTACCAAAGACAAGGATAACCTGCCCCGAATGCAGCAACAGCGAAGCGTACTTTGTGATAAGACAGACGCGCGCGGCAGATGAACCCGAAACAAGGATATACCGTTGCTGCAAATGCAACTATTCGTGGAGAGAATACTAAAAACCTCAGGATGTATGTTGGTGGGTAAATGTTCAAAGCAGAGATAAAATCGGAAACCCTCAAGGGATTGGTCAACATCATCTCGACACTCATAGACGAGGTAAAATTCATCATCACTCCGGAAGGAATGACGCTTAAAGCGGTCGATCCTGCGCATGTCGCTATGATCGAGCTTAAAGTAGGAGCGAAGGCTTTCGAATCATACTCCGCCAGCGAGACAGAGATAGGTTTGGATCTGGACAAGGTCAAGACGGTACTTAAACTGGCAGGCCAGGGCGATATCATCACCATGGAGCAGGATGAGAACAAAGGAAGGTTCATCTTCAAGATAGGGAACGTAACCAGGTCGATGAACCTTGTGGACACTTCCAGTATGAATGACCCCAAGGTCCCGCAGCTGACGCTTTCGGCGAACGCCGTCATGCTGGTGGATCAGCTTAAGAAAGGGATGTATGCGGCAGAGGACATATCGGATCACATCTCTCTCAGAGCGGACCCGGAATTCTTTGAACTTGCCTGCGAAGGCGACACCGACGATTCCAGTCTGAAGCTGAAAGGCAAGGACCTTGAGAGTCTGGATGTACCGTCGGCGGTAGGAAGTCTATTCCCTCTCGATTATTTCATGAACATAATAAAAGCGATACCCCTGGGAACGATGATGAGGATCGAACTGGACAGCGACTACCCTGTAAAATTGGTATTTGCGCTGGCCAACGGCGAGGTCAGCGTAGTGTATTTCCTGGCACCCCGTATAGAGAGCGATTAAGAGGTTCTCAATGGTTACCACGGAGTATTCGATAGAAGAGCTGGAAAGGAAAGCAAACATTCTTAGGTTGGATGTCATAGAAGCCACTTCGGAAGCGAAGTCGGGACATCCGGGGGGCTCACTGTCGTCTGCGGACCTTATGGCAGCATTATTTTTCAGGGTAATGAGACACGATCCCACAGACCCGATGTGGGAGGACAGGGACAGATTCATTCTTTCAAAAGGCCACGTCGCACCTATACTGTACGCGTCGCTCGCCGAAGCCGGATACTTCCCGAAGGAAGACCTGCTCACCCTCAGAAAGATCGGGTCCTGTCTGCAGGGGCACCCTGTAAGAGGGAAGGTCCCGGGGGTAGAGATGTCCACCGGCTCTTTGGGGCAGGGCCTCAGCATGGCATGTGGCATCGCATTGGCCGGGAAAATGGACGGCAGGGATCACAGGATATTCTGTCTTCTCGGGGACGGAGAGCTCCAGAGCGGACAGAACTGGGAGGCGGCGATGTTCGCCCACCATTATCATCTCAACAACCTCATAGCGTTCGTTGACCGCAACCGTCTGCAGATAACAGGCGACACGGAGAACGCGATGTCATTGGACCCTCTGCCGGACAAATGGAGGGCGTTCGGATGGAACGTCATTATCGTGGACGGGCACAGCATGGTCCAGATAATAGAGGCATGCGCGAAGGCAAAGAAAGCGGAGACGAATCCGACCGTGGTGATCATGAACACGATCAAAGGAAAAGGGGTCTCGTTCATGGAGAACAACTACGAGTACCACGGTAAGGCCTGCAAAGACATCGAGAGAGACAAGGCCATGAAAGAACTGGAGTACAAGATATGACCGGAAAGAAGCTTGCTCAAAGGAACTACTACGGAATGGCATTGGTCGAACTTGCGGCGAATGACCCGAAAGTGGTGGTGCTCGATGCGGACCTTGCAGAATCAACAAAAACACTGGAGTTCAAGAAAGTTGCACCGAAAAGGTTCATAGAAGTAGGGATCGCGGAACAGAACATGATCGGCGTCGCATCCGGGCTGGCGGCGTCAGGCAAAACAGTGTTCGCATCGACGTTCGCGGTCTTTGCCAGCGGGAGATGCTGGGAACAGATAAGGCAGTCCGTAGCGTATCCCAGGCTCAACGTGAAGATCGTTGCCACCCACTGCGGTATAAGCGTGGGAGAGGACGGCGCATCGCACCAGGCCCTTGAGGACATAGCGTTGATGAGGGCGCTTCCGAACATGACCGTGATATCCCCGGCGGATGCATACGAGGCATATGAGGCAACGATGGCCATAGCCAGATTTGACGGCCCGGTCTATATGAGGATGGGCCGTGCCGAATTCCCGACCGTAACGAAAGAGTATGCGGATTTTGTTATTGGAAAGGCATCGATCCTCAAAGAAGGAGGCGATGTGACCCTGGTCGGAACGGGACAGATGGTCTCGCTCTGCATGGAGGCCGCAGATGCCCTTCTGGAAGAAGGCATCGACGCGGAGGTCGTCAACATGTCGACGATAAAGCCTCTGGACACAAGCACTCTGATGGGATCCCTGCGGAAAACAGGCTGTGCGGTGACAGCGGAAGAGCACAGCGTGATAGGAGGATTGGGAGCGGCGGTCGCCGAGTTCCTTTCTCAGGAGATCCCCCTGCCGCTTGAGATGATAGGCACAAAAGATACATTCGGGGAATCCGGAACCCCCGCCCAGCTCTTTGAGAAATACGGACTGACCTCAAAAGACATCGAAGAGGCAGTGAAGAGGGCTCTGGAAAGGAAAAAGGAGTTGAAAGGATGAAGATATTCATTGACACGGCAAATCTTGACATGATAAGGGAGATCAACAGCTGGGGGATACTCGACGGCGTGACCACGAACCCGAGCCTGAT
>Ga0123354_10011950_pt1 | contig 13441 bp, 10 predicted proteins | sample TergutLab28metaG_2_FD_97872 | JGI IMG/M metagenome (GOLD analysis project Ga0123354, IMG submission 97872) | Labiotermes labralis P4 segment gut microbial communities from Petit-Saut dam, French Guiana - Lab288 P4 | ecosystem: Host-associated > Arthropoda: Insects > Digestive system > Gut ... | reverse complement strand
TCCAAACGCACAAGCGTCGTCATCGGGAACGGCGGCCCCGGCATCCGCGGGCCTTACGCCACCGAGCCGGCGCGTCTGCAGAATATCTGCCTGTCCATGCAGGGCCTCGGCAAACCGGGCATCAACCAGGTCAAGATGATAGAATGGGGCCTGTTCGACTTCCCGGATCAGTATGCACAGCCCAAACCGCTGCGCGTACCGAATCTGCGCACGGCTTATACCGGCGGCCATCCTTCCGATCTCAACGATCCTTCCCTACCCAAGACCTATGTGCCGAAAGCCATTCTGGAGGGCGCCTGCGATTGGTGGGGCTGCCAGTCCGAGACGGCGCCGCGCGAAGATCAGTTTATCCATCGTTTTTATCCGATGGAAGGCTGCTCGAAAATCCACGCCGTGTGGACCGACTCCCCGTCGTGGATCACCTGCTGGAACGGCGGAAATCAGTACATCCAGGCTATGCAGCATCCCGACATCGAGTTCATGTGGGCGCAGCATCCGTGGCTGGAAAACGAAGCGCTTATGGCGGACATCATCCTGCCGGTCAACACCAAACTCGAAGAAGATGACATCGCAGGCGATATCTTCAGCGGCCAGTACAATCTGCTCTACCCCGAGCACAAATGCGTTGAACCGCTGGGCGAATCGTTCAGCGACTACGAGATCGTCTGCATGATGGCCGAAAAACTCGGGCTTCTCGAGGAGTACACGGGCGGCAAATCTATCCCCGATCTCATCAAGTTCGGTTGGGAGACGTCGCGCTGCGCGGATCTCGTCAGCTGGGAAGATCTGAACGAGAAGGGTTATTATGTCGTCCCCACGGCGGAAGGCTGGGAGAACGAGCCTCGCGGGTTCCAAAAATTCTACGAGGATCCCCAAAAGGATCCGCTCACTACGCCGACCGGCCTGCTGGAGTTTGAAGCGACAGGCCTGAAGGAACATTTCCCGGATGACCTTGAGCGTCCGCCGGTGCCCAAATGGATCCCCAAAGGCATCAGCCATGAGGAAACGATCGGCACCGAACGCAGCAAGGCCTATCCGTTGCTCGTTATCTCCAATCATCCGCGCTGGAGCGTGCACTCGCAGCATGAAGATATCACGTGGATTCGTGAGATTCCGACCTGCAAGATCACGGGCCCCGACGGCTATCAGTATCATCCGGTGTGGCTGCATCCATCCACAGCGGCCAAACGCGGCATTCAGGACGGCGATATTGTCTCCATCTTCAACGAACGCGGCGTGGTACTCGGCGCCGCTTATGTGACCGAACGCATCATGCCGGAAGTCATCTACATCGATCACGGCGCCAAATGGGATCCCATTGTGCCGGGTGAGATTGACCGCGGAGGCGCCATCAATACCATCGTTCCGTACAATACGACGTCGAAGAACGCCGTAGGCCACGCAGTCAGCGGTTTCCTGGCGGATGTTGAGAAAACGGATATGGACGCGCTCAAAAAGAAATATCCCGAAGCATTTAACCGGCCTTTCAACCCCAATGCAGGCCCGGGTTTGGACGCAGTCATGGTAGGAGGTGAAATGTAATGGGAAAAGTATTGATTATTAACTACGACATCTGCAACGGCTGTTATAACTGCCAGATCGCATGCAAAGACGAACATGTGGCCAACGACTGGTCGCCGATTGCAAAACCGCAGCCCGATACGGGGCAGTTTTGGAACAAGATCCACGACAATGTGCGCGGACAGGTCCCGAAAGTCAAGGTCACATATGAGCATAGCATCTGCCAGCATTGCGACGATGCCCCTTGCATCACAGCGTGCAAGCAGAATGCTATCTACAAGCGCGACGACGGCATCGTGATTATCGATCCGGACAAATGCGCCGGCAACCAGTTGTGCATCGACGCCTGCCCGTATGAGGACGTCATCTATTATAATGACGATCTGCGGATTTCCCAGAAATGCACCTTCTGCGCGCACCTCCTGGACGACGGGTGGGAAGAACCCCGCTGCGTGGACGCATGCCCGACGGGCGCTTTCACCTTCGGCGATGAGGACGATCCCAAGATCAAAGCGCTCATTGCCAAAGCGGAGCCCCTCAAACCCGAGCTGACGGTAAAACCCCGCGTCTACTACATCGGCCTGCCCAAGCGGTTCATCGCGGGCGCCCTGTACGACAAAGAAGCCGACGAATGCACCGAAGGCGTGAAGGTCACGGCCACAAATGTGGATACGGGCGAAAAATGCTCGGCCGAAACCGACAGCTACGGTGATTTCTGGCTGGGTGGCCTCGCAAACGGAAAGTACACGCTGCTGTTTGAAAAGAAGGGTTATTTGGCGCAGAAGTTCGGACCGGTCGACGTCACCGAGATGGATATCAATATCGGCGACCAGGCTCTGTGGAAGGCATAGCGCGATAAGGATAGGCTCCGGAAGCCGGGGGCTGTACGCTAAAAGAGCGGTATGGGACCACAATCCCACACCGCTCTTTTTTGGCCCTATTTATCCTTCCCGGCGTTCAGCAGGACGGCGACGATGATGATGGCGCCCTGAATGATCTGCTGCGGATACGGCGGGACCGCGAGCAGCGTCATAATATTCGCGATCAGCGCGATAATAAAAACGCCGACGACAGTGTTGGCAACCTTTCCTTTTCCGCCGGCGAGCGAAGCGCCGCCGATGACGACAGCCGCAATTGCGTCGAGTTCCCATCCGGTGCCCGCCGACGGCGTTGCAATACCTGCGCGCGCAGTCAGCAATACGCCCGCAACACCCGCGAGCGCACCGGAAATCGCATAGGCCGAGAACGTGTATTTTTTCACGTTGATACCCGCGAGCCGGGCCGCGTCGCTGTTGCTGCCGGTCGCCACGATCAATCGCCCAAAGGTGCTGTATTTCATCAGGAACCAGAAGAATATGATAAAGGCAATGACGATCCAAGCCGTATACGGCATTCCGATAATGGGATCCCCGTACTGTCCGAAATTGAAAAATGCGAAACTCCCGACATTCTGCTGGGGGTCTACGGGCAGCCGGATCGGAGATCCGAGCGTGATCACGTAGGCTACGCCTCTCACCATTGTCATCATCGCCAGTGTGACAATAAAGGACGGCATCTTGAGCCACGCTACAATGACGCCGCTTGCGCAGCCGAACGCCAGGCCAATAAGAATGCCGAGCAGGATGCAGACCCATACGCCGCCAGGCGTAAACAGCCCTATATTCGTCATGAAATAGGCGACAATCACATTGCTGATCGCGAGATTGGCGCCCGTGGACAGATCAATGCCACCCGTCACGATGACGAGCATGGATCCAAGCGCCAGCAACATCGGCGCCGCTTCCTGACGAAATATATTGAAGATATTCTCTTTGCTCAGAAAAACAGGAGAGAGGAAGGTCGCAATCACAATCAAGCCGATCAAGATAATGAAGGGGCTATACACCCGCAGAAAATTTTTCACATCAAAAGATGCTTGCTCCTCGATCATGACGCCTTTACCTCCATGGATAGATTGATAAGATTTTGCTCCGTCAGCTCGTCCCGTGACAGTTCGCCGGTGATCCGTCCGCCGCGCATCACGCAGGCGCGATCGCACATGCCGATGATCTCCGGCATTTCCGATGACACCATCACGATGGCATAGCCTTCGGCAGCCAATTCGTTGATAATTTTGTAGATTTCAATCTTTGCGCCGACATCCACGCCGCGCGTCGGTTCGTCAAAAAGCAAAATCCGGCTATCCGCGCCAAGCAGCTTGGAAATAGCCACTTTCTGCTGATTCCCCCCGGAAAGGCTGCTTGCGGGATCCGATAACGCTCCCATTTTGATGCGCAGCTTCTCCGCCAAAGCGTTTCCCTCTTCCCGCTCCCTGTGGAAATCTAAAATGCCGAACGCTTTCGTCAGTTTGTTCAAACAACTGATCGTGATATTATGCAGAATCGGAAGTTCAAGCAGCACGCCCTGCCCTTTCCTGTCCTCCGGAAGAAGTGACACCCCTGCATGAAGCGCGGTGAGCGGAGAATGGATCTTCACTTCCTGCCCTTTCACAAAGATCTGTCCGCCGTCCCGCTTGAGTTCTCCGAGAATCGCCATCAGCGTTTCCGTGCGCCCCGCGCCAACCAAGCCGGAAAGGCCAAATACTTCGCCTTCGCGCACATAGAAGGACACATCCTGCACGAGATTCCCGCTGACAATATTTTTCGCTTCAAATATGATATCCCCGATTCGCGACTCCCGTTTCGGAAAATAATCCTGAAGCTTACGGCCGATCATCATATTAACCAAGCTTTGCTCGTCCGTTTGTGCGACAATGGCCGTCCCGACAATCTCCCCGTCACGCAGCACGGTCGCGCGGTCACACAGCGAAAAGATTTCGTTTAAGCGATGAGAGATATAGATGATTGTCGTTCCGGCATTCCGGAGTTTTTTCAGAAGGCCGGAGAGCTGCTCCGCTTCTACGGTGGAGAGGACCGCTGTCGGTTCATCAAGTACAAGGATAGACGAACTCCGTGACAGGGCTTTGCAGATCTCCACGATCTGTTGACAGGCGATCGGAAGTTCCCTCACCTGTTTGTTCGCCGGGATATTGCCAAATCCCAGTTCGTCCAAAATCACCCTGGTTTTCGCAAAAAGCTCCTTCCAGTTGATCAGTCGGTTTTTCCCCGAATTGATTTCATCGATAAAAACATTTTCCGCGACGGTCATATCCGGCATCAGGGCGAATTCCTGATAGATCACGGAAATGCCGAGCTTGATTGCGTCCATTGGGTTGTGGATACAGGCCGCGCAGCCGTCCACATAGACCATCCCCTCATCCGGCAGGTACGCGCCTGCCAGAATCTTCATAAGCGTAGATTTGCCCGCCCCGTTCTCGCCGACAAGCGCGTGAATTTCTCCAGCCTGTGCGGAAAACGTCACCTTGTTCAGCGCCGTTACGCCACCGAAATGTTTAGAAATTCCGTCCATAAGAAGACGGTCAGACCCAGAAACAGATTGTTCCGGCATAAAGTCCCTCCGGCAAACAAATTTACTCCCTGCGCGCCTGCGGCGCACAGGGAGTGAATCCTTTCATACGATAGATTATTGGGAAGCCGCGCTTCCGCCAGCTGCCGGAACTGCAGAACTACCGCTGGCTCCAGGCGCTGCCGGGGCTTTCCCGCCGTTCGCTTGCGCTTCCTGGTTTAACTGCGGAATCGTCTTGAATTCAACCGGAATAAGCTTCCCATACGTGGTGCTGGGATCATAGACCTGCTGGTAATTGGCTTTCGTGAGAAGCTGTTGATACAGCGGTGTGATGGCCGGCATATTGTTCGCGTCATAGTTTTCTTCAAACATCATATGGATGAGACGGAAAGCGCCTTCCGTCGCGGCCTCGGGGTTGTTATATCCCGTGGAACCCAATTTCCCGTCCTTTACCAGCGTCAAAGCGCTCGTATCGCCGTCGCAGCCTGTGAAGACCTTGATCTTGTCCGTCAGTCCGCGCTGATCGAGAACCCTGATGGCGCCCGCGCCTTCCTGGTCATTGTCGGGGAAAATCATTGAGACATTCGGAAAAGCCGTAAGCAGGTTTTCCGCCGCCGACTGACCGCCGACATCGTCAAAATTACCGGCAGCCATGCCGTCCACTTTCAGGCCGAAATCCTTCGTCAAATCGACTTTGCCGTTCTTCACAAGATCCAAATACGCGTTATACCCGGAGAGCATGGCGTCCTCGCGATACGGCTTCGCCGTCCCGGCCTGAACCTCTTTGCCATAGCACCATCCGCCGAGGAACCCGCAGAGGCGCGCATCGCTGATCGGATGTCCGACCTGCCCTGGAATGAACACCGATTCGATCGGCGTTGTGAACTGCTGTGCCGCGTAATAGCCGGCATTGTAAGAAGCTTCGTAATAATTTAAGGTGATCGCCGTAACAACCGAATCATTTTCAGGCATCGGATACATGGAGATAACGGGGACGCCCTTGGCGATACATTTTTGGATATCAACCTGACAGGCTTGTACGTCCACCGCATCCAAAACGAGGACGTCAATGCCTGCGGTCAGCATATTTTCAATATCGGCGCTCTGTTGCTGCGCGTCAAATGTCCCCGCCACATAAAACTTCAATGTGTAGCCATACTGCGCCGCATATTTTTTCGCACCTTGCTGTATGCCCGCAAACCAAGCGCTCGTCATGGCTGGTTCGGACCAACCGACGACAACGTTCTTTTTTTGTTTGACTGGGAGAGCTTTGTTGATCGACGCGCGATCATTCAAAATTGGAAGCGTGACACCCGTCAATGCATCGTCGTTCAAATGTGTATATATCTCATGATTGACAAGCTGCGCTGCATTTAATGTAGAAGACGCTGCTCCCGATGCTCCGCTGGATCCCGCGCCGCTCGCGCCGGATGCAGGCACCGGCGTCACAGGGCTTGCTCCGCCCGAACCTCCGCCACAGGCGGTAAGCACCATCGTCAACATAAGGCCAACGCTGATGAGTGCCGCAGCCAATTTTCTCTTTCCCATAACATACCTCCTTAATGTATTCAAGAAGAAAAAACGATAGGCCGATACAACCGGAATACCGCTCTTTTGCCTATCGTTAGAATAGTTTTAAGAGAACCTGTATACAATGCACTGTGCAGACACTTTACAGAAAAGTATGTCCTTTTTCCATGCACGGCTTATTTCATCAAAATATCTTTCAAAGAGGTTACGCTTGCGCCTTTATTTTGAAGCCCTCTTCTCACAGAGAAAAGCTCCCAGCCGTAGCGGCTGTGAAGCGTCCCCATGATCCCCTTGGGAAGAAACAGAATGATGGCGATGGCTGCCGCTCCGAGAATGATCATGCTGATCCCCGGGAAATTGTACAGATACTGCTGAATAATGACATAGACCACCGCGCCTATGATCCCGCCTTCGATCGTGCCCATACCTCCGATGATTACCATGAAGACCATCGAGACCGTCCAGTTGATCGTGAACGCCGAATCAGGGGTGAGATAGACCATATTCAAATAGAGCACGGCGCCGGTCAGCCCCGTATAACCGGCCGTAAGCAGAAAGATCCGCAGCTTGGTCCCATACAGTTTGACGCCGCGGACTTCCGCCGCGCTCTCGTTGTCCCGCATGGACATCAGCGCCAAACCGGTTTTCGTACGCAGCAGGAAAAAGACGAGCGCCACCGAACCGATCCCGATGATATAGGCCATAAGATAGATGATGTTTGGTGAGAAAGTATAGCCCATCCGGATATTGTAGCCTATATTATAGTTTGCGAAACTCCAGTTTGCAAAGAAAATCATCAGCGCTTCCGCGACGATCCAGGTGCCGATTGTGAAATACACGCCGCGCATCTTGAAAATCGGAAAGGAGATCACAAAAGCAAACGCGACGCAGACCGCGACTGCGACAACAAGGCTCAGGGCAAGGCCCTGGTGATATTTTTCTGTCATAATCGCGAGGCAATACCCGCCGAGCCCGACAAAGATCTGCTGGCCGAGGGAAACGAGCCCCGAATACCCCGCGAGCAGGTTCCACATCTGCGCGAGCGACAGATACAGGAACAAAAGCGTGAGCAGATTAATGAAATAGGCGTTGCCCCAAAGGGTCAGGCTTGCGAAAAACGCGACAATGACAAGGATGATGATATTTTTGAGCGGGTTCTTTTCTTTGCGTAAGGTTTTATCTTCCATCGTATTCTATCCTCCCCTACTTTCTCGCCATATTGGAGAGCAATCCGCGGGGACGGAACGTCAACAAAACAAGCATGACGATATAGCCGATCAGGATCATATATCCGTTTCCAAAGAAAAGCGCGCCAAGCAGTTGGGAGACACCGAGGATGAGCCCCCCCAGCAGCGTGCCCACGATGCTTCCCATGCCGCCGATCACAACGACGCCAAAGGCGATAATCAGGTATTGCGTGCCCGAATACGGGTAAAATACAAAGGTCTGGCCGACCAGCAATCCCGCCACACAGCTCGTAACGACCGCGATGCACATCGCGTACACATAGGTTTTGAGCGTATTGACGCCCATAAATTCCGCCGCGGTCACATTGCTGGAAGCGGCCCGGATCGAACGCCCCAGATAGGTTTTTTTCATCACAAGGCTCAGAGCGATGATAACGCCAACCGCGACAAGGCAGTTCATCAGATATTCGGCCGAAATGCTGACCCAATTTGTACTCACAACGTTCACATCCGAGAACGGCCCCTTGATAATGCGGGAATCCGCGTTGAAGATCAGCGTCAGGATATTTTGAATAATAATCGAGATGCCGAATGTCACAAGCAGCGCCGGTTCCGCACCTTTTGTGATGACACGGTTGATCAGGAATTTTTGCATCGCGGCGCCGATGACGACCATGACCACGATGGTAATCGCAAGCGCGACGAAAAGATTGATCCCCATTTGCACGGAGAAAACCATGATAAAGAACGAAGCGAGGATCATGATATCCCCATGCGCGATATTTGTGAGCCCCATGATCCCGAAAACCAACGAAAGCCCGACCCCGATAATGGCAAACAGCCCCCCGAGGAGAACCCCTTGTATAACCGCTGAAACAAATAGATCCATCAGAACTCCTGCGCCTCCTATGCGTACTTATTGATACCCAGATACGCGTCTTTCACTTCGGTCTCCGGAAGCGCAGCGGAGAGGCCTTGCATGACGACGCGCCCCTTGACCATAACATAGCTGAAATCCGACGATTGCAGACTGCGTTTCACTTCCTGTTCAACCAGAAGAATGGTCACGCCCATCTCGTTGATTTCCCTGATTTTCCGGTAGATATCCTTGACCACAACAGGCGCCAGGCCCAGAGAAATCTCGTCGCAAATGAGAAGCTTGGGCTCGCTCATGATTGCGCGTGCGATCGCGAGCATTTGACGCTGTCCGCCGCTGAGAAAAGTCGCGAGCTGCTGTTCCTTCTCTTTCAAAACCGGAAAAAGTTCATAGACGCGCGCCAGGTTTTCCTGCCGGCGCTTTCTCGGATCCGGCAGATAGGCGCCCATCAGCAGATTTTCCTCGATGCTCATATCTTCAAAGACGCTGCTGCCTTCCGGCGAAATCGTCACGCCAAGCGCTACGATATCGCTCGTTCGGAGACGAGTGATGTCTTTCCCTTCAAAATCGATCGTTCCGGCCTTCGGCCTGTTCACACCCATAATCGTATTGAGCAGGGTGGATTTTCCGGAACCGTTCGCACCGATAATCGATACGATCTTCCCCTTCGGTATCTCCATGGATACGCCGTACAATGCCTGAAAATCCCCATAGAAAACGTCCAGGCCTTCCAATTTCATAATCGTTTCCTGTGTCATTCGTCTGTCCCCAGATAAATTTCTTCCACTTCTTTAGAATCCATAATTTCCTGCGGAAGCCCGTGGATAATATCGCGTCCCTCCGCCAGCAGCAATACGCGGTCCGTGCCGTCCACCATCGTTTGGAGCACATGCTCGATCCATATCACGCTGATCCCCGCCGCCTTGATATTTTGGACGATCTCCAAAACATCCGTCAGCTCCGACTCCGTCAAACCGCCCGCGACTTCATCCAACAGGAGAAGTTTGGGACGGGACGCAAGCGCAATGCCGATTTCAAGGCGTTTCCGGTCGAGAAGCCCGAGCTTTCGCGCGAAATCCTGCTTTTGCCTGCCCAATCCGATAAGATCCAATATATCGGAAGAAATTTCAAGACAATCTTTTTCTTTGCAATCGCCGCCAAATGCCGCGCCGACCAGGCTGTTCTCATAAGCGGTCATATTTTCGAAAGACCGCGGGACCTGAAAGGTACGGCCAAACCCCTTGCGGGTGCGTTCCACGATACTGCGGTTCGTAATGTCCTCGCCCATGAACCATATCTTTCCCGCCGTAGGCTTCAGAATCCCGGACAAAATATTCAAAAGAACCGTTTTTCCCGCGCCGTTCGGGCCGATGATGCCCAGGACTTCGTTTTCGTATAACTCCATGTTCAGCCCGCACAGAACATGGTTGCTGCCGAAGGAAATGGAGAGATTTTCAACTTTCAGTATTTCGTTCAATTCCGCCTCCCAGGGAAGCGGGGCCGCAAAGCGCGGCCCCGCTTCATGAAATTTCGCCTAATTTTTCTGCGTAGTGTCCGGAAGGATGAAAGGCGTCTGGGCTGGTATCTCGGGAAGCGTTACCGACGACACGATCGTCTTTTCCCAGGGCCAGGTCGTCCCTTTGTGCCATTGCACCGTTATGCACGGCACCGGCGCCACTTGATTTTGGTCAAACTGGATATGCCCATAGATCCCGTCCATATTCGTGGCCAGGATCGCCGTGCGGATATCGGCGGGCTGCAGCGAAGCGGCCCGAGGCAGGGCGTTGTTCATGACTTCCCAAAGCGTGACGTCATAGCCGAGCGTCGGGGGGAACTGCGTATGGTTTTCATTCTCCCAATCCGCGGCCACCTGCGCGCAGGTCTCGTTCAAAAGGTTGGATTTATAGGGGAAACTCGGATCCCAAAGGACTTCGCTCAGCAGGCCGTTCGCATAATCGCCGCCAAGCGATTCCGCGTCAGCCTGGAAATGCACCGCCTTTCCGATATTAAACGCCTTCGGGACATAACCGAGCTGATGGAACTGTTTCCACATCGTCGCAAAGTCCGGAGTTACCATATTGGCCAATACGATATCGCAATCCTGTGCCTGGAGCTTCTTGATGATGTCCGTATAGTCCGTCGTCGCCTGCGGGAAACGGCCGGGATCAAAAACCGTGTAGCCCTTCGCTTCCAGCATCGGCTTCAGCATCGCGGAGATCGTGACGCCGTCCACACCGCTGTCAAAGACAAACCCTACTTTTTTATTTGTATCAAGCTTGTCCAGCGCGCCGATCGAGTTGATCTCCAGATCCTTCATGTAGAACATGCACCCAAAGGCCCAATGATAGGGGCCGCCGCTCGCGATCCACGATTCCGCCGGGCTGTTGGAGATATAGGTCGGTATCCCGTACCGTTCGCCGACCGCGGAGACCGGGCCGGAATTGGTTGGCGTCCAGGCGCCGACCAGGATGTTTACCTTATCCTGCAATACAAGCTTTTGCGCGACCTGCGTCGCTACCGTCGAGTCGCTTTGCGTGTCGGCGTAGACGACGTCGATCTTGTATTTTTTCCCAGCCACCGTCACGCCGCCGTTCTGGTCGTTGATCACGGCGAGGCATTTTTGGTCCACCCACTTCGTTGCGGTCGTAAATACCGCCAGAGGGCCGGTAAACGGCGCGCAATAGCCGATCTTGATCACGTCGCCGCTCGGGGCCGCAGCCGCGCCGCCGCCCGCCGCCGGGGCGGAACCCGCGGGGCTGCCGCCCGGAGCCGCCGTCGTGCCGCCGCTGTTGCCGCAGCCGGCGGCCATGCCGGCGACAACAATGATTGCCAGCGCTGCAATAATAATTCTTTTGATCTTATGCATCTTTTATTCTCCTGTGCGCTTTTGCTTTGCAAAAGCAAACTGACTGAGGAGCACCGTCTGTGACGGCGCTCCTCTTGTTGTTACGCGAATGGCGCGGAAATTCTCCGCACCTCATTATTCTGCACCGCAAAATCAGTCGTTTGCGTGCTGCGCGTTGTAGCCCGGGATGTCGATCGGCGTCCAGGGATCGAAACGAGCAAATTTTCCGAAGATCGGATCATTCGGGTCCGTCGGCATATACTGATCGACGTTGTCCGCTGTGACCGCCACCGTCGGCGTAAAGGAAGTCGCCGGCATATTGTTGTAGTAGGTGTTCCATTCCGCCTGCGTCTTGCCGCCGCCGCCGCCCGGGTTAAACATATTGCCGATCATATCCATCATCGAAACAGAGTTCAGGAACGGGATATTGGTCGCCGTCGCCATGAGCTTGCCCTGTTTGATCATGTTGAGCGCGGTAATGGTACCGTCCGCGCAGGTCACGACCTGGATATCCTTACCGGGGACCTTGCCCTGGTTTTCGAGCTCCGGAATCGCGCCGACCGCCATCGAGTCCATCTCGGAGATGAGCAGTTGCATGCCCGGATCCGCAACGATGATGTCCTGGACCGCCGTGCGGCCGTTGTCCGCGGAGGTGCCGTTGCCAACGCCGAGCTGAGCCAGATTGAGCCCTTCGGAAGAAGCGTCATAGTGCCGATCCTGTTTGTATTTCTCCCAGATATTGTACGCTTCCAGGATGGCGTCGTATTTGGACGCGTAGGGTTTGCCGTCCATCTGACGAGCCTGATAGAGATAGCCCGCGATCCAGCCGCAGGGACGGCTGTTGCTGTCGGCGTCTTCCAGCTTGGAGATAATCATGCCGACATTCAGGACCTGGCCCGGTTTGTAGAGTTTTGTGGCGCAATACACGCCGACCTGGAATCCGGACTCGTTGGAGCCGGAGATGACCGCCGTGATCGTTTGATAGTCCGAATTCGCCGCCGTGGGGCCGGTAACCAGCACCGGGATGCCCGCGGCCACGATCGTCTTGATCATCTGTACGCTCGAATGCAGGTCAACCGCGTTGAGGATCATCACGTCCACCTTGTTCGTGACAAAGGTATCAACCTGCTGCTGCTGGGTCTGCAGGTCGAAGTTCGCGTTCTGAAGATCAACCTTGCCGATGCCGAGTTTCTGTGCTTCAGCCATGCCCGAGTCACGCATGCCGGTGAAGAAATCGCTGCCGAGCGACGCCGCCGCCCAGCCGACACTCAGGTCTTTTAACGCCTTCGGCTGCACGGGAAGCGCCTTCGGGACGCTTGTGCGGTCCGCGTATGACTTCGGCTGCACGCCGGAAAGCGGAAGCGCTGTTTCCGGATTGTTCAGCAACGCCATGAGCTGATCATAGGATGATTGGGCCCCTGTACCGGCGCCCGGACTGCCGCCGGGCGCTGCAGGCGAACCGCCCGGCGTCGCGGGGGACCCTCCCGGCGCCGGCGTGGTCGGCGTGGCCGTGCAGGACGCAAAGACCACGGACATGACCATCAGTGCGGCAATCGCCAATGCAATTCTTTTTTTCATACTTTTCCTCCTTTTAACTGACTTTCGCTGTTCACAATTATATTTCCAAACGAAGCAAGTCCGCTCCGCCTGTCAATCGTTTTTTATTCGTTATGCACAGGGCACGGGTCAATTCGTTGCCTTGGAACTGATGCTCTTCAGCAGTACCGCCAGGATAATGATGATCGCTTTTACCACCAACTGCGGGTAGATCCCAAGGCTTACGAGGTTCATGATATTGCCGATGATCGCAAGCACGAAGATGCCGACGACGGTCATGGGCACATTGCCCTCTCCGCCTTTCAGGCTTGCGCCGCCGATAACGACCGCCGCGATCGTTGTCATGTCGAAATTGGTCGCGGTCGTCAGCGCCGTCGCGCTTCCGCTGCGCGCCGCCACGATGATGCCGGCTACGCCGCAGAGCGCGCCGCAGAGCGCGTACGCCCAGAATTTGTATTTCTTTGAGTTGATGCCGGCAAGCTGGACCGCCGTCTCGTTGCTGCCTGTCGCCGTAATGAG
>Ga0123354_10011948_pt1 | contig 13442 bp, 6 predicted proteins | sample TergutLab28metaG_2_FD_97872 | JGI IMG/M metagenome (GOLD analysis project Ga0123354, IMG submission 97872) | Labiotermes labralis P4 segment gut microbial communities from Petit-Saut dam, French Guiana - Lab288 P4 | ecosystem: Host-associated > Arthropoda: Insects > Digestive system > Gut ... | reverse complement strand
TGTGGGCAGCGAGGTAATCGGCTTAGTGCCCATGCAGGCTTTGGCAGACTGTGCGGATTATTATTTGCGCATAGAAAATTTTCGTATGGAGCAGGTACTGGAAACCCGTCTTTAAGGCAATTGCAACCTTTTTACAGCAAGAGCAGCGCCTGAAAATTACGCCGTTTCTTGGACCAAAAGTTGAAATAGCGGCATCATTTCTGGTTGGCATGCGGGAGCAGGATTGCGGTGAATAATTATTCTAGCATAAAAACCAGCTTAGATTTTATAAAGATGCGGGCCCCTTCCGTAAATAATTAAGACCGTCCGCATAGAAGCAGATATCAAGCGCCCAAGATATAAACAGATTTTTCACGATAATTCAAAAATTTACGAATTTGTAGTATTTCCGGCGGTTATGGACATAAAAATAGCAAAAAATATACACAATTTCTTATTTTTTTGTTACTGGTACTTTACATATATATAAGTATCTGCTACAATAGCAATACCAAAAAATTTCCAAATATTCAAGTAGCAGGGCGTAAATGGATATACTCCGGTCACACATTGGGGGGGATAGGCGTGCTTTCAAAAAGGGGCAGCGATGCAGAAGTTTCATTGTTGAATGACATTTTAGACGCGCTGGCTTGTCAGACCATCATTGTTCGTGATAAGCAATGTGACATCTTATTTATGAACGCAGCCGCCAGGAGCTTTTTTAAAGAAAAGGGACTGGACTGCACGAGTTGCCACACAGGATATGGCAGCCTTCATGAAGGGTTATGTGAAAAATGCCCGCATAAAACAGAGTATGCTTTTGCCCCTGCTGGCAAAGAATCGGACGGGCTGCTTTTTTCTTTTTCAGCAAAGGAGGTTTCCTGGCTGGATGGGAAACCGGCTTCTTTGATCACTTACCTGCCGTACCAGGGTGGGAAGAACGACAAGCGGCTGTACGAGCTCGCCTATCTGGATTCGTTGACCGGGCTCCCCAACCGCCTGAAGCTGCGTGAGAATTTCGAAAAAACCGTAGCCAAGGGAACCGATGATATGTGCGGCGCGGTGGCGTTGATCGATTTGGACAATTTCAAAGCGGTCAACGATACCTACGGCCATAATACCGGCGATGTCATGCTGAAACGTTTTGTAACCCATATGCAGGAAAACCCCAACTTTGCCGGCCACCTGTACCGGCTGGGCGGCGACGAATTTGTGCTGTTTTATGCTGAAAAATGCAGCGCTGACAAAACTTTTGAGCGCTTGCGCAAGGCTTATACAGAACGGGTTTCAGGCGCTTTTTATTCCTATACGATGCCTGGGATCGATCTGGCCTGTACCATCAGCATGGGTATCTCCATTTTCACTGAGCGCGGCGCGACGTTTTCCGAGCTGCTGCGCAAGGCGGATATCGCGCTGTACAAAGCCAAGAGCGAAGGCCGTAACAGGTTGGTATTTTTTGATGACAAGAAGGATACGGCCAGGAAGTTTGAGGACTACTATATCACCATACGCCCGATCTTGTCGGATTATGGCAAAACCTATGGCTATGAGCTGATCGATAGTGATTCCAAAAATAAGACCTTTGCCAATGGGTTAAACCTCAATTCCACCGAGGTCAACCGTGCGATCGACGCGCTGAGCCTGTGCGATCTGGAATCCGACACGCACTATTTTATTTCCTACAGCAATCAGTTCAGCATGAAAGCCTTGATGCAGAACTTTCCCAAGGATAAATTTATTATTCAGGTGCAGTTGCCCGAGAAATATACGCATAAGGATCTAGAACCCTACCACGCACTGCGTTCGCAAGGCTATTTGTTAGCGCTCGTCGGTTTCAATGGCCCGCAGCTGCCAAGAGAGCTGCTGCAGATCTTCGATTACTTTACTTTGACGCCCAGTACCCTAAGCATCATCCAAAAAAAGATTATCGACGCCAATCCGCAAAAGATATTTATTGCCGCCAATGTGGACACGATCGAGACTTTTGAACATGCAAAAAACCTTGGGTTCAAGCTATTCCAGGGGCAATTTTTCAACCAGCCGATCATCGCCAAGAAGGAAAAAAGCATCGATCCCCTGCGGCTCAATTATCTACAGCTCCTGAAACTTGCCAGCGCTGAAAACTATCTTGATTTTGCGCAGATTTCGAAGATCATTTCCGCGGACCTGGCGCTTTCCTATAAGTTGCTGCGCCTGATCAACTCCGTTTCTATCGGCCTACGCAACAATATCACCTCTATTCCCACAGCGCTTTCCTACCTAGGCGAAGAAAAGCTGAAAAAGTGGATCGCGCTACTGGCGCTGCGCGGCATCTTTTCAGATAATCCGCTGGAACTGGTGCGCGTGTCCCTGATCCGCGCGCGTTTTGGGGAGTTGCTCGCGCCATATGTAAATCCGGATTTTAATCCCGATCAGGTATTCCTGTTCGGCATGTTTTCGCTGCTGCATATCATGCTGGAAATAAGCCAGGAAGAACTGTTTAAGGAAATACAGATGCCCGACGAAATACAGCGTTCCCTGCTAACCGATAACGGGGCATATTCCCCGCTACTCAGTTTCTTCAAAAACTATGAGCTCGCCAACTGGGATGATGTGACCGCCTTCACAGAAAAATACGGGCTTAGCAGCGAGATGGTCTATGACGCTTATATCGAGGCGATCAACTGGTATAATAGTCTGGTCGGCGCGGATGCGAAAAATTCTGCGTCCTGAAATACAGCCTTTGCATAACCGTATTGGAAAAGGGGTTTCGTTAATGCTTGCCGCTGAACGGTACGATCCGTTCTACCCGGATTACCAGGAGGAAGAACGCACATATTTGAATTCTGAGCGCTACCAAAAGGACGCTGCCTTTTGGCGGGAGCAGTTTGCGTCGCTGCCCGAGCTCACAGGCATCAAAGCGCGCAAAGCGCGCGTTACGAACGCTGCCGCCCGCAACACCTATGTTTTGCCATGCAAGCTCTGCCACAAGATCCATGAGCATAGCGAGCGAAGCGGCACCCCAGGGCTCATGATCTTCATCAGCGCCTTTTTCATCTATTTAAACCGTATTACCGGCTGCGAAGACGCGGTGATCGGCATACCTGTATGCGGGCAGGATAGTACGAAGACGGCGGACAGGCCCGTTTCCGTGTTGCCGTTTCGCTTTCGCGTGGATGCGGACAATCCTTATGACGATTTCACCCAAGACTTACGCGAATGCTGGCTGCGCATCCTGCGCCATCACCGCTATCCTAGCGACGAAATATTGCGGGACATGCGCGAGCGCTTCGGCAATGTGGAACACCTTTACGACCTCATGTTCTCGTACCAAAATGCGCCCTTGGGTCCAGCGCAAGGTTCCGATCCGCTGGCTTCATATGGGAATTGCAGCGGGGTTCAGCACGCATCCTTGACGATCCACATCGAAGATCACCAAGGTGAGGGCCAGATTACCATCGCTTATGATTATCTGACCGACCTGTTTGCGCAACAGGATATCGATGCGCTGCACGATCACTACATACGCCTGCTATGGCATGCGCTCGATGCGCCACAAAAGAAAATCGCCAAGATCGAGATGGTTTCTGCGCAGGAAAAAAGCCTGCTTTTACATACCTTCAACGATACAGCCGCGGACTTTCCCCACGAGCGAACCATGCTGGATTTTTTTGAGGAGCGCGCGGCCTACTCCCCGGATGCGGAAGCCCTGCTTTTCAACGGCGGCGCGCTTACCTATGGTGAATTGAACGCCCGGGCCAATGCGCTGGCGCGGCAGCTGCAGCTCATGGGCGCCAGGCACGGCAACATGATCGCGCTGATGCTTCACCGTTCTTTTGAGATGATGGTGGGCATGCTCGCTATTTGGAAGGCTGGCGGGGCCTATTTGCCGCTAGATCCGGATGATACCCTGGAGCGCAGCGCCGCTATACTGCAAGATAGCGGTGCCCAAATCCTGCTCACGGCATCTTCCATGTCCCAGCGGCCAGATTTTGCCGGCAAAACTCTGCAGATCGACCGGATGATTCTGGGCCCGGCCGAGCGCCCCGCAGTAACATTAGCGCCCCATGATGTGGCCTACGTGATTTATAGCGGCGATTCCAACGGGCAGGTCAAAGGCGTAATGGTGGAGCATCAGGCGCTGGTGAATCGCATCAACTGGATGAACCGCAAATATCCGCTCGCCTACGACGACATTATTTTGCAAAAAACCACCTATACCTTTGACGTTTCGGTGTGGGAATTGGTTTGGTGGTTCTTTGCCGGCGTGAAATTGGCTTTTCTGGAGCCAGACGCCGAGAATCATCCGGACAAACTTTTAGAGGTGATCGCGGCGTACAAGATAACCACGCTGCACTTCGTTCCTTCTATGCTCAGCGCCTTCCTGAGATTTGTGGGCTCACATCAGGTGGCGAACCATTTGGTTACGCTGCGGCAGGCGTTTGTCAGCGGTGAGGTGCTTACCTATCAGCAGGTGCATCGCTTCCATTCGCTGATCGGTGCGGTTTCCGGCGCGCGCCTGCATCATCTTTATGGCCCGACCGAGGCGGCCATCGATGTCACCTATTATGATTGTCCTGCCGAGCCGAAGCAGCGTGTGATTCCCATTGGCAAACCGATCGACAATATCCGGCTGTATATCCTCGACCGCTACCTGAACTCTCAGCCGATCGGCGCACCGGGTGAGCTCTATATCGGCGGGGTTGGCCTGGCGCGCGGCTACCTGAACCAGCCGGAGCTTACCGCCGAGAAGTTCGTGCCCAATCCTTTTGCAGCGGGCGAGCGGCTCTATAAGACTGGCGACCTAGCGCGCTGGCTTCCCCAGGGGGATATCGAATACTTGGGTCGGATCGACCAGCCCATCCGGATCCACGGCTTTCGCATCGGGCTAGCGGAGATAAAATATTGTCTGGAACAGGTTCCCTCCGTGCTGGAGGCGACGGTCGTCTGCCGCGACGGCGCCAGGGGCGGCCCATACCTCGCCGCCTATTATGTGGCGAATCTGGAGCTTCCCCCCGCCTTGCTGCATGATTTTTTGGCGCAGCGCTTGCCGGAATATTGGATTCCCTCCTATTTCACCCGCTTGGAACACATTCCGCTGTTCCGTAACGGTAAGGCGAACCTTGGCCTTTTGCCCGCGCCGGCTGAACCGCCAGTCGATACCGTCGCGCAGCAGGCCACCGCACCGCACGACCAGGTGGAAGCCTTGCATGAAAATGGTGAAGGAGGTATCCTCAGCTTGCTGGCGGGAGAGGAAGGGGCGGAGCTCAGCTACCTCCTCTGCCCTTACGGCGGCGGCGGCGCTTACAGCTATCTAGATCTCGCCTGCTCGCTGGCAGCGCAGAATCCTGGATGTGACGTTTACTCGCTGAACCTACCGGGGCACGACTGCGGGGTAGAAAGCGGCGATTTGCTCTCGGTTTGGGATGCCGCCTCTCTGATCTTGAAAGAAGCTGCGGATCGTATCCGTGGCAGAATGGTTATCTATGCGCACGGCACAGGCGCCGCACTCGGCGTCGAACTCACCCGCTTATTCGGCCTGGCCGGGGCTGAAGTGGAGGCCTTGTTTGTAGGAGGCATCCTTCCGCCCGCCTATGTCGGCGCCTACGGCTGGTTTTTTGACCCCTGGATATTTGCTGGTGACGAACAGCTGCTGAAATTTTTGAGTTCAAGCGGTTTTAGCGTCGAAAATTTGGAGATACAGGAAGTACAAATGCTGCTAAAGGCGTTTCGACATGATACGCGCTGCTATTACCGTTACTTTGCGCGCTTTATGTCCGAAAGGCGTAAAAAGCTCTCGGTGCCCGCCTATACGGTGTTAGGGGACTGCGACCACCTGACGAATAGTAAGAAAAAGAGCCGCGGCTGGTCAGCGATCAGCAGCGTACCAGCTTTAACCATAACAATCGCTAAGGCCAATCATTATTTTTCGAAAACGCATGCCAAGGAGCTTGCGGGGCTGCTCACACAATCCTTGGCCAGGGGGGTGAGTTCATGCGCATGATGGACATGGTTACATTTGTGATAACTCACCTTTCCTTTGTGTTCTGTATCGCTTTGTTCTTCTTGACCCTGCGCGAAAGTAAGCGCTCGTATATCCATATCGCGTTTTATTTTTTAATCCTGGTCATGTTTATCTGGAATCTGGGCACGTTGCTGGACATGTATTATCAGTTCATCTACGGTGTTTCCAATATGCTGTTCATATGCATCAGTTATCTGGGCATCTGCTTTTCGCCGATTGCCGTCCTGTTCCTGGGCAAAACCCTATCCAAGCCTTATCTTGCGCTTAAGCCAGCTTATGCTCTGCTTTTATTTGTTCCGTGCGTCAGCATGGTGCTACTCTGCACAAATTCCTATCACCATCTCTTCTTTGTTAATTTCTCCATCTATGCGGAGGAATTGCTCTATGGCCCCTATTATTATTTTCACTTCGCCTACTCCTATGCCTGCTTACTGGTAGGGATCATTTACCTTATCTCCTTCAGCATAAAAAGCGCTGGCATTTTTTCCCGCCAATCGTTGCTCGTTTTGCTTGGCATCCTGGTACCGCTGTTGGCCAATGTACTATATTCTTTCAACCTGCTCTATTTGACCTTCAATATCAAAGCTTCCATGTTCACCATTGCGCTGCTTTGCTTGGCGATTGCCTTTTATAAATACGATTTTCTTAAGGTGCCACCTGTCGCTCTCCACAATATAGTTGACCTTATTTCAGATGGCTACCTGGTGATCGACGTCTGGTATAATGTTGTGGACTATAACAAGGCGATGCTGCATCTGGTGAACGACGGCAAACCCCTGCCGCAAAAAATGAGCCTGGAAACCCTGATGGAAAAATACTGCGCGGAAGATACCTATGCGGACTTTTTAAAGCTGCAAGCGCAGGCAGCCCAGGCAAAAAGCACGATATTAGTGGAATATGAAAGCCCGGGCGGCAAGTTTTATGCGGTGGAGATCACGCCTGTCTATATAAAGCGTGTTCTGGTCGGTACCGTTATCATGCTCAAGAACATTACCCGGGCTAAGCGCGATCTGGAGACCATCAAGGAAACGCAAGCCACCATGATGGAACGGGAGCGTTTGGCCTTTTTGGGTCAGCTGATCGGCGGCATTGCCCACAACCTAAAAACACCGATCCTCTCGATTTCCGGTGGTGTTGAAGGGCTACTGGATCTGGTGACGGAGTACGAGGAATCCATCAGCGATGCGAGCGTCACCGAGGAGGATCACCGTGAAATCGTCCAGGAGATGTACAGCTGGATAGACAAAATAAAGACGCATTGCACCTATATCTCCGACATGGTTTCCTCTGTAAAGGGGCAAGCCATACAGCTCAACCCCAACGATATTGATACGTTTGCGATCGACGAGCTCTTAAAACATGTGGATCTCCTGATGAAAAACGAATTGAAAAAATCCAGCTGCACCCTGCGCGTCCACATCAATACGAACCCCTTTTCGCAAATTACGGGAAACTTGAACAGCCTGGTACAGGTTTTCAACAATTTGATCGCAAACGCGATCGATGCTTATGATGGAAAACTGGGCTTTATCGACTTGGAGGTCGCCGAGGATGAAGGCAAGTTCGTTTTTTCGGTGACAGATTACGGCAAGGGTATGGCGCCGTCGCTCGTGGCGAGGCTGTTCAAAGAGATGGTAACAACCAAAGGAAAACATGGCACCGGACTGGGCTTGTATCTTTCGTATGCCACCATACGAGGGCATTTTAACGGCCAGCTTACTGTCGTTTCGGAGGTTGGACAGGGCACAACCTTCACCATAGCCATTCCCAAGCCCCGGGAACCGGTGTAGGCTAACCTGGATACTGCATAGAAAAGGGCCTTCTGATCAATCATGTTGCCGTCACAACCCAAAGGAGCGAGAACATGCGTAGAGGAAAGAAAAATACAACTTCTGCATATAAGATCCTCGTAGTCGACGATGAAATCGGGGTTATCGATTCTTTGTCTGTAGTTTTAAGACGATCCGGCTATATGATCAGTGGGACCACAAACCCGATTGAGGCCATTCAGCTGCTCCGTAACGAGCATTTTGACATGCTGATTTTGGATTATCTTATGACGCCGATTCATGGCGACCGGGTAGTAGAATTGGTGCGGGAGTTTGATCGCGACCTATATATTCTTTTACTGACCGGTTATAAAGATCTGGCCCCGCCTTTGCAGACGATTAGGCTGCTCGATATTCAGGGATATTGCGAAAAAACCGATCAGTTCGACCAATTGATGTTGATGGTGGAATCGGGGATAAAATCCATTTCGCAGATGCATACCATAAAAAATTTCAAGGATGGCTTGAGCAAAATTTTGCGCTCTGTACCAAACATTTATCACCTGCAGCCGATCGATAAAATTCTGGAGACAATCCTCGAAGAAGCCGCGCCGATCGTTGGCAGCAACAACACCTGCATCCAGGTGGACGATTTAAGCGCGGACGGTGAGCACATTTTCCGCGGTGCAGGGCACTATAAGTCCAAAAGCAACGACTTTGCAGAAAAGATCAGCCCGGAGCTGCGCGCGCAAATAGGCACCGCGCGAACAAGCGGCCACAGCGCCGTTTCTGGGGACAGCCTGGTTATCCCGCTTATCAGCGGGGATCATAGTGCATTTGGCGCCCTTTGTGCCAACACGGAAAACATTGCGGAAAACAAAGAACTGATCGAAATTTTTTCCCATCAGGCCGCAGCTTCGCTTTACAATGCCTTTCTACATTCTATGATCAACAAAAAAAATGTCGAGCTGAGCAGCACATACAAGCTGCTTGAAAAACATTACCTGGAGTTGGTCGGGGTTCTAAGGGTTTTGGTGGACGCCAAAGATGTTTATACCCGTGGCCATTCGGATCGCGTTTCCTATTTCGCCACTAAGATCGGCGAAAAGCTTTGCCTTAGAGGTTCCGAACTGGAAGTGCTGCGCATTGGCAGCCTCTTCCACGATATCGGCAAGATCAGCACCCCGGATATCATTTTGTTGAAGAAGGAAGCTCTAACCATAGATGAATTCGAGGAAATAAAAAAGCACCCGCTCAAAGGGGCCGACATGCTCTCGCAAGTTTCGATGTTTAGCGATATGATTCCGTTAATAAAGTACCACCATGAATGGCTCAACGGGCAAGGATATCCGGATGGGCTCAAGGGGGAAGAAATACCACTTTTGGCAAAAATCGTTTCCGTAGCAGACGCGTTTGACGCGATGATGTCGGACAGAAGCTACCGTACCCGTTTATCGATGCAGGAGTCGATCAAGCGGCTTACGCTCGGGATGGGTACCCAGTTTGACCCAAGAATTGTGCGCACCTTAATAGAGCTAACGTCCGATTATGACCAGATGATCGCCGAAATTGAAAAAAGGATCGCCTTGGATAGCAGCCGGCCAGCCGTTTGATACGCTGCAACATGCCGAGCATCCGGCCTACACATGCTATGGGCAGCCCACACACCCACTGTAGGCTGCCCTTTTGCGCTTCATTTCTACATACCCATACTTTGGGCTCTTTGCAATGGTGCCAGCAGGGATGTCCCACTCCCCCTCGGCCCCGCCATTTTTCGTTTTCACTCGAAACATTTCCATATGCAGCTTACTTTTACACCTACGGATAAACTGAACCGGCTTATGCCAGAATGTAAGCCGATTCGTGGGCGAAGCAAACAATATAGTAACTGCGCTGCATATTTACCAAAGCCCTATAACGCCCTTGCTTCATAAATCTTTACATCCGAGGGCGCAACTAGCAAATCCTTGGTTTGCGCGCGAAACTCCGCAAAATGGGGCGCTTGCATATGCGCGTCGAGCGCGGCCTTGGATTCCCATTCTTCGACGACCACAAATTTCAGCGGGTTTGCAGAATCCGTGTACAGCGAGTAAAAATGATTGCCGTTTTCTTTGCGTGTGGCTTCAACGCACCGGCCAGCGGCCTTGATATAGTCCTGCGCCATATCATTCTTTACTTCAGAGTATGCGTGAACAATGATCATAAAACCAACCTCCTTAACTCTAATGATCTTTTAGATATAGCAAAAAATCCGAACCTCTTCTCTCTCCCAGCAAAACGGCTGCGTGGATATCACCATATGCCGTACCTATATTAAGCGAACAGACAACCTAAGAAGTTAAGGCGGGGCGGTTATCCCGCCTTGTTCATGTCTTGCGCTTTTGTACTGATTTCGATGTACTCAACGGCGCGCCGCAGTTCATTGTTATGCTTAAACTTCACGGAAATATCGCCGCCCTCATATACCGTGATACTGTCAACCAACGGTAATATACATTCCCCTTGACCTCGCTCCGCGCCATAGCCCTTAAATCATGCCGTTCCTGAAAATCTACACTATACTGTTTGACGAATAACGCCCTTAAGCGGTGTTTTTGTTTTAGTCTGCCTGATTTTCCTCGTGGTCTGCCTCGCGCTTTAAACCCCGTAATTTCCTCTTCAGGAAACTGCCTAAAAAGTCCTGTACACCGCCCGTATCCTGAATTTTGATGGCGGCATAGGCCAGCTGCGGCGTTAAGGTTTTAGCGGAATAAACGAAATATCCAGGAACCCAAGCGCTGGGACTATATTTTTCCTTAGCCCGGTGCAAGTCTTTGAACCCGTAAAAAACATTGCCTTTTTCATAGATAAATTCTAGCAGCTTTGCGGCTACACTATCGTTCATGCCATCCTCGCGCACATTGGCCAGCGAGGCTAAGCCCATGCTCCCCCAATGCAGGCCTTCTTCTTTAAAAATCATCAAGGCGTCGTACATGATTTTTTCTGTCGCTCCGCCCGGCGCGTCTGGCAGGCGCCGGGTTACATCGGCCATATATCCATTCATGCCCGCAAAGGGGATGAAAACATGAAAGGCTACCATACGCCCCACGCTATCTTTTGCATAAAAATAACGGCGATCCAGCGGCTCTTCCAGCCCCGCATCCCCCACGGTAAAACCCAGCTTACCGCTTTTTTTGCCTTGCAGCCATTGCCGGGAAACCTCGTGCATCCCTTTTTCGATCGTTTCATCCCTTTTTTCCAGAGGCTTATATTCATAGGTGGTAAGCCCAGCATGGTTTGCGTGGTTGATCATCGCGCGCAGCCTAGCCATCTTCCTGCCCGCCAGTTGATAATCCGCCAGCGCAAAGCGCGCTTCCTCGCCGCATTTTACATGGCTATAGCCCAATAGGATGTATTGCTCGATAAAAACATCCGTTGTGCCCAAAAATATGCATTGATAAGAATGCTCTGAACAAAAAGCCTTGAACTCCGCCAACAGGCGGATAAAATCTTCCGGCGCGGTTATGGGGTCACCATTTACCACCACCACCCCGCCCACAACCCCGTAAGCGATTACGCCTTCTACTTCCTGCCCAAAGTAAAGCAGCTTGTCATCCTCCAGCGTCAAGTAGGAGGAGGGGTTTTGCCCATATTTTTTTACCAGCTCACGGGCGCGCTCTTTTTCCGCCTTGGTGATCACGCCCTCGATGATGGCGGAACGCAGCACCAAAATAATAAAGCCGACCACGCATAGCCAGACAAAGCAAAAGATGAACCATTCATAGGCGGGAAAACCGCTGTTCCCCCCCCAAATTATCCTTAGGGTAACGGCGATGCTTTGCTGAAAGGATAAGGCCTGCCCCATATGGGCGCTCAAATTAGCCCGGCCGATCACCGCGTTAAAAAATACCGCGCTGATGCCGATCGCAGCCAGCATCAACGCATGCTTAAGGGAGAGCTTATTGGAGGGCCTTTTAAAATAATCCTGGCTGAGCAGCAGCGCGGCCAAGGCATATAACTCACAGAAAATGATGATCACATGCACCACATGATAATGGAGCAAAAAATGCATAAACAAACTGACCGCAAGTATCACGATGCATAGCAGCCAAGCCAGGCGTTTACGCGCGCCAAGATTCCCTACGATAAGTAGCAGCAGCAGGGAAAACAGCCGCTGCACAAAACGGTTGATTTCAGTATAATGATACAAGAGCCGGTCCAGCAACCTCGGCACTTGAAAAAAAGAAGCCACGAAAATCATTATTGCGACCGCCACCACCAGCACGATCGCGCTGATGGCGGCATATTTTTTTATCTTCACGCCATAAGAATCCACATTTATATGCAAAGAGCCTGTAGTTTTCCCTATAGCAATTCCTCCATCCTGTCCAGCATCTTGGCAAAGGTAGCCATAGCTCTCTCCACCGGCTCCGGGCTGGTCATATCAACGCCCGCTTGCTTCAATAGATCGATGGGGTCATCAGAAGAACCGGCAGCCAAAAAACGCAGATAACGGCTACGGGCAGCCGCAGCCTTACTGGGCTCAGGATCGGATAAAGCCTCGGCCAGCGCGGTAGCGGCGCAAAAACCAGTGGCGTATTTATAGACATAAAAGGCGTGGTAAAAATGGGGTATACGCATCCATTCGCGGGCGACCAAGTCGTCCACCATCATATTCGGGCCAAAATAATCCTTGTTTAGCTGCAGATACATCTCGTTTAAACCCTCGGCAGTCAAAGGCTGGCCGGCATCGGCTTGCTTATGCACAGCGAGCTCAAATTCGGCGAACATAGTCTGGCGGAACACGGTACCGCGGAACACCTCCACCAGATGATTTAACAGCGAGAATATCTGCTCCTTGCTTTGGGCCTGTTCCAGCAGGTAGTCGGCCAGCAAGTTTTCGTTCACGGTGCTGGCCACCTCCGCAACAAAGATGCGATAATTGCCATAGACATAAGGTTGTTTGCGCCAAGTAAAGTAAGAATGCATGGAATGCCCGGCTTCATGCGCCAAGGTGGTGAGTCCGTTCAAATTGTCCTGATAATTCATCAGGATATAGGGTGCTGTACCATAAACGCCGCTGGAATAAGCACCGGAGGTCTTGCCCTTGTTCTCGTACACATCCACCCAGCCGCTATTCAACCCCGCAGCCAAAACATCGGTGTATTCCCGGCCTAAGGGGGCCAACGCTTCCAGCACGATGGCCTTGGCCTGTTCATAGCTGTATGTCTCTTCCCGCTCCGGCAGCAATGGCACATAGACGTCATACATATGCAGTTGGGGGAGCTTCAGCATACGCCCGCGCAACCGCAGGTAGCGATGAAAGAGCGGCAAGTGGCGGCGCACCGTCTGGATCAACTGATGATAGACGGATAGAGGCACATGATCGCCGAACAGCTCGGCAGCCAAGGAACTGTCATAGTGGCGCGCCTTGGCATAGAAGGCATCCTTTTTAACGGAGGCGGCGAAAGTGGCGGCAATGGTGTTGGCGAAGCTGCCGAAGGTTTCGTACATAGCGGTGAAGGCTTCCTCCCGCAAGCGCCGTTCCTTACTCTGCAGAAAACGGATATAATTGCCATGCGAAAGCTGCTCCCGCTCGCCCTGTTCATTGTTTACAAGGGGAAATTGCAAGTCGGCATCGGCCAGCATACCGTAGATATTATCGAAGGCGGCAGCCATTTCGCTGCTTTCAGCCAGCAGCTTTTCCAAAT
>Ga0123354_10011947_pt1 | contig 13443 bp, 10 predicted proteins | sample TergutLab28metaG_2_FD_97872 | JGI IMG/M metagenome (GOLD analysis project Ga0123354, IMG submission 97872) | Labiotermes labralis P4 segment gut microbial communities from Petit-Saut dam, French Guiana - Lab288 P4 | ecosystem: Host-associated > Arthropoda: Insects > Digestive system > Gut ... | reverse complement strand
TATTGTTCTCGGCGAGGGTTTTTTTGTTTCTTTGAGCAAAATTGTAATTGTGATAAACTGAAGATGGCCGCTTTAGGCCGAAACATGTAGTTATTTACTTTGCTAATAAACACCATCATCTAGCATACAATTATAGTTGTGTTTTCTGACTGAAATTAACTCACCATTAGAGGGTTGACAGTAGATTCAAATCAAGGAAATCAAATATGTCTCTATAAACATTACCAAATTTCAACTTTATTTTTAAATCTAAAAACAGATCGATACAATTAACACACAATAAACTCTTTAAATATTTTCACGTCATTTTGGACGGTTCTAAGTGTGTAAAAGTGTTATTGTAACAATGCAGGGATTTATTTCAAATATATTATAATGCTCTAATCAGTAAACACTGTTAACAGTTATTGAGAGAAAATAGATGTAATTTCTTATGATAACCAGCACCACATCATTCTTCCATCTCATGTAATTGAGTTTTATTGCTTCCAGTATTATCATCGTTTGTCCACACTGAATTAACACATTACACATTGTGAAGAACTTTAATACCTTCGTTGTTCATCGAAGATACTGTTCACCAATATTTTCTCGTACTTGACACCTACGTTTAGATATAGACGTTATCGTGGACGTATACACATTGTTTTTGTTATTATTTTAACCAATTTTGCAAAACCAATCAAGAATATAACAACCAAATAGCAATTTTCGGACACGACCTCGCAAAATACAGGATTCTAGAAAATGTTTTCTTTTTCTTTCACTAACTTTTCTTAGGAGGGCAAACATATAAAATTATCAGAGATATAACCGAAATGGGCAGCAAGTGAAACAAGATCGGGCAAGTACGCACCGTGTAACAGTGCTGGGGCGTTCGCTTCATTTTGTTTAATTATCTAGAAAAAAAAATAAGGATGTAAATTTTAATATTGTACTGGCAGCGGTAGTAGCGGCACATTCAAGCATATCGTTAATCAATTATATTTCTACATGTATATATTGGTAGATCTACAAATTAGCACAGAGGGAAGATTCCTTTAATTTCCGACAATAAGAGATTGCGGTAAGCTTTGCATGTGTTCGGAAGACAGCTGTTGTTAAATGACTACACCACAATAGTGTCAAAATTCAGGGCGATTCGCCGTCTTTTTTTTTTTAAATCTAGAAAGCCGTTAAGCTTACACAAAAGAGCATTGAACATAAGATATTTGTTCTGTAACTAATTCTTCTACCAATTTTATTCTAAACGTTTTCTCTTCCATTAATGTGTACTGAGTTATGCCCAAGATGCGTATGAAAGGTAGGTAGATCTGCGGATAAAGTGTCAATTTTAAACAAATATTTCAATATCTTTTACGAAATGTGGCTAAATCCTCCAATACCAAGATTCATGAAAATCGAGTTGACAACGATGTACACATTTCGTGCGTAAAGACAGACGGAAGGAGCAATTTTATTTATAGATAGTCCGCAGGGATGCGAAGGTTCTTAAAAATGTTTGGAACAAAGACTGACATCGAGAACAAACGATTGCTTTAACAACAATGTTACTAAACAAAATCATTTCACTCCATTGTAGACGTTGTATTAAAAAACGTGCTTGCTCATGGGTCTTTATACTGTAGGACTTAGATAATATTCAGTGTTTCAGTTTGGATAATTTTTCCTTCGCGGTGGAACACTGAGTTGAACGTCCCAATATTTGCTGATGGACTCGCTGTTCAATTTGCTGCGAATGAAAAAAACACCATTAAAACATGACAACTACCACAGAGAAAGTAAATCATAAGTTAGAAACACCATGAATTCAAAACAGAATATTACAAAATATTTACAGTATATTTCAGTGAAAGCTGAAAATTAAATGAAAGCATAATTTGTTACTTTCATGTTGAAATATCACAAACCGCTTACCAATGTACACAAATTATTAACATCAGCCATCAAACCATAATTTCGGGAATGCATTAGAACCACATTTATCTGTCTCCTCTTACATATTTCAACCATGCTTCATCATTAGTTAGTTCGTAGAACTAAAAAGGAATTACTAAAATTTACTTAATATTTAGCACGGTTTGAGTTAGTTGCGAATCCTGATATGGAGTTAATGTGTAGCGGAATGGTACATATGCCTTTCAGTTACTCATCCGCTAGACCTGGCCTCCGGATTAGAATTCGTCAGATTTGTCACTATTACACTGATGTGAACATCCACAAAACAATTCAGCTCCTAATATAGATCGGAGATTTGTCATTTATTTTTACCCTAAGATAAAAACAGACCTATATTTTTAGCAATCTCGTACATACAGAACTTTTATTACCAGTTAACAACTATTGTATGATTATATTCATGTACAATAATTTAAAATTCCATGTTCTGTGGCAAAACATATAATTATGCGAAGAACATCCATAGTGTGCCTTTCACAGACATGTTCTAACTAAAGTGTTAAATATCGTCCCCTTTCTTCAATAAGCCTTTTTTTAACCAGGGCTTCCATCACTCGTGGCTGATTAAGTCTTCGCCAATACTCGTTGCAAAATTACTCTTTTCTTCTAATCATTCAGGAAAACAGGCATTTTTAACGGGGCAAATACAAATCTAAAAACTATAAAGTCACACTTAATTCTTACGTGACTCAAATCTTAACATTTTCATGATTCCTTCGTTAAGCACACACAGTACAAAGTTGACTCGCACAAAGGTGTAAAAATGAATTCGGATTTACCGGACCGAAAAGTTTTGTCAATTAGCATCTTGTGAAATACAGTGACCAAGAAAGTGTTTTTCAGCATTTTATGAGAAGAAATCCGAGATGGGTGATATGCACTGACGCATTTTACGGCTATTCTCTCCATGCGAACATGAAATTTAATGGTTAATATTGATAATTTGTTAGATAAACGGTAATATTATTTACAGGTTTAATGTATTTTAATTATAGTATCAAGTTTTACGTGCCAAAAAGGAGAGACCACAATATTAAGAACTTGATATATCTCTAAACGTCTGTGACTATTGTCGGACCATTGCACCTTACGTCAGTGGACAATGTCTCTTGTCTGAAACATTATTTAGTGCCCACGACGTTTCGACGGTTGGATCTACCCCGAAACCAGGTGTAAATTAAATTCGCCTCAGACAATCGAAAGTGTCCAACGAAAGAAGGGTATAATAGAAACCTACTGAAATTGAACAGCTTTACAAAAATCCGAAGGCATAGTTGCTGCATTAATCAGTACATTTATTAATAATGACTTTCTTACAGTAGGTGCGGTGATGAAATTTCAACCTCTCAGCATCTTAGACTCTCAAGTCAAACGAAGGCCTATAAGCTTATACACTTGCTTTTCTGAGTATGGAATTCTTACATATATATCAACTACAAATGAATAATAAACTACATTATTATTGACGGTGATTTGGGAGGGATGTGGGGAAAAAAGCGACGGAGGCACACTATGTTGGTGGCTCAAGAATGTCAGTAAATCCCTTCTTCTGTTCGAAAGTTTAAGCATCTTTACAGATTTATTGTCTTAGGGAACATAATCGATTTCATATCTTCAGGCTTCGCGTCGTCTCTTACATTCCACTATCCCGTACGTAACGTCATCGCCTCCCGCTTTGCAACTATGTTTCTCTCCCTTCCCTCTTAATGATTACATTACCTTCTCCTTCCCCTTTCTTTGCTTCTCCCTCAAGCAGCTTAGATAAATATGCTCAAAACTTGTCGTTACAGAGAACAACAGTGAAAAACATCGGCTTTCTTCGTGCATAGTCTACTATACTACGTCACTTCAACGATACGACACCCCCCACCCTCCCGAGATCTGTTGATTCAGCGGGCATAAGCAAACACACGAGTAGGTATAGAAACTGCCTTTTAGTAAGTACAGTAGAAGTTTTAAGATTACAAAGTGCACCACAAACATACCGCATAAACCCGAATATAAGGAGACTTGTCCACAACTGCGGTCTTAACTCAGAACATATAGAAATGCAATAAAACTGTAAAGTACACCGTAACTGTTGTTAAAGATACAAGTAATAAAAAGCAGCGTTATAGCATTCCTTACAAATCACAGTTTACTAGGAAATAACGTGTCCCCAACATGTCACCCGGGCCTCACTCATAAGGATGCCCTTCTTATGTGCGCGGCTACTTCCGAATAAAAAATACATTTATATTGGGGGTCATATGGTATATAACTTATCCTGAGGGAAATAGGAATATTGGAAGACTTGGGAATAGACAGGAGGATAATATTAAAATGGATCTTCAGTAAATAATTTGGGGCGTTTAGACTGAATTTGCCTGGTTCAGGAAAGGGTATGGTGGCCGGCTGCTGTGAAGGTGGTAATGCATATTCGGGTTCCGTAAAATGTGAATTTCTCTACTAGCTGAGGAACTATTGGCTTCTTAAGAAGGACTGTGCCCCATGGAATTTGTTACTTAGTTAAATACATAGTTATTCAGTCAGACAGTCAATCTGTCTGTCTGCTATTCAGTTACTTATACTATACATCCCTTATCAGTGTGTATCAAACGTTCATCCTGTAAATTACCCTCTGTACACTTTACTATAGCTGAAACAATTACTACACTGCTCTTGAACAGGCGCAACCCAAAGCGCAACCTAACTTTAGGCTTCTTTAATGATGCCCGAAAGTAATAACAGCTGAAATTACGAGTAAATTTCTTTACAATGAAGTTTGGCGGCTTGAAGTAGGCTTACATAACTAGCAAAAGGGATGTGAACCTGACACACAACAATTGACAAGCGCCTAAACTCCACGCCATTATAAGACACTTGCAGATGGAATTAATGAATGAAATTCAGTATAGTACTGTAACAGGACAATAAGTTAACGTCTGGAAAAGTCTCGAATTTCGTGACATTAGCATGTGTTTCAATGAAGGGGCGTTTCTTTGAAATTTTCACTTTCGGAAATCCCGGCCGGTCAGTCAAAAAAAAAAGTTGAAAAGAAAAACACATTTATTTGTCAGTATGTTATAAAAAAAAGTCAATCATTACTGTTTAGACACAGTATTCTCAAATTTGGCTCGGAAAATAATGTATCATTAAGTGAAAAACGGAAATAGAAATTATAAAGAACAAATGTCTCTTTCCACTTCATTTTTCACAGGATCAAAAGTAAAGTTTTCCATGGAGCATCATGTAACGAATTCGAACGCGTGAGTAGTGGTACAGCCCCACGAATTCTTAAGTTTGGCTCTGGCCGGATTTATCACCGGCGAACGAACCTTTGGTGTCTACTGGTTACAACGCTGTGTGGTTCCAGAGCCGGTCTGGTCACTTGAAAAAAGTTAGATCTGATCCCTGTTGGGAACCAAACACCCCAATTCCCCGACCGTCCAACCCATATCCTAGTCACTACACCTTCTGAGCTATTCCAGTGCCTGCGTGCGTGGAGAGTACGGGGGCTGTGTCTATTTGACTGCGCGGTTGTTGCTTATGGATGTTGACGGGAGTTCTTATATAAAGCAGAGCTTAGGGTCAGTGACTTTTCTACAGAACTACCTTTGCAGCAAAGTAATGACCATTATGGGATGTTGTATTCTTACCCTCTGTATAGATCTGTTTCTTGCATGTCTAGCAAGAAGTTCGAGTTCAGTAAGGTATGCAAGGCTTTCGGATTTGAAAATTGCACCTTCCAATTCCGGCGCAAACGTGGGCAGATTGCTCTTCTTTCTCAGCAAAGACTTGGTGGTCCAACGGGTGGAGCTGGGAGTGGACTGGACATGAAAACCTGTTGTAGACACTTCGTGCATTGTTTCGACGCCATCTTGTAGTAACATCTTCACTGGCGGTACTCGTTTTATTCTTTTGTACATACCATTGTTGTTATTGTTTGCAACAATATCAGTGTTAAATGAGTTTTTATTTGAAGTAGATGGGACGTTACTGGGTTCTCGAACCCCAGCAACATGTTTGAAGTCTTGTAGCTCTGCCTTGCTGCTTCCTGGAGGAGAGAACACGGAAATGATGGTAGCAGAGCCTGCAAAGGGACAGAGGGGGGTGGCAGGCGACCAGAGGATGAAGACTCACTTTCCTTACCCTGTGAGTTGACTTCCTCTGGCACTGATGGGGCACAATCACTGTTTTCCCACTGAACACACACCACAGGGGTGCTGGGGAGCAACACCTCCACTTCCTCTATGGACCTGCAGGTTTCTGATGGAGTCTCTATTGTGTTTGGAGACTCGAGGTCCTGTATTAGCTTCAGAGCTGCTTCGAGCTCTTTGGAGAACTCTGCATCACTTTCTTTATGCCCTGTCCTCTGTGAGTCATCTTGAGAAAACTCTGGGCAACTGCTGCCTTTTGACTCACTTTGGGTCTTTTCTGGCGAATTCCCTACGGCTACACTTTCACTCGTACTTTGCGGAGAGGCTGATTGCTGAAACATTTTCTTCTTAGACAAGAAAGTTTGTTGCAGTTCTACCATCAGTGAGGCATACTGAACTTTCTCGGTGAAGTCCAGACCTTCAATGACACAAAATCTGTCCTTAGTAAATATTTCACTTCGCGGCCTTACTGGTTTGGGACTGACAGCGAAACCGGAAAATTCTGCATTCAGACTTATTGCAGTGTTCAGTCGCGACCTGTACAGTGTGGGTTCAGTAAGTCTCTCCAGGCACTCGTATATCGGAGGATTTGTGCTCGAGTCCTGTGAAGAACTCTCCGAGAGTGCAGCTGGGGATGGTGTCCTTGAGAAGCTCTTCATGTAATTCAGATTCCGGTTCCCGTTACTCTCTTCAGACACTTGCTCCACACGGACTATTGGGTTCACAACACACAACTTAGGTTCAGCACTTTGAGTTCTGTGAACGTCTATCCTAGCAGTATTTTGGTTCTTCGTATCGATAGTCTTGTTGCCTTCATTTACTTGCACATTCGGAAGCTTCAGGTAGGGTGACTCGGTTTTGGAAGATCCGGCAGTTTCTGTTTCAAAAACCCAGGATTGGGCATATTGGTTGTAAATGTTGTGAGCTTGCTTTCCTACAGAGCTCTGCTTCTTCTGAAACGAGACAATGGCATCAGGGTACAGCGAAAGACATTTTATTCGTAGTTAATAACACAATTCTCACGGCTTTATCAACAAAGCTAACTCACTTCTCATAGGGCAAGCACGTTTAATTTGGAATACAGGCCCATACAGAAATTATTACGCAGATAAAATCAACGTAACGTGCATTCCAGCCGCACTTTCTACCCACCAAATCGAGTTACTGATCGCAGAGGCGTAGCTAGAAGGGAGAGATTTGTGAGGCCGACCGAGGTAGCAGAGTCCAAGGGGCGGAAAAATAGGTGGAAAAGTAAACATTTTACATTAACATATTGATTTTCTGCACTAAACAAATATTAATTACAGAGCAAAACAAAATGAAATCCGATAAACAATTGTGATCTAAAGTTCATAATTTCTGTCATGGGCGACCATTATGATTACCCGTCCCGGGCCCCAGAGGTCTAGCTACGCCACTGTCTGAACTACTGTACTTTACAGCACCTTCCATAATTCCCGTAGGCCCATCATTGTTACCATGAACCCCGTCATTTTATATAATTCTGTGCCATTTTAATTCAGTTGAAACTTTTGCAGCCTTGTATTGTAAGGTTACTTTTTAAAACTTTCCCATAGGTACGTCTAGGCCTTACACGTGTTTCTTACTTGCAGTTATAAAATAAAAAGAATTATATGCATTTCTACTTTCCTCATATAAATTAAAGAGTGCACTTTTAAGCCACTCAGAAAGATAATTTGGCAAAGCTTCCATTCTGTGTTCACCTGATTTACTTGTTGCGATTTATCAATTGCTTGGCCATGGAATATCAAATCCTAACCTACAGGAAGATTACGAGGCGTAATTTGGGAATCATTTGTTACGAAACCTTCCAGTCTGCTTTTGTTTGTTATTATTGAGGCAATGCTTAAAAACTAAGGAATACCACGGACATATTGGAGGCTAGCCCCATGACAGCCTAAGCCTAATTTATTTCTTGTTATTTAGTTTCCATGCAGTGGGTGGGTTTAATTTGACCTTACCCTCGGTAGTATGTATTCTATGTCTAAAATTTGTTCGTGAATGCTTTTCTTCGGACGTCGAGATCTTTGCATGGAGCAAAACGTGAATTGACTATCCAAAAATGACGTCACGATGGCAACTGTTGTACTAATGCTTGTTGTCACTCGAGCTGAAATAAGAAGGACAATTGAATTAGCCGGTCTTAATACAACAGGTTTATCAGACTAAAGAAAGGTTTCTGTAGGCTGATTTCGCTAAGTACTTTAAAATAGTCAGAATTTCAGCAGTTATTAAAATAATGATTTAAAAGATGCATCGTCGAAAAAGAGATGTCCCTCTGGTTGACTGACTGGAGCGACCATTCAGGACCCCGTTTTTGGGTCTCCTGCATCGACCTCCAGAAATGCGTACTGGCACCCAGTTCTTAATGTGCACTGTTCTACAATAGGGCAGCAAATTCCAAGTATCACACCTCTTAGTTTTAAGAATGTGAATTTCCAAGTCAACTCCTGTTGAACTAGAATTTCTACAAGTCTGCCAGTGCCTTGTGTTGTTCTGAGAGATATTTTTCGGCACGCATTCTTGGGACGTGTGTACTTACTTGCAGAATGTAGATCCTTCCTCTCCTCTTGTTTGAAATTTTAAACTGTCGACATGGATTAAATTCGGTTTAGGATTATGTTTCTGGATTCCGTTTGGTGACTACAGGAAGACAAGCCAGGGTTCGTGTCCTGGTGCCTTATTTGTATGTTATATAGCTATTCTATTTTACGTTATATTATGAATTGCGGAGAATAATATGTGGATTAAGTTTTTTAAACCACGACGAAAGGCAGGTTATTTTTGTTTGTGTCGAGTGTTGTTAGAAAAAAAGGGGCAATTAGTGGGAGTAAAGTCATTTCGTAATTTGTTAAGGTATTTACTGTTGATATTTATTAAAATATGTAACAGTTAAATTTCACAATGTGTGTTTGTATTACTTGCACACCGGAACCGCTTCAAAGGGGTGGAAACCTACAATTATTTGTGCTTCGTAATTGCGTAGTATCAATATTCCTAATGCTGATTGCCACAGCCAAATTACATTTTTTCCTGTTGTATTATATGGGTGTAAAAACTGGTCGTTCACATTGAGGGAGGAACGTAGGTCGAGGCTGTTTGAGAATATGTGGGCCTAAGGTGGATGAGGTAACAGGGGAATGGAGAAGACTACATAACGGAGAGCTTAATGATGTGTACTTCTCACCGAATGTTATTCGGGTGATCAAATCAAGAAGAATGAGAAGGGCGGGGCATGTAGCATGTATGGGAGACAGAAGAGGTTTTGGTGGGGAGACATGAGAGAAGGAGTCCACTTGGAAGACCTAGGCGTAGAATTCTGAACTTTGAGCAAAGAAGGATGCTTTTCGAAGAATGGACCATAAGTAAACAGTACCATAGAAAACCATCTTCTTCAGATTTTTCTGTCCAATGATTTCTTGTATGTTGCTTGTCATGAAGAGGTGCCATTCCCCAACTTCCAGAATAACTATATTCATCACATTTATGGTAAGGATTGACACGGTGAGAAAGAGCAAGGCTTCCTGCTTCTTATTCGTTAAATCCCCCATGCAAGACAGCATGGCTCCTCCAATTCCTACAACAATGTTCTGAAACAAAAGGCAAAAAAACGTATTTATTATTATTATTATTATAAAACTTAAGGTCAGATATAGGGTTGTGCCAAGTGGTGGGGAAGAGAACAACTCATCGCCCACAATAATTTGCCACTGTTTTATAAATCTCACAAATTCCTTTCGTTCTGTAGTTACCCATCTTATGTCCCGTTTGGTTGTCTGGCGACCATAACGGGTAAAAGCGCATGAAGTTATCGACTTCCACCCTCGTTCCATTGCTCGCCAGCTGTTCCATGCATCAATAAGTCACTATTTGTCAACACAGCAGTAATACAAACTTGGCAAACGGAAAGAGATCTATACTGTTGATCACATTTGTGTCATAATAAATAGGGATACAAAACTTATTTTTTCCTCCAGAGGTACCATATTAGTAAATGGCACTCTCTCTACGTGTCATATAACATATTACTAGTGTTTACATCATGATTGCATGGTGCATGTGCGTATTTATATTAATTTATTATTGACAACTAGGCCTGAAAAATGTAATGAAGGACAAGGTTATATGGCCATTTTTAAGGAAAAGAAAAAAATTTAAAGAATTTTTTTTATAAGAAAGGTTGTAGTCTATAAGAAAGCACAGCTCGGTAGATCCTTGATTGTGTGGGCAGCTGTCAATCGTGTCGTTATCAGCTTCAGCATACATTATGGATATTCGAATAAGAGACGCCAAGAATGCCGTCTGTAGGCAGGTTTCGTTCTTTCGACTATAGTCGCTCAGAGAGTCAATAAACGTCACTACAACTTAATGCGTTTCAGTTTGTGAAGAAATCATATGTGACCAAATCGGCGCGTTTGAAAAATGTGTTCCTCATAAAGCGCATCTCGAGGTCAGTGTGCAGGACGAAGTCACAACATGAAGACTGATAACAGCTCCTTTGAAAGGGTGGAAGAGTTCAGATATTAGGGAACAACTTTTAACGAAACAAAATTCTTTGCAGGAAGAAATTAATAGCAGAGTGAAGCCAGGGAATGCTTGCTATCATTCCATGCAGAATCTTTTGTTTTCCAGTTTGCTGTCCAAAAATATAAAGATTAAGATGCACAGAAGTATAATTTTGCCTCTTTTTTGTATGGGTGTGAAACTTGGTTGCTCACATTGATGGAGGAAGGTAAGCTGAGGATGTATAAAATAAGGTGCTGAGGAGAATATTAGTGCCTAAGAGGGACGAGGTAACAGGGAAGCGGAGAAAACTACATAGTGAGGAGCCTAATGATCTGTACTCCTCACCAAATAATATTCGGGTAATGAAATCGAGAAGAATAAGAGGGCCGGGGCATGTAGCACGTATAGGGGGAGACGAAAGGTGCATACAGGGTTTTGGTGAGGAAACCTGAGAAAAAGACCCCTTGGAAGACCCAGGCGTAGATGGGAGGATAATATTAAGATGGAACTTCGGAATTGGGGTGGGGGACATGGACTGGATTGATCTGGCTCAGGAAAGGGACAGATGGTGGGCATGTGTGAATGCGGTAATGAACCTTCTGGTTCCATAACATGCGGGGAATTTCTTGACTAGCTGAGAACCAGTTAGCTTCCCAAGAAGGACTCAGCTGTATGGAGTAAGTTAGTTCCTTATGAAGACAAGCTACGGCACTTCAAAAGCTCCAGTCTGTAAGTTCTACTTTAAACATCAATAACTTAAGTTTCACGGCAGCATAATGAAATTTTGAGCAACGTAATCCGAATATGATTGGTGCGAACATTCCTGCCTCTGCAGATAAATAAATGCTGAACTGGAGCTTCTACTTCCGGTGTCAAGTATCCCAGTCCTACGCCTTTGGGCAGAGTTACAACACGGCTGTTGTTGTTGTTAGTCGGTCCTGATGACTGCTCTTCGCAGTAGTAATACTGTTTGCAGTTGATACTCCTGCCCACATCCCATTTTGCACTAACCGGCCGTAAGTTGGAGACCGAAAGTTCGAAGCCCCAAAAGACCGAGTCTCTTTGCCACTACGCCTCGAACAGCTCAATTTCTAATTAGCCTCCTATCCAGTGACAGACGTGTTCTTTCCACCAGGCCGCTAAACAAGGGGAACGTGAAGCTAATTACATCGGGCCCATTGGCCAGTCATGTTGCGAATTGTATGAAGGTCTGGCTTGACTCTCACTGCGTTACAAATTTTGACTGGCTGTACTCTGACCGCGTTGCGAATCGTATTATGACTGGCTGCACTGTCATAAAGTCGCGAATTTTATGACTATTTGGCTCTAGTCTTATAGCGTCGCGAATTGTACGTCTGTCTGGCTGCACTCTCGCAATGTCGCGATTGTGTGAATTCGGCTGCACTCACCGCTCTACAAATTGTATCACTTTTTGGCTGCATTCTTACCGTGTAAAGAAATGTATGACTACTTGGCTCCAGTCTAATAGCGTTGCGGATTGTGTGACTGCTTGGCTCCAGTCTAATTGCTTTGCGAATTGTATGACTGCTTGGCTCCAGTCTAATTGTTTTGCGAATTGTATGACTGCTTGGCTCCAGTCTAATTGCTTTGCGAGTTGTATGACTGCTTGGTTGCAGTCAAATAGCGCTGCGAATTGTATAACATTTTGGCTGCACTCTCATCGCGTTGCATGTCGTATGGCTGTCGGTTGTACTCGCATCGCATTTTGAATTGCATGTCGGTCTGACTGTTTTGCGAATTGTGTGACTCTTTGGCAGTGCTTTAAGAGGGTTGCAAAATGTTTAGTTTTCTTGCTGTATTCTCTCTCACCACTTGAGCTTACGATCACAGCTACGCCTATCCACGTCTGGTTCTAAAACGAATTCGAAGAGAGCGTTACGTTCTACAGTCTGCGCTTGTTCTTGCAACGTCACACGCACACGGCACACGAGATCGTTAAATCCCGTGCCGACACTTAGCCACCTTGCATTTTATCGGTCTGGTAGCAGAGGTATCAAACACGCGGTCAAGTACTTCATTTTATGCGGACTACGCATTGATCATGTTCTAATTACATCAAGCGGGCCCCCTCAGTGTTGAATTAACTTTTTTATATTCTGAGATTTGCAGTAATTCATCCAAATCATTGAAAATAAATCGAAACATTCAGAGATAAGTATGTGAAGGACTGTATAATGAAGGCAAAACAAACATTGAAAATTACCAGTCTTTATGCAAAAGCAGTGGATGATCATGCGAATGAATTGGCAGAGGATGTAGTGTCACCTTGACATGGCATATGTAGAGCTGCATGTTGTTTTCATTGGAGGTGCCAGTGAAGGCTTTGAGCAAAGAGTTTTGAGGGACCCAAAACAACAGGTCGTCATTAAAAAACTGCATTTAAAAAGATGTTTCACTTAAAATTTGACATACAGGTGTCCGAATGGATTGGTAAAAATCGCAAGTGAAAGAAAAATTGTATTTTCTTTGGATACAGAAAAACTGATGACATTTTCAGTAAAAATGCGAGAAATACAAGTATGAATTCAAGCTGAAATATTTAGTAAATTTCAGTTGTATGCTAAGACCATAAAAATATCATTATTTTTCTTTTAGAAATTTTATTTTTTGCAATTACTTACCTACTTACTCCATGGTGCAGAGTCCTTCTTGAGAAGCTAACTGGTTTGCAGCCAGTCAAGAAATTCCCCGCAATTCATGTAACCCGAAGGTTCATTACCGCACTCACAAGCGTCCGCCACCTATCCCTATCCTGGGCCAACCCAATCCAGTCCACATACCCACATCCTACCTCCTG
>Ga0123354_10011946_pt1 | contig 13446 bp, 9 predicted proteins | sample TergutLab28metaG_2_FD_97872 | JGI IMG/M metagenome (GOLD analysis project Ga0123354, IMG submission 97872) | Labiotermes labralis P4 segment gut microbial communities from Petit-Saut dam, French Guiana - Lab288 P4 | ecosystem: Host-associated > Arthropoda: Insects > Digestive system > Gut ... | reverse complement strand
TCCATTTGCTCTGAGGTAAGGTAGGTATGTAACTAACGTGTGGTATAAGCGACATTATTTGGTTCCGTTGCATGGCGTCTCTACAGCAGTGTTGCCACTATTAAAGTTCCAACCCTCGTATGTCCAACTAAAATTTATATAATAACCTACATTCCTACATTTTCTTGCAATGTATGTACTTTCTGCCATATTTCTTGACTGCATTCAAACTGAGCATAAATTGGCGTGGTGCTGTCATTTTAGATACTTGTAATTGGAAATTACAGAAAAAGAAATTGAATTTTTATTGTAATTTCCTGTCCCTTGCATTGTCTCTGTGTATGCTTATCATTTATGGCTTCAGGGTTGTAAGAGGAGTCATGCAGCCAGAAGCAAGTGCCAAGGCACTTACACCAACTTGGCACGACACCCATCTGGTAGAGACATCTGTGTATATGTGCTGTAGTTGCCCAGTATACCTATTTTCCTGTAGATTGCATTACATCAACCAATCAGTCTTAAGTTGTATGAAATTATTTTACATATCACTTGTATTATGACTGGTTTGAGCTTGATAGGGAATTTATGCGTATTTTAGTTCTGGCAGTATTAATTTACTGTATTTATTTACAGTAAATACATACGTTTTCATTTCTTTGATTCTACATTTATCTTGAATGGCCATATCAGAAATATAAAGTGAATGTTTAATTGTACCTCTTGTTTCTTTCTGACAGGTGAAGCTTTGCATTTGGCCCACTTGATGGCAGCACATGGTTACTTCTTTCCCATTGATGACCACATGCTAACAGTGAAAAATGACAACACATTCTACCGGTTTCAGGTTAGTTTACGTCTCATGTTTGGATTCTTCCTTCACTGTCCAAATGAAACCATCATGTTCCCTAGTAACATTTGTAACTGTTATGTATATTATGTAAATGTTATGTGAGGTCAGAAAATACTTATCTGCAAGGCAGCAGCAAGATGCCATGTTTTAGCTTGTAGTTGTTTCCAGATGTTAAAGTTTTGATGACTTAGACAGTGGACATACAGCTCAACATACGACATATGAATGGTGTGTCATCCTGTGAATATGGACAGGTGTTATCACACACTATATCTACACTAAAAATAGTGCACTGGCATAACATATTCACGGTACTCAGTGTTGCCAACTCTTCTCTTTTGTTTTACATTTCTTTTTCGTTTCCATCTTTGGTGCATTCACAGTTGAATGTTGCATATGAACTTTGTATCACCTGTCTGTTGGTTCGTATGTCTGCATGTAACAAGTTGAGAACTGCTGATCAGATTTTTGTGAAATATGATGTTTGAGGAATTTCACTAAAATTTGTTGGCATAGACCCATTCCAAGTTTGGTTGATTTTAGACAGCATTAATGGCCACTTTACATTAAGATCTATATGCGTTTCTTCGCTACTCATGAATGTAACCCACTAAATATCTATCAGAATGGAAAAATTCCCATATGGAAGTTGCAGGTGGGAATGAAACATGCATTTTATGTCCAGTGTACTTTTACAACAAATGTGAAGATAGAAAAACAAAGGAACATGTAAGAATTATGTGTAAATTTTCAAAAACATCTAGTTTATATGTGTAAATAATTAAACTTTTTTGAGTTCAGAAGATGCTATGTACTGTGCGACATGGAATCCTAGATTTGACAAAAACAATCATTATGTTATTTTACATATTTTAATGAGTTTTATGTTTAGACTGGTTAATGAAATCCCATGTATACTGTTGCTGTCAAAGATCAGTTGGCTTCGCAGCATGTCACTTTACTTTGCTTTAGCCCTATCCACACATCCATATTTGTTGCTGTTTTAAATGAAATGATTGATTAAGAGATCTGAATGTCATTTATAGTTCAATAGGGGCATAGTTACCAACAAGGAATTTTAATTGCTGTTGCTTTTAACAGGGGGCTATTTTTTTTAGTTGGTAATTGACATTCATATTTTGTTCAACAGACGCCATACTTCTGGCCGTCCAACTGCTGGGAGCCTGAAAACACAGATTATGGTAAGTGGGTTGATTAACGAAATTTCTCAAATGTCCCTTTGGAAGGTGGATGTGAACTGTACATACAAGACTATTTTGATATGCAGCAGCCTTTCTACATGTTATAACCATTTGCCCGGCGTACACATTGTGATTCTTTTTGTCATAATCCAAGACTAATGGAAGTTACAATGAACTTGTGCATTTCAAGGCTATATGTTGTGCAATATTCGGGTGATAAATTGGAGAATGAGATGGGTGGAGAATGTGGCATGTGTGGGGGAGAAGAGAGAAATACATGCAGGGTTTGGCTGGAGAATTTGAAGGAAACCAACCACTTGGGAAGACCAAGGCATAGATTTGGTGGTGGTGGTGGTGGGGGATGGGAGCTATTAAAATGGACATTCAAGAAATAGGATGGAAGGGTATGGACTGGATTAATGTGACAGAGTGTAGGGTGTAGGTACAGGTTGGGGTCCTTGGGAATGCGGTAGTGAACCTTTGGGTACCACAAAGTGTGGGAAACATCTTGGCTAGCTGAGGACCGTTAGCTTGTCAAGAGGGCTGTGTTCCCTGTACTTAGATATGATATGAATTAGGCATAATATTCTGTGAGATGCCTATGTCTGTATATGTGGTACTTAGGCCATTAATTTCTTACTATGCAAATTACCATATTTACCTGACTGTAATACAGTTCTTTCTTGATTCAGGTGGTTTCAAGCAAAGAATTCTGTGCAGTGTGACCTTCCTGCAGAAATTAGCTATTTAAGATGTAAAGTTAACTGAAGGTCCTTGAACAATATGAAGGGTTCTTTTACATGTATTTTTAAGTAAAAATTAAGGGCTTACATTTTCAGATGAAGACAAATATTTCTGACTAAAAGGGCAACAAGTGCATTCAGCAACTCTGGATCAAATAGATATCTGGCATGTGTGACGTGTCTTGAATCTGATGTGGTTGGAGTATTGTAGAAGTTGTCCTTTGTTTTTTTAAACACCACACATTTAAGATGTTTGGGGGAATGGAGTTATGTCTCCACATATTCCTAATTTCAATATTAGGTGATGGTGAGTGGTTGGCTTCATACCTCAGCTGTTTTAGCCCAGGGGACCAAGCCCCCAGTATCTGTTGGATATGAGGATTGGTGGCACCTGGCTCTTGTAGAAGAGAAAATTCTTCACCTCTGCCAGAAAATGAACACTGATTCCACACTTATCCTACCCATAGACTGTAAGTGCTATAAGGATGTTAAAATATTTAATGAACAGTAATTATTATATTGTTATGAGTTTTGAAGTTCTTACAGCAGTGTTGCTGCCAAAAATTCAAATTGTTTGGAGTGTTATGTATGCTATTTAGATTGTTAGAGTGGCAGTCCCAGTGTAACATGTGTGAGGACTTGAATCCTTATTAGATTTTTGCGTAATTTCTTCTGTGTTTGCAGTTTTGGTTGTGTGGAATATTTTGAAGGTCGATGTTTATATTGATTTTATGTTAATTCATGGAGTTTACCTAACTCAGTATGCATGAATCCATGACTATACTTTTTGTGGTATGTTTAGGTCATAGTGGCAATTTTGTGAGACATAAATGAGTTTTTATTTGTTTATAATGTATGTGACACTGCTGTTAACAGCCCAGGCTGTATTTTGTCAAACTGTTGGTAATAAATTGGAAAGGGTAAGGAAGGAGGTGATTGTGGCATAATTTGAGGTACTAAAGGGAGCCAAACCTGTAACCAGTACAGATGGATGCCATGCTAGGATTTGAACTTGGGAGCTCCTGTCTTTAAAGTAAGGTTATTATAATGATTTGCATCTCCTGAAATGTGACTTTGTATTATGAGATTAGGAACCACTCACCCAGTGACAAGGTATCAGAACCCAGAAAACCTGTGTCCTCAGCAACATTACTGTCAGAACTTTAAATCATAAAAAGTTGTTATAATTGAAGTAAGTTAGTTTCTACAAGAATTACATCCCTCTGCAAGTCCCACAGACAATTTTGTGATGTATTGGCAGCCGTGTACCTCTGCAAGCGAACCATGCAGAACAAGACGCGGCTGGAACTGGCAGACTATGAGGCAGAGAATCTCGCTCGGCTCCAGAAGATGTTCTCTCGCAAGTGGGAATTCATCTTTATGCAGGCAGAGGCACAAAGCAAGGTGGATAAGAAAAGGGACAAGTTGGAGCGCAAAGTGCTTGACAGCCAGGAACGGGCTTTCTGGGACGTCCATCGTCCTATGGTCAGTTTTTTTGCATTTAGTTACATTATATCCTGATGTGATGTGTGTAAATCACAGTTGTCTGGATTCCAGTCGTCTGGAAATTGATGCTGTGTAATCATAAGGTTCCGTCATCCCTGTTGTGTTCAATAAACTAATAGAGTAGAGTGTATGTCCTAGTCTAACACAACTTATTTTATTTGATGGTAAAGGTGTCTTTACATTACTATGTAAGGTACAACTGCATGTTTCGGCTCTTGACACTAGCCATTTTCAGGTTGTACATGAATCCTTAGAAAGTAGTTATACAACCTGAAGATGGCTAGTGTCAAGAGCTGAAACATGTAGTTGTGTCTTAGGTGGTAATGTAAATACACCTCTACCATCAAATAAAATAAGTTGTGTTAGACAAGAACATATGCTCTACTCTATTAGTTGATACTCTGTAGTTTGGTAGTTCAGTAGGTGGGTAGTACTGCAACTTTGGAGGAACTTGCTGCTCCTGTTTTCAGGATAGAGCAAAAACTTAACATGATGGGTGGTAGTGGTTTGATTTGTGATGCTGTCAGTTCCTCACACAATATAGCATTGATGGTATGATGTTTTAGTTGTATGCATTCTTTGAGAATGTTTGTACCCCGTTTCTGTTTCTGACCATTTCCTCCTCCTTTCCCCACTTGCTGAAACAGACAGAATCTTCTTTGACCTTGGAAAGTGCTGAACATTTGGTTCTTACCACCTGCTAATTGCATCAATTTGCCATACTCGAGTGAGATTTGCCAGATCTAATGTAGTCATTGAGGTGTATCTGTAATAATATGTTCTTGTTGTCAGATAGTGACGGTCAGTGTCATATTGATTCACAGATGAAAGGGTAAGTATTTCATTGGTTTGTGTGTGTGTTTTGTTTGCTTTAGAGACATATGACATTTATAAACATAATCTGTGATAGTAAAAGAAAATGTGGCTTGGTGATGTCATGAGATACTTTCAGGCTGGAGCTTGGCAGTAAGAAGTATAAAGAAATGTCACATGGATAATCTTAAATTTATTCATTGTCTCATCCTGCACTAATGAATTAGATGTGAAAAATTCACATTTACGGCAAACGTACCACTTTTCAGTATCATTTAATAAATATCCAACATGCATGATTTCAGGCTTCTGCTGCGAAGTCGCTGAGAATTGTGCTCTTCTGGGTTATTATGCAGTGGGTTAGTGGTAATTTCTCACCAACATTTTGGGACAACCTATCATTCCCATTCTCAGGGTTCAAGAATCTGAATATCCAACGTTTTTATTGATGCCTACATCTTAGAGATTTATTAAGTGATACTGAAAACTGGTTTGTGTATTGTGATGGTGTTTTGTCATGTGTAGTGCATAGATCGGTCACAAATGGATAATCCATACCCAGTTGGTTGGAAATGTAATGTGCTGCATTTCTGAAACAAATTCTGTTGAAATGGATGATATGAATACAGTGTTTGAGTTTGTAGTCGTAGTTAAATGTTGTAATATTCTGTTTGTTGATCAGTCACACTGGTGTTGAGCAGGTGGTGTTTATCAGGCATGCCAGTGTTGAGCAGACAGTCAGTGTTGATCAGCCACACCAGTGTTGAGCAGGCAGTGTTTATCAGGCATGCCAGTGTTGAGCAGGCAGTGTTTATCAGGCATGCCAGTGTTGAGCAGACAGTCAGTGTTGATCAGCCACACCAGTATTGAGCAGGCAGTGTTTATCAGGCATGCCAGTGTTGAGCGGACAGTCAGTGTTGATCAGCCACACCAGTGTTGAGCAGGCAGTGTTGGTTAGGCATGCCATTGTTGAGCAGACAGTGTTGATCAGCCACACCAGTGTTGAGCAGGCAGTGTTGGTCAGGCATGCCAGTGTTGAGCAGACATTCAGTGTTGATCAGCCACGCCAGTGTTGAGCAAGCAGTGTTGGTCAGGCATGCCAGTGTTGAGCAGACATTCAGTGTTGATCAGGCATGCCAGTGTTAAGCAGACAGTGTTTCAGAGACAAATCTGGTCTGCAGTATGTTGATTTTCAGCTCACCAGTTTTTTGGCCAATCATCTAAACAAATTGTAGTGGATCGTATCCACTGTAATTTCTTATAAGGAATATCCAGATGCTGTTTTGGATTATTAGGTGGCTGGACTTTGTTTATTGTTTGGTATTTTGTAGAGAAGACTATTTCAGAAACATATGCCTTAATGTGTAGTGCAATGTATGACCTACAGGACCACTTGTAAGTGAGTAAAAACCGTGTTTATAATTAATATGTTGAAATGAATCCATGTAATTTTGAATATTAAACTCTTTGCTTGTGGCATGCCATGTTTCAGCCTGGTTGTGTGAACACCACAGAGGTTGACATCAAGAAAGCCTGTCGGGTCAATAAGCCACTCAAGAGCAGTCGACACTTAAAGCTCGGTGTGGCAGGCGGCCGCATATCCCCCTCAACGTCAGAAACTGATTTGGCTAGTCCAACAGAGGCCATTAAATGCCACATAGCCATGTTGAAACAGCGACTGGACCGACGCAACATTAAGGTCTCTAAAGTTGCTGAAGCGTGAGTACAGACTGAATGTTACAGTAAAAGAGCATTGTCATATATCTATATGTATGTGTCCTGAACAGTCACCCAAACAGAGTGACGATACCATATGCTGTGTTAATATAATTGTCCTCCTGAAGATGAGCACAATAGTGTTTGAAACATGTAGAGGAATGTAATAAATGTATTAAAATAAAGAATTTGTGCATCAAGTTGGTTAAAAAAAGACTATCATTCTAAAATTATGTTGACACATTCCAGTTTTGGTTAAAACTGAATGATCTAAACGGGCAGTTTATATGAAGACACACCAGTCCTGTTGCTAATGCCTTGAGCAAAACTCATTCATTGTTTGTTATTGTGAGGAATGTTTTAAGTTAAATGCATTTTCTGCCCAGTAGATTTTTTTCATAATCCTTACAGACTTTAATGGATATTTTAATTAAACAAGGGGGAACAAAAACACCAGAACTGTTACACTAAATGTACACAATGTTTTAACGTTTTTTTTTTTTTTTGAATGCCTGGTTCTCAGTTCTGCTAGAAGCATGAAGCAGAAGTATAGTCATTTATGTGGACATATATCATAAAGCTTTCTATAATTAATATTGGTTTCAGCAAAGGCATTTCTTTGTGGAAATGCAATTTTGTTTTTCTTGTGCAAAAGACTGCTTTGTGTTAATTTGATGTTGATCAGGCATATCTCTTTGGCAGGTGTATTGGCTATTTTGAACAGTATGTGGAGTATGACCCCTTCTTCACTGCACCTGAGCTCCCCAACCCTTGGACATCAGACAATCCTGAGTTCTGGGAACAGGAGAAGATAGCGTAAGTTTGTGAGAACTCGGTGTCTAAACATAGGATCCATAATCGAGAATTTATTGACATCAAGAAAGACCCTTTATAACAGTTTGTTTTGGTCTGTTAATTAGTTACATAACTGTTAGCAGTTAGTTTGGTCATTAGTTACATGGCTAATTATTTAGTTTGTGAGGTAATTGGGTATTGATAAATCAGTTATTCATTTATGAAATTGGTTGGTCGGTTGGTTGGTCATTCATTCAGTCTACCGTTTGGGTATCAGTCAGTTGCGTTGGTATTTACTTAGTTGACTAGTTGCAGTAGTGCGGGTGAGACCAAGATCTTGCCTCAGCAGCTGAATGTGAGGCTGCTGAGGCATACTGAACACCATCTATCACCCTAAAGCCAGTCCCACAAGGCAGTGTACTTACTGACAGAAAGCTCAGTCTTTCTTCTTCATATCATTGTATGGCACTGACTGCCATCTTTTGGCAGCATCAATGTACTATTACAAAAATGCTGCGCTGCAAAGTTTCCTGTGTATGTAGTAAGCTGATATTCAGCACATGGTACTTCTTCGCATTTCAAAGAGTCTGTGCTTGGGACTTGTATTTGTGGTTCCCAGTTTTATCATTGGTTGGGCAAAAGGGTGTCTTGGCTTAAATTATTTCTGATTTTCTTGTTTTGCCTACTAATGACTTCCAAGATTTTATGTTTAAATAAGCCACTGTTGCCTCCTTCCAAATCCTTACCTGCTTGTCATACCAAACATCATGATTGAGTGACGGGCAGTGTGTGTGGACACAGCAAGTGGCTATCTTCTCTGATTCTTTTTTGTAGAAAACTACAAAAAAGAATCAGAGAAGATAGCCACTTGCTATGTCCACACACACTGCCCATCCTTCCCTTCAGAGAGATGTTCAGTAGCACATCAAGTTAGATGAAAACTGCTCCTCTCTATATTGTGTGTAGTTCATTATTTATTAATTGTCCATCCATTTCATGTCAAATAGTTAGAGCTGCTGGGTGCAACACCAAGTGCAACAAACAATTGCTACTCAACATTCACAGACATCACTCCATCTTGTTCGCTGCAGTATAACGTTTTCAACTGGAACAAAACTGATAGATCTAAGAACTGTCTTCCTAGCCTAATGAACATTATGAATGCTAGTGGCTCTATTTACTTTTGTCCACACAGGAAGGACATCCCGGCGCGGAGGGTGAAGCGCTGGGCATTCAGTTTGCAGGAACTGCTGCAGGATCCTGTGGGACGGGAACATTTTGTTAAGTTCCTTGACAAGGAGTTCAGTGGTGAGAACCTCAAGTGAGTGTCTCAGCTGTTTGGTAGGCTTACTGAAGACTGGATTGTCACGTCCAGTGCATGTCCTTGTCATTAGCTGTATTGAACCTTTGAGTTCTACTGCCAGTGGGTCAGTAATGTAGATGACTCTCAAAACCAAATGTACGGTTTCATTGGGCATGATGCTTTAGATTCTGTTTCTGTAGTTGTATATTTGCCTGCCCACTGACAGAGCTATGCCTTCCCACTGCACCACCCAGATTAACACCCAGACCCAGACTCCTGTACATATTATGTACTGATGGCTGCTTTGACTTGTTTGTGCTGCATGAAGATAATAACAGCAAACTGTATGGTATCTGACTCACCTAAAATAAACAGTGAAGTGTTTTTTGTCCTATTATTAATGTGCTATTAATTATGTTCTACTGCCAGTTTTATGACGTATTCTTAAGTTTGTGCAGTGTGTGATTTTCCTTTTGTTTAAGCCATGCACAGCAGTGATTGTTAGAATGTAGAATTACTTCTTTACCCTGAAGATGCAGGGACCGTGGTAGCAGAGTGGTTAAGATGCTGTGCTACAAATCGGAAGGTCGCTGGTTCGATTCCAGATGGTGTCATTGGAATTTTTCATTGACATAATCCCTCTGATCGCTGTATGGCCCTGGGGTCGACTCAGCCTCTAACAGAAATGAGTACCAGGAGTATTTCCTGGGGGTAACAGCGGCCGGTGCGTAAGGCTGACAACTTTACCACCATCCTGGGCCATTGTCATGTAATCTGGGAACCTTAACTTCCTGGAACTCTCTGGGCACCTCAGACCTGAAATGGGACTGATTTACCTTCACCTTACCCTGAAGATGCAGATAGCAATGTTCTGAAATTCTGGTATTTCTCTACCCAACTTAAGTTAATTGTTCTAATACATGTCTGTTAGAGTAAATTGCATCACATACCGGACGATTCTAATCTTAATGAAAGCCTTACATTGGTGTTTGATGTATTCCTGTGATTGGTGTGAAGTCACATGTGATATTAAAGGATCTGCTGCATTTCTGGAAGGCAGCAGCTCAGAGTGTGAACACAGATTGTATTGCTGGAGCCCTAAGGGGCCAGTGTTAGAGTCAGTAGTAACACATAGAGCAAACTGTTGCAGGTTCTGGGAGGCTGTACAGCAGCTGAAAGCACTACCTCAGAAAGATGTCCAGGATAAAGTGGATGAAATTTGGACCGAGTTCCTAGCATCTGATGCAAGCTGCCCCATCAACGTGGACTCACGATCATATGAGATAACCAAGAGGAATATGGAAACCCTTGATCGTTGGAGCTTTGACGTGGCAGCGGTTAGTACTCACACAGCAGTTACTAAATGTTCCAGGGAACACAGAATTGTGAGAAGTTCTTTATCTGTTATGTAACTAGCTGTAGGACAGAGTCCATCTTAGGAATTATGATCATTCATCTACTGAAGAATTTATCGTATTTTATGGAACTCAAAGTTTCATTAGTATATTCACAAGAATCCTCCAAGGAACCCTATTTGGAGTGGGGTAAATTGAATCCTCACCCTCATACCCTGCTTCTTTAGGATTCATTTCTACATCACCCCCCCCCACTTCAAGACAACCCAAGTGATATTATTTTTGGTTTCCTGACTAAAACATTGTGTGTATTTTTGAACACAGTTGATGTGTTACATGTTCTGTCTTTGTCACTCATCTTTAGTGCATTGTAGTGTGGGTCACAAACTGTTGTGGAACTCTATTAGAGTTCATGCCTGGGTGAGCTTGGCATTTGTTTTCTTGTTAGCTCTGTCTTCAGCAGTAGCAGTATGTGTGCATGTGTGCTATTAGTCTCATCTACTTGAGTCTAGTATACATTCTTGCAGCATTGAGTTCTTTGAGATATTTGTTCTACTGGGATGTTACACAGCAGCATAGATTGGTAGTTAGTTATCAGTGTTTCAGGATGGTCTGTTGGTTACATCTTCAAGAGCCAAGTTTGACACGATAGACTGTCATGAAACATAGCAACTTGCTGCCAGTCTATCCCAGAAGAGTGAAGATCTAATTTCTACCATGTCAGAAGCTTTAAATCTCGCTGAGTGCTTCATTTGTTTACCTATTAATGGCCTGTGTAACAATTCTGTGAATAGCCCAGACTACACGGCATCAAATGATAGGATCATTCGTGAAAAATACATAAGAAATTCTCTACTTTTTGTGGAATTGAAGCTTCATTACTGTTCTTGCAACATCTCTCAAATCCATGGCCTTATATGTTTCATAATGTGCTAGGTATTAACAGTGGGAGTTGTTATTCTCCTTAGGACCCCCATCTTCCCACTGGTTGCCCATGACTACCACCACCACCAATCCACCTCTAACACCACCAGTACTACTACTACTACTACTACTACTATGGAAACAACTACTGTGACCACCACCACAGCTACTATGGCATGATAGCCCCAAACTTGGGCCCTAGCTTCCTCAGGCTGTCCATGCCTGTTTTCATATGTGCTCCTTCCATATTCTGAGGGTGTGGCATGCCATGATGAGAAGCGACCTATTTAATGTGCTGTTAGTTATCATTTCTTATGTAATTCTCCAGTGATAATGTACTACATTGTCAAATGGTCATGATTTTACTCCAAACAGGCCCATGTGTACCACCTGATGAAGAGTGACAGTTATTCTAGGTACTTGAGGTCTGAGATGTATAAAGACTTCTTAAATGGATCAAAGAAAAAGGTAATTATTTTTGTGGCCTTCTAAAAGCTACAATTTTATATTTAAAGCTAACAAATTAGGAAATGTACACATAACATGACAGTGTAGCACAGTCATTCCTTGTTTTAGTAAATTCAAAAACTGCAAGGCTTTCAGAGAAGTGTGTTTGGGCATAATATGTGTTGTAATGTAACGTGTGCTGGGGCATAATATGTGTTCAAACATAGTGTGTGTTGGGCATGTGTGTTGCGATATGATTTGTTTTTGTGCATGACATATGCTGGGTCAAAACATGTTCATCATTTTTGTCTTCAATTTTAGCTTTTTTGAAGGTCCCTTATGTCATGATATTGCCAGTTGCTACGATTATATAACATTGGTGATAGATGAAGGAATGAGTATGGAACTGGTGGAAAAAAACTGAGGTTCTCAGGGAGAAACCTGTTCCATTGTCACTTTGTCCACCACGAATCCTGCGTAGACCGCCCTGGGATCAAAACCAGGCCTCCACAGTGAGAAACAGTGATTATCTGTTTGAGCCATTGTCACCTTCAGTTTGAAACACTGTTAGATCTGATAAAGTCATATGATACACACCAAGTACTCTTGAGATGTCAGCAGAAAAGCATGTAGGTATTTGTTCCTGTTGCCTATTTCCACAAAAATTGGATTATAGTGACATATTTCTGTTCAACCTCGAATTCGTGGAAGTTTGTTCAGTGCTTCTTGAGTAATTACATGATGATGGACAGACAAGATGTGGCAAACTTATTTTGCGTGTTTTCATTGCAGATGCCCTAAAATTTGGTGTCTTGTGAGAGGTGTGATTTGTTGTAACATTTAATGTGTTCTTATGGGTTTTGTCATGGATAGAAGTTGTTCTAATTTGTGTGTTTGTAGTTTACATATTTTCCAATTATGTTTAAGGATAAAGTCTCACATGTTTTACCTTATTTAAACTTTACATTCTCTTTCAGACGTCAGTGAAAGGTATCAGATCAATAGTATCATTCTCAGCCCGCAAAGAGACTGCCACATCCTAGTCTGAGTTTGTGCACTTAACAAGACCCGTCCACAAGGTGGGTGGGTGGGTGCTGCAGGCCATTCTGCAGATGTCCAACTACTTTCCCCTTATGCCAGTTATGGTTATGCACAGTGTGCCAATATCTGCAGTGTTAACAGGTGTGACAACGGCAGGAAACAGGAATTACTAATAGTTTCCTGTATGAGCCTCCTCGCTCCCTTCACATCGTCAGTTGATGGGGAGCACAAAATTCACCAAGCTGTAATGTTGCTGATTTGTCACCATCATTGTACAAATCCATAAAACCAAAGTTTTCATTGAGGTAAGTAAATGGTATAATTTCTTGTACACTTGTTGTGAATCCAACACAAGAGTCATAATGTACGCAGTATTAATCAAAGGATATTGCTGTCCAAATTACTCTGTGTATAATTTCTCACAATAAACCTGACATTAATTTCACCCTGTGCTGGGCAAGTAGTGTATGAGTACATATTTTCCGGTATGGCAATTACAGATACAGAGAAAGGACCCTTGACTGTCCCTATAATGAAGTACGTTTCTGTTGCACTTTGTGACGCTGTATGAAGAAGTTATAAGCTGTCCAAAAGAGGCAGACTGCATTCTGGTTCTTTGGATCTAATTGAGTTTTTTTCATTATTGAAAGCAAGAAACAAAATCCTTTACCTTATGTGTGTGTTTTTTTTTTTTTTTTTTTTTTTTTTTTTTTTTTTTTTTTTTTTTTTTTTTTTTTTTTTTTTTTTTTTTTTTTTTTTATTTTTTTTTTTT
>Ga0123354_10011944_pt1 | contig 13446 bp, 12 predicted proteins | sample TergutLab28metaG_2_FD_97872 | JGI IMG/M metagenome (GOLD analysis project Ga0123354, IMG submission 97872) | Labiotermes labralis P4 segment gut microbial communities from Petit-Saut dam, French Guiana - Lab288 P4 | ecosystem: Host-associated > Arthropoda: Insects > Digestive system > Gut ... | reverse complement strand
GAGGCATTGCGCTACAAGTCGGAGGGTCGCGGGTTTGATTCCGGAAGGTGCCATTGGAATTTTGTATTAATATTCCCGGCCGAATTATGTCACCGGTTTGGATTCAGCTTCTAAAAAAAAAGGTCCCAGGGAGATTTTTTGTGTGGTTGTGGGTGTGGGGGGGGGGGAGGCGGCCAGTGCGTAGGGCCGACAAACTTACAACCTTCATGTACCGATTGTGTGGAAGTCTGGGAACTTCAGTCTCTTGAAACTCTCGGGGCCTGCCCAGGCATGTATGGGACTGCTTTATTTTGCCTTTTACTCTGTACAGGAAGGCCGTATTATTCTACTGTAGCTACACTACATATAAAGGACGTATTCTTTCTTTACTGAAGCTACACTGTACATGAAGGAAGTATTATTTATTTACTGTCGCTACCCTGTATTATTATTTATCTACCGTCGCTACAATATATATGAAAATCGTATTATTTATTTACTGAGGCTGCACTGTATATGAAGGCAATATTATTTATTGAATGAAGCTACACTGCATATGAAGGCCTATTACTTAGTTACTGCAGATACACTGTATATGAAGGCCGCATTATTCATTTACTGCAGCCAAACTGTATATGAAGGCAGTATTATTTATTTACTGCAGATACACTGTATAAGAAAGCAGTTTTATTTATTGACTGAAGCTACACTGTGTGATGGCAGTATTATTTATTTACTGCAGCCAGCCTGTATGTGAAGGCAGTTTCATTTAATGACTGAAGCTACACTGCATATGAAGGCCGCATTATTCATTTACTGCAAATGAACTGTATATGAAGGCAGTATTATTTATTTACTGCAGCTACACTGCATATGAGGGCAGTATTATTTATTTACTGAAGCTACGCTCTATATGAGGGGACCGCGGTGGCACAGTGGCTAGGGTGCTGTGCTACAAATCGGAAAGTCGCTGGTTCGATTCCAGCTGGTGTCAGTGGATTTTTTATCGACATAAAATCCTTCCGATCGCACTATGGCCCTGGGGTGGACTCAGCCTCTAACAGAATTGAGTACCAGGAGCATTTCCTGGGGGTAAAGGCAGCCGGTGCGTAAGGCTGACAACCTTACCACCATCCTGTGCCGTTGTCACGAAATCTGGGAACCTTAACTTCCTGGAACCTTCTGGGCCTCTCCAGGCCTGTAACGGGACTGATTTACGCTCTATATGAAGGCCGCATTATTCATTTACTTCAGCTAAACTGTATATGAGGGCAGTATTATTTATTTACTGCAGCTACACGGTATATGAAGGCAGTATTATTTATTTACTGCAGCTACACGGTATATGAAGGCAGTATTATTTATTTACTGCAGCTACACGGTATATGAAGGCAGTATTATTTACTTACTGAAGCTACACTTTATATGAAGGGTGTATTATTTATTTACTTAAGATGCGCTGTATATAAGGGCCTATTATTAATTTCCCAGCTACACTGTTTGTGAGGGACGTATTATCTATTTCTGCAGCCACAGTGTATATGGCAGCCGAATAATTTACTGCAGCTCTAATGTATATGAAGGCCGAAATACTGCAGTCACACTGTATATGACGGCAGCTACACTGCTAGTAAAGGGGCCGTATTAAATGCTAATAATACATGAACATCGCTGCGGACAGCAATGAGATTCTCTTTGACACCAATGCTGTTATCAGTAATGTTCGTACTTGCGCAAGGCGAGACTTCAATCAGAGTGGTCGGTTGTTTGTGTCTGAATAAAACGAAATAATATGATACGTCACTACTGCTTGCGTGCATGTGTCGCAGATAATGGAACTTGACTTTGGTCCTAATGGTCATTTAGTCGACATCCAGTGAAATACACTTGATACCTTTGTAAAGTCTGCATGCCACATTTGACTGTTTCCTTACATTATTCGCAGCAGCAGTGAAATAGAGATCCCGGTAACCGAAACAGCTCGGTCTATGTAACAAATGAGCCATGGTCTTGGCGATCGGGGAAGAGCCGTTTGATTCCCAGCACTAGCAAAGAATGTTTTCTCTACGCCAAAGCGTCCAGACCCGCTCTAGGGCCGACCCCGTCTCCTATCCAAGGGCTATTGGGGGCTCTTAGGACGGTGATACATCGGCCGGTGTTGAAAGTCGGCCACTCACCTCCATCTAGTGTCGTGGTTTGATAATGGTGGAGCACCATTTCCATTCCCCCTTCTGCCTTCATGGCTTGTATAGGGACAATTTCACCTTCGCTTTAAAGCGCTCAAACAGACGTACATCGGCTACTTTATACAAAGTTATCGTATTTATATTTGAAATAGCATTACTTAGACAATGAATGAGAAATAGATATTTTACGGAAAAAGGGAGGAGTAGCAGGAAATAAAAAATAGGACCGGTATGGGTATTCCAATAAACATGCATCATCATCATCATCAACAACAACAGCAGCAGGAGCAGTAGTAGTAGTAATTACCATCAGTAAACTGCACTGCTTCGTTTTTGTTTTGTATCTTTGGCTTTGTTATTGCCCTGTTTTTAGGCGCGTTCGCAAAACTGCGAAAAGCTACTATCAGCTTCGTCATGTCTGCCAGCATGTCCGTTCTTCCGTATGGAACAACTCGGTTCCCAATGGACAGATTATCATTAAATTCGATATTTGTGCAGTTTTCGAAAATCTGTCCAGAAACCCCAAGTGTAATTAAAATCGAACAAGAATAACGGTACTTTACATGAAGACCAATATGCATTTTCAAGGTCATATCTTGCTGAATTATTCTTAGAGTGAGAAATGTTTCAGACATAAGTTGTAGAGAAAATAAAAACACATACTTTTAGTTCAGTAACTTTCTTCCGAAAACTGTGCCGTTTATGAAACAAATTAGAAAAATTCTGTAGAGCAGGATAGGTTGCAGATGACAATACGGCGCATGCGCTTTGCATGCCGGATAACTAAAGCTGCAAACACACACTCAGAGTATGTCATAAACACTGCTCTTCCACGGCAACAATGATTGCACGAACGCACCTCAATGTTACGGTATACGTTCATTGTGCCTTTATGGGCTACTCGTGCAGACTTCGCAACTGGGTATACGGCTGTTGTCAGCACGTAAGTACACTGAAACTGGACTGAATTGTTAAAAACGGGAATCACTGAAAGACACGTGTTGTATATGAAACGTCCCGTGACCATCGCTGCCTATGTAAAGTTACCATGTTACATCTACTGCACCCTGAAGGTACACATATGTTCTTTAGTAAGTTTATATGTTTGATGTTGGTATGTATCTTCTTTGGAATGATCCCAATGAAAGACAAATATACTCCAGTTTGACGTCAGACTTCCCCTATTATTATTTATTACTGTTATTATAGTGTCGTCTCACTCGCTTTTGTTTCATTTCACTCGAACTGTAACAGCGGCACTGCTTTGCTCATATGCAGTTGCAATGGCCACTGTGGACTCTAATGGATCCACATTCTTAAACCAGAAATCTTTAATCATTGTATGCTAGAAATGGACCGTTTTCTGACCGGCCTTGGAGGATATTATGAACTTGAAAATGTCTGTTAAGCCAGCCCTACCCATCGGTAGCACATAGATGTGCCTGCAACTTCACGCCAGATGGCACTTTTGTTTGCTTCCATCCAAGAATAGTGCCACGACCTTCACTTTTTTTGATGTTGCTCTTGTGCTGCTGCGCCAACTCGCTGCGCATTAGTAATCCTTGGAGTCGTTCATTATTAATAAAACCGACATGGCGCAGGCGCAACGAAGCAACATACACGATCTCATTCATTACACGTTTTGTTTATACTTCCCCTTCCAAGAATATGTGCAATTTTAAAATATTATACTATTTTTTCCGACAAGGATTTGTTTAAAAGGGATATTCAAATCCGACATACACTGAAACATAAAATACCTAATAAATCTCAAAAAATTTCAAACGTCAATATGACTGTACTGGAAGACAGAACTGAACTAATGCTTACCACTGTCATTATCAATTACTGACTGGTGAAATTGAATTATCACATTTTCGTTTGAACAGTTGAGATCACGGCCACGAATGGACTTCCTTTCTTTGCACTGTGTAGTTCAGTCTACCTTGCCTCATAAAATTGTTCCTGTTCTAACACCCCTGGTGCTTTATAATTCGGCACTGCTTACAGCACTTCGGCCGTTTGCGCTTGGTTCTCTTTAGGCGCGGGTATGAGGAATCGACGTCCGGTCGTCCAACGAGTCGGCTTACGTACAGAAGTAGCCAGGTTCACACACACACACATTATTAAACTTCGTGTTTTTCACTTCAGGATTGTGTGTGTTACAAGCGCGGGGCGCGCCCGCCCGCCCGCACGCACACACACGCACACACACACACACACACACACACACACACACACACAGACGAGCCTTGAATGAAAAACACGAAGTTAGTCTTATAGGCGACATAAAATTCTAGCTCTTGTAATAAGACTTAGGAGGCTTCTAATTTCAATTCAGTTATCTATCTTTCGAAGTGTCTACATTTTCAGTTATACAAGTTGTTTATCGTTTATCGTGTCTACAGTTGCAGATACACGCGGTTTGTATCGTCTGTCGCGTCAACTATTTCAGGCCTTCAAAGAATACAACTTGACATTATGTTCCACACCGGTGTATTACATATGAAATTATATGAAACTGGAAGAAAACATAAATATTATTACGAAAAGCACACACGCCTCCATAGTTGCTAGTTAAGGCGGCTTGTCTAGAAGTAAATGCTAAGAAAATAAAGCATACCTCGTCAATAGAATGTAGAACAAAATCACATTTGATGACAGCTAACAAATAATTTAAAACGTGGAAAAATCAAATATTTTGTAACGACACTCATCAAATTTTCACGCATTAAGAACTTAAGACAGTACATTCGAAAAATGCCTCCTGCCAATCGATTCAGAGTCGTTTGTTCTCCCGTTTGGTTCCTGAACACATAACGGTCAACACGTACAGAAATATAGGTTTCCTGCTGTTCTGTGTGGGTGTGAAATTTGGTCTCTCACATTACGGGAAAAACAAAAACTGATGGTGTTCAAGAATAAAGTGATGACGAGGATGCAAGGACGTAAGATGATGATATGTGCCGTAGAATGAAGGGGGCGGGGATTGCATAACGAGAGGATTCGTGATTTGTCATCTTCACTGAATATTATTTGGGTATCAAATGGAGATGAGATGGGGAGAGACAGGTGGCACGTAGGTGAAGAAGAATTCGTACGGTGTTTGGTGGGGAAACCTGAGGAAAGAGATCACTTGGAAGAGTTAGGTCTAAATGTAAAACTGGTGAGTTTTTAAAGCAGATCTGAGAACTTCAGGGAGGGGGCCGTCATCGATTGCTTTGCAACAACTGTTGTCGTCCGCTATACGGTGCAGAATCCCGCAACGTTGGACTCGCGGCTATGAATACTACAAGTATGTGCAGTTTCCTCTTTAAGCTGTACACCCTTTAGTTGCGTGGACTGGATTCATCTGGTTCGGGTTAGGGGCAAGTGGCGGGCTCCTGTAAACACGGTAATAAAACTGCCGGTTCCGTAGACTGTGCGTAGCAATCCGCTCCATGAGGTTAATTAACCATCCAGCAAAACATTCAAAATATCTGTCGACTGAACACCAGGTGCCGATCCCAGTGGCCACGCAGTCTAACGAGTGGATCTGCGGCCATTCGCTTCCTGGGATTGAGGGTTCCAATCCCACCGGAAGCGTGGATGTCCGTCCATCTCTTGTAAACGTGTGTTGAAAGGTCTCTAAGTCGGTATGGAAAAGAAACCAACTAGATGTCACAAAGTGACATCTAGTTGGTTTCTTTTCCATACTGAATTACGATGCACGGTCAACCACACATCAGATCTCTAAGTCGGGTTGATCACTGGTCCAGATGAGTCCTACCAAGTGTGGTGTGTCTTAACTGAGTGTCATCGTGAAGTCTCGACAGTGAGGAACCCGTGCCCCGCCAGTGTCTGTTGCGCCGGGGGGAAAACAATTAAACAGCAGTTCAAGTAACGTTTTTAAAATTACCTTCACAGGTTTAGACTAGATTTTAGTCACCCTCAGGAGGCACTTTCTTGGTCAACATGCAAAAATAATTACATTATCATAGTACTTATATATAACCAATTTTTCGCTGATTAGGCCATACACACCGTACCATTTTACGTTACAGTGTCACCGACATGTATATACGTATGTACGCAGGAATGTGTAAGTATTAATACACTCATACGTATATTCCCTTACATTGAACCTCTCTTATGACGGCTCAGTATGAGCAAAAACATGTCGGAAATATGGAATTCAAAATAATGCATATATAACCTAATCAGAACAATTAGTTGGATTTTAATAACAGTAACTTAAACAAGGACAGCGTAAAACATAAAGATTGTCTGGCTCATTATTCTAAATTTATATTCAAAGCTTCATAACACAGACTGTCACATTCCATTAGGCTACATATCAGAAAAACAAGACCATTTAACACACTAAATATCAATCACATTTATATTATTAACAAAACGCGTCTCACAGCAGATCGTGTACATGCTAACACACATTTTGATATTAAATCATGAGTTGCATGTACTGCCATCACTTTCTTCCCTGATAACGAAGGGGAGGTTTTGATGCTTGATCCGTTCGAACCCTGTAATAATGTTAATTTCGTTTGTTACAACATCAAACCCTACACGGATCTATTACGTACTCCATTCCCTGTACTGTACTCACTTGGTAACTTTAAAAATTGATATAGTCCTACATACCGCAGTCGACCATAAATTTTATCAGTCCCATCAACACATGCAACATGCTTCGGTCGTTCTGACCATCTCCAGGCATTAGATACATGATATTTAAAATCCAACATAAAATGCAAGTATAATGAATTTGTGAGACCTCACAAATTGTACAAGACATAATAAACACCTATATTTTAAATTATACATAAAATTTAATATCCATTTTATTTTGAGTTTTAAATATTACGTGGTTAATGCCTGAAGATGGTCAGAATGACGGAAATATGTAGCATGTGTTGACGGGGATAATGAAATTTGTTGTGGTGGACGGCGGTATGTATATCAATGTTTAATATGATATACCACAACGGGATGAATTCTACAGAAAAATGATAACTTTAAACTAATTTACTGACACTCTCCTAATTACGCAATAGTTACATTCCCGATGGTCCGGAAAAACTTGGAATTTTTTATACCACGTACATATGATCAAGAACACACGCATAAAAAAGAGTCCAACCGAGATCCAAACTCTAACACATTGGAACCTGATCGGCCGCAGCATGGCTGGTCGGCCGCCTTTGTTATCGCCCAGCAGTATTCTTTCGCCAACTTCGTCTCGTTGTGCTTTCACTCCGGCAAGAAAAAATGCACTGCCCGATTAAAAAATGTAATTATTATTTTTTTAAATTGCATAAGTCTGAAACTGCTTAACTTTAAATTGCTTAAGTCGGGCAGTGTCTGTATTTGCATCAACACTGCCCTGAGAACCTCCAATCTCGCAGACCTTTAATTTGATTTAAGACTTACATAAACATAAACATTATTTATTACAAAATGTTTCAACACGTTTAATTTTTCATGTAACGCGCTTTATTGGTCTATCGGTCAGATTTTTTCAAAACCAAAATGACAGGGCAATGTGACCGTAACTCGTTACCTACTTGTTCATTTGAGCATTGAAGATGGAGTGTAACACCGTACAGTCCGGTCAAAACTGAATGACGATCTACAGACGCGTCAATGAGTGCCCCAGAATTCATTCTAAAAACGTCATTCAGTTTCTACCAGACTGCATGATGGTGACAACGGAAACTGTGTTAACATTTTCTGTTGCAGAGCTGAGGACTGCGCAGATGTGAATAAGAAGATAAGTAATGAATAATGAACTGGAAATGAAGTGGAAGGAAACTGGCTTGGTGTTATTTAGGGCACCATCACAGAATATTCTTGGAGACACGGAATAAAACTGCGAAAGCCCATAGGTTAGGCGGTCTCTGGACCGACGTTGCAGAATAGTTACTTCGGGATGTGAAGCAGGAATGTTTATCACTCGACCGTGAACCCTGGACCATTGTCCTTGACTTAAAGTCGATTCAACTAAACACATTACTTGCAGATGTCGACACGTGACGTGAATGAAAACTAGACTCAGGAAACAAACACTCTTCTTAAAATGTTTAGGTCCTGAAAATGGAGGGAGAAGGCTCCTCCGAAAGGCCGGCAACTACCAATTGAAACGGCGTCATATCCCAGAATACACGAATCTTCAAAGTAAAGTGTAAATAGAAGCAACAGAAGCACTGCATAATGTGACTTCGTTGGTTTCATGTGAAGAGACGTGTTTGGTTTGCGAACCGCAAGTTGAATAGTATATTTGGGTTCCTTTTCTTTGGCTTTTCTGTACACGGGATTTCGAAAATACAGTTGACTGCCGACAAGCCAGTTCAATTAATCACGCGATTAAAGCAAGTAACAATTCACTTACGGGCACATCACTCAGGATTCAAGTATTCTGGGATGTGAAGCTACGTTGCTTGCGTAGTGTTTTGCAACGGGACACATTTCCACAGCGTCATAAAACCGCTGTGCAAAAGAAAACTCACGCAAGAATTACTTATTAAAGATTTTTGTAAAATTTAAATTCTTCGCCCAAAGGACGCATCCGAGCAGCAGTTTCGGAACCAATGAACTACACAAATCAGCCCCTATTGCAGTATTACGTGACGTCACGCTTAAACGCAACCTCTTTTCCAAATTGACTCGACCAACGTGTTGACAGTGTCTTGACCACTGGAACTCCCGCATCTATGTTTATATACTGATGAATTATCTCAGTGACTAGCTGCGCCGTTGATAAGACCCAACTATAAATATCATCTTGTCATATGAATGGGCTTTGCTCCGCCGTTCTTATCGCCCTGAATCTGTTGCGTTGTTTGAGAAACTAGTGTTTGTTACAATGATTATGTGCGCGCGAGCTAAACACAGTCTTATCCGAGAGAGGCTCGTGTAGCTGAACTGTGTCTGTAAACATGGAGCACTGCTGGTGTACATAATAATACTACCGCTAACCATTTGACGAATTAAATTATTCTAGCAGCACATAAAACTTCAATTACCACCACACAGCATACTACAGAGTGGGGCAGGCTTCATTCATCATTTCAGAGATACACAATTCGATCACATATTGTTTGGCCTAAACGTTATTCAACAGAACGTGCAGTGGAAGACAGGTGTTTACCAATATTCAGGAACATTATAACGAAACTGCTTCTTAAAAATAACGCCTATCAGATATCCACACAGACTGATTGATGCAGTGCGGAACTAAGTAACACTTTCCAAAACCAAGTAACATGGCTGGTGACACAGAACTGTTATCTTCAGAAATTGTCTGTTTGAGGTTACGTAATCCCGCCAGACGTGTCTGACATGCTTTACTTGACAAGTAGTGCCATAAAAATAGTTCAAAAGCTGACAGATCGAAAGGGTTAGCCAAGAAATGTCGCCATATCGGGAAACGACGCAAAACTACGGCCTGGCAGTCCTCGTACAATCTGCATTTTGTAGGGGTGCCAATGTTTGTTAGAGTGACGTATCCGATAAAGCGATCTTCTCAATTATGTTGACAGCAACTGAATGCGTGCTGATCGTCTAGGGGGGTTACGGCCGATAGCGGGCCGTACTCCATTATTGTTTGTCGGTGTCCACACGGTTCTGACAGAGCCTCCGGTTTTATGGTTTGGCGCAAAAGCCGCGATTCGAAAGCCGCTACCCACTTCTTGATAGTGCCGCGATCAAGAACCTTTGCGCTAAAACGTCGCCTGAATATTGGTCGCGTTGCCGTCACAGAGTCGCTTTTTAAAAAGTCTCTACCTCAAATGCACGATGGGCAGCCGACCACCGATCCGTACATACTAAATGGTATTCCTAGCTGAACGCTTTAGCGCGTTTACTGTCATCTTCTCGCCATGGTTGCCAGGCTACTACGTAAATCAAAATGACGAATGGACACTGTCCCCACTCTGTACATGGTCTCAATCACAAAAGCATTAATGCTGCTCAAGCAACCAACGGCGGTATATTCTGAGAATGACACGAAACATATAAATACACTCGGTGGACCAAATACAGAGTTTCGGAGTATTAAAGCAGACGGTACACACTGTGCGGTAGAGCATTAAAGAATAATGTACATATTCTGTTGGCGATAGAGCTTAATCCTTCCCGCTCTGTGACAGAAATTGTATTCATATTAACATAACAGAAAAAATACTGAAACCTACTTATCTTTAGTCAAATTAAACAACCGCAGAGGTAACTGTGAGTTGAAGGGATGCACCGCAGGACTGAGCTGCCTTCCAACTAGATCCAGCATTTGGGATATGCGAACTATGCAGTAAGCTGTCTGTTTCCACAAAAACAGCAAATTTCTTGACCAGCAGAGTTACTTACTATAAAGTGTAATAAACTTTTAAAATATTTCCATGCATTCTACATATTCCGACCTATCTGTCGTCGATTTTAAGACCCCAATAATATCCTATGTGGTGAATAATGCATATTACGACGCTCATACTTAATTACACTTTCTCCTGTCTCTTAAGGTCATATATTCTGTTCGTCACCACCAACGATATATCAATGATCCTTCAGGGATTATTTTGGATTTTCTTGTATACAACTGTTATTTATTCACTTATTCGCTGCAACCGTCCACAAACTCAGTATTCATGCCGCGACTTTTCGCGTACGTCTGAGTTTCGATCGCGCAGGATGTATTTACTGAGAAGCGATAGACCTCCCACACAGGAAGTATTTACTGGGAAACGTCACACCTCCAGCCACGAAAGCCTGTACCACAAAACAGGATGACTGGCAAAGTAAGTACATTTCTCTTCACTCAGCCTACCTTTCCCCCGGAATTCGCTTAATTAATTAGTGGTTACAATCGTCTAAAGCTCGTGGATGCTGGAAGATCACATTGCTTACAGAGAGAAACAAACTGGCCAAGATTCGCCGTAGTTTGGCTCACAGAAAAAGGGCCCTCAGAATTTCTACCGAATGAATTGTTCATTTATAAAACCAACAAACGTACATCTAATATACAGTCCAGCTCGGTTACAACATCACGAAGGGGGAATGAATATTTTGTGTCGTTATACAAGGATGTTGTTATAACCAATAAGTATAATGTTACGGTTAACAGTCAGGAATTAATTGGTACCACAGAACATTTGACGTAATATACGAGGTGCCGAATAAGTTCTATGAGATAACGATTATGAATTCAGCCACAGGATTACTGCAATATGGTACTGTACATACTGCTATACATTCTATTATATTGCAGCGACTTTTAAATACTGGTGTCTAGACGCAGAGTGCTGCGGGAACACGTAGGAATAAACAAAAACTGTATTGTTATGTATCTATCAGGTGTGCATTTGTTGACTTCATAAACGAACAATGAATAACGCCAAAAAATCTACAGAATGACTTCAGAATAACCGCAAAGAAGGACTTCAGAAAATAACTTCAAAATAAATCATGAAGCATTCTTACATCCCTAACGGCACATAGCTGTTTTAGTCGGCATCTAAATTAAAACCGAAACCCATCAATGGTTCCAGACTTTTAGATTTTGGAACTCCGGATCCGCTCACAGCAGCCTGTCCAGTTTGGCTGGTCTAAGGCCGACGCCTACAGCATACATTGAGTAAGTATACAATCAGACATTCCCAATACATTAATACAAATACATTACTCGTGCTTCATTAAGTTACAACAGACGTAAATGGCCACCACGTGCTTGTAGACACAATACTAAAACACAGGTGATGACCTTTGGATCACTCCATGCTATTGGTTTCCCTAGGATAGGGTTTATGATGTGAACCGCTCACGTTTCAATATGAAACTTTACTGTAGTTCTTTCGGAACACATCATCAAACATTCTTGCGGAATCTAGCAAATAATTTTGCCTGTCAAAAACCTGTCCGATCAGAGCACTCCCTCCTAAGTTTAAGCTATGTACATACGATTTCACCCTCAGAGCTCCTGTCAGCAAATGGCAGGAAAGGGCGGACATTAAGGTGCATTTCCTAATAAATATGGGGATAAATACAACGAAACCTGTCTTAAATGGAACCCGCGGATAACGAAAAATTGTCTTTATCGGAAAAGTTTTACAGTTCCAAGGATCCAAAATTCAAGTACCTGGGTGAAACGGAACTTTCCTGAAAAAAAAAAAAATATATATATATATATATATATATATGTCCTAGCAGTTCCGCCGTGGGCAGGTTTCATTGTATTTTATTTATTACTAATGTAAATTTTCACAACTATATTTTTTTGTGAGTTTTCTTACTTTCTCACCTACTTATCATTTAAAATCACTGAGTAATTGTAAAACTCTTCAGTTTTAGCATTTTGAGTGGTTGTAAAGTCTATATCCAAGATTATCAAAGAAGAATGTCTGTTATCCGTTCAATCAGCCAGTACTTAAACAACTCTCTTAAAAAATACGAAATTATTCTTATTGCATAATACACCAGAAATCCCGTAAAATTAAATACAAGTGGTATTTTACGTCCTCGCGTTTACATTAAGGAACGACGAGGGAATGTGACATTATATCTCTGGCCCTTAATGTAATGCTCGATTCCGGACTTGGCCGGCAACCTGTTTTGAGTCTAACGCGCACGGTCTATTAAAACAAATATATTAGTGGGTGTTCTTTATATTCGCCATCTGTTCCTCACCGCACGATTCCATACAAACGAATCAAACTTCCAAATGATTTCTCCTCAATCGCACTTCCCAACATTACAGTTTCTAACAATAATGGCCAGTGTAGAAATGTGAGCTGTACTCAAAGGTCCGAACTGCACCTTCCTCTTCATTTATATAAACTAAAGCAACAGACCACATTTCCAGTTTATGTCCTCATCTTCAGAGGCACTGTCAGAGGTTCCAAAACGAGACTCTGGTCAGACATATCGTTTACTTAAAGATGACGTCATTAACTCAGACTTTACGTCGAATGACGAATTGGAATGGATACAACAGGAAGCGGTCGTGGCCTAGTATGAGATATTATCTCGTTGTTTCCATGGATGCAACGAGTAAAACCTTCGAAATTATCAGGACAGCTGATTTCCAGGTCGACCTTTTACATCCGGGTCCTCCAAAATACGAAGCAGGAGGGTATGCACTTAAACAGTGCTAATGGCAAGTTATGTCAAATTCTGCAATATGTCATTGTCTGTATATTTGGTATAATTTATGTACATTTACTGCTAAGAGTTTATCTCAGTATTTAACCAACCTGATGCACAAAATTTGTTTCACAATAAGTTTTATTTCATG
>Ga0123354_10011943_pt1 | contig 13447 bp, 8 predicted proteins | sample TergutLab28metaG_2_FD_97872 | JGI IMG/M metagenome (GOLD analysis project Ga0123354, IMG submission 97872) | Labiotermes labralis P4 segment gut microbial communities from Petit-Saut dam, French Guiana - Lab288 P4 | ecosystem: Host-associated > Arthropoda: Insects > Digestive system > Gut ... | reverse complement strand
CTCCGGCGGATCCTGCAAATCCGCGTCGATGACGAGCACGGCGTCCCCCCGCGCGAAGTCCAGCCCAGCGGTGATAGCGGGCATGTGCCCGAAATTGCGGGAAAAACTCACGCACTTGACGTTTTTGTCCTTCGCGCAGATTTCGCGGAGGAGCTCCGGCGACCTGTCCTTGCTGCCGTCGTTGATGAAAAGTATCTCGTAAGGCTCGCCGACGCCTTTCATGACCGCCGAGACGCGCCTGTGGCACTCCGGGATGGACTCTTGCTCGTTGTAAACCGGGATTACTACTGTGTAGGTTGGGTTCATGGCGTTCACCCCTTAGATAAGCTGACTTCGTAAAATTATCGGACTCCGGTGTTTTTATGATCTAATCGACTTACGCGGTTTTCGATAGTACGTTTATAAGGTGTTTCACTAAAAATACTCACAAGTTGCTCCCTTATAAAATTTTTATCTGGCCCATATCTCCCGTCGATGCGGTCATTATAAATTGTTTTATAACAAGCCACTAAGACTTTGTCGGAAATAACAACATCAGCTAATTTTGTGCAATGTATGAACGCTCCTTCTCCGATTCGAATGACACTGTCAGGGATTATGATTTTTTCAAGAGCATTGCAATCAGCAAATGCACGTCGATAAATTGACGTTAATCCGATTAAGAGCTTTACATTGTGCAGTTTATTACATCCCCAAAAGGCTTCAACGCCTATTTCTAAAACACTTGCCGGTATCGAGACGCTAGTAAGCCCTACGCAGCCAAAAAACGCGCTAACCCGTATTATCGGTATCCCCTCCGGCACAGCCACATCCGCCGCCGCCCCATTATACTTCACCAGCGCCCCGGCCCGCACCACAAAATCCGCCGCCGCGCTTCCGGGGGCCTTCACCACCGGCGCGGCCCCGTTGAAAAAGCTGACCGCCTTCTCGGTAACGAACGCCTGGCCGCAATTTCCTCATATTGCGGCGTCCCGCGCCGTGTCCACCTTCAAAACGGCCCCGCAGTTGTAGCATTTCGCCTGAACCAGCGCCACTTGTACTCCCCCCTATATCCAGAAATCACTCCGCAAACAGTATCCCTTCCAAAATCTCTACAGCGTCCCGCACCATCTTCGGGCAAACGGCGTTCACCCGCTCGGCCGCCTGCCGCCCGTCGCCGCTTATCAGGCCGATACCCAGCAATTCCCGGCAAACGGCCGTCTTGTTCCGTTCCTCAAACCGTCCGGCGAATTCCCGCACCATGGCGTAAGTCTTTTCCTTCGCCTCTTTATCTTCCGCCGCCGAAACCGCGGAATTCCCGTATTTCAGCCCGATAATCATATACGCCCCGGACACCGCCCCGCAAGTCCCCTGCAAACGCCCCATCCCGGCCCCGAACCCGCAGGCGAGCCGCAGCGCGGCTTCCATATCCACGCCCAGCTCTTCACAATAGGCCGAAACCACGGCCTGCGCGCAGTTGAACCCGGAGTCGAACATATCCACAGCCTTGTCAGCTCTGCTCTGCCCCACGTCTTTCATCCTTTCCCCTTTTCCCTATTACCTATTACCTTTTCCCTGTTGAGCAACGCTCAACTAAGCACCCAGCTCGGGAAGACCCTCAGCACGTCCGCGTACCGCGCCGGCACAGCCATGCCCGATATGGTCGGGTAGAACAGCACGAACAGCACAAACACGGCGATCAGGAAGGCTATAGCCAGCTTAGGCTTGTTCTTCGTCTCCACTACGAAATCCTTGAAGAAGAACGTCACCAGCAGCACCACAAAGGGCACGCTGGGGAAATAGTGGTATATGAACGTCGTCCGGTGGATGAAGATCCACGGCAAATACTGGGAGGCGTAGGCGACGAACAGGAACAGTATCGTCAGGCTGAATTTCTTGGACTGCTGCCAGATGCAGTATATCACCGCCACAATGCCCATCCACCAGACCGCCGGGTTCCCGAAGGAGCTGATGCCCTCGCGCAGGCCGCTGGCCGTGGTGCCGGCGTAGTAGTAGATCGGCTTAGTCATCAGCGGCCACTCGAACCAGCGGGACGAGTATGGGTGCGCGTCGTTCACGCCCTCGTGATAGTGGAGCATGTAGGGCTGCTCCTTGAGGATCTCGCTTATTCCGGCTCTAATGGTATGAATATTCTCCGCGCGCAAAAACGGGATGTAGGACAGGCAGTATATGACCGCCGGGACTATCAGAAACATGCCCACGCAGACCCCGGCGGTTATCAGGATATACCGCGGGAAATACCGCACCCTCTCAAAGGGCGCGGCTATGACCGCATTTTCACTCGCATTTTCATTCTCTTTTTCAGTATCATCATCGTTCTCTTTTTCAGTATTGTATTTTTTCGCCCAGAGGTACTCCTTCCAGCGCTTGTACAGCGTGTAGAAAAGCAGCACCGGCAGGCCGACCGCGCCGTATATGCCCTCCCACTTTGAGGCTATGGCGAAGCCCATGCTCAGGCCGCTCAGACCCAGCATGATCATGGCCTGCTTAAAGGCCGAATGACGCCATTTTCCGTCCGAGTCGAAGAAGTTTATCCTGGCGAACTCGTACATGAACAAATACATTGCCATTATGAAGAATGTCACATACGAGTCAATGGTGGAAATACGCGTCTGGGCGAAGTGCATGAAGTCGAAGGCGAAGATGAACGACGCGAAAAACGCCCAGTTGGTCTTTTTGAATATCCGCTTGGCGAAAATGAACATCAGCGGAATCATGAATATGCCGCAGAGAGTCCCCATCACGCGCCAGCCGAAAGGCGTCATGCCGAAGACGGCCACGCCCACGGCGATTATGTCCTTGCCAAGCGGCGGGTGGGTGTTCTCATAGGGCCACAGCGCGTGTATGAACTCGTAGGCCGTCCGGGCGTGGTATATCTCGTCGAAATAGGTGCTGTTCATGTAGGTCTGCCGGTCGGGAACCAGCGACTGCTCGTCGCACAGCTCCTGGCCGCCGTCCACGGAGATCAAGGGGATCAGGCTGCCGCTGTCGTCCCGGAAGCCTATCTCCTGTATCATCAGCATGTCCGCCGCGCTGGTGATCCGTATATAAGGCCCGTAAAAGCTCACGTTGCGGAAGCTCCAGCGGAACACCCCGTCCCCGCTGACCCAGTTGAACAGGCCGCCGTTGGTATTGTCCGTTCCGTCCGCGGGCGCGCCCGTGGATTGGGCCGCGTTGCCGGACAAGTCCACGGTGCTCCAGTTCACGCCGTCCGGGGAAGTCTCCATCTTGAAGTTCTTGTTCTCCCGCGCGCCGAACATTACCTCGAACTTGGCCACGTGGACATTGTCCTGAAGCTCCAGGACGGCGGACTGGTTGTCCTGCGGGGCCCAGGTGGTCTGGGGCGAGTGGAGGTTGCCCAGGTTGATGAAGGCGATTATACCGTAAAAGACTGTCAGGCCCAGCATCAGCAGGAAGTCCCGCTTCACAAGCCGGGAGGATTCCCTTGTTTTCTCGAATATTACCGGCCCGTGCCTCTCGTAGAACGGAATCTGCGGCAAATCCTCCTCACGCTCCCGCGCTCCTTTTTCTTTCCAGTACAAATAGACCATGCAGACGATCAGCACCACCGACAGAATGATGTTCAGCAGCGAGACGTAGCGCATGGACGTGCTGATAAGCGACAAATCGTTGCCGTTTTTCAGGGCGTAGAGGATGTCTACGCAGTTCAGGAAGCATGTCAGCGTGAACCCGCCGTACAGGAGCAGGAATTTTTTGTCAGGCTTATAGATGTACGCCGCGAGGAAGAAAACCAGCGCCGGAAGCATGTACCGCTCGTGCATCTTGGCCGAGAGCATGAACACCAGCACGTAGAGCATCCCGGTGACGGCGAAATAGCTGGATTTTTTGCCCTTGCCCAGGTACATGAGGAATACGCTGAACAGGGAGATCAATATAATGAAGAGTATGCCCCAGTAATTATAGGTCATGCCCCAGAACCGCGCGTTTATGTCCGCCCAGTTCCCGCCCAGGAAGGTGTAGAGGTTGTAGGCGTTGACGGAGGCGTAGGGGTATGAAGTCAGGTCGGTCACATAAACCTTAAAGACCGAGATGACGTTCCAGCCGTCCGCAAAGGGGAAAACCAAGATGAACAGCAGCCACAGCGTGAGAAGGGTGGCTATGACCAGGTCGATGACGACCTTCTTGCGCTTGCCTTTTTCAGCGTAGAATATCCCCGCCGCGTACCCGTAGATGAACACCGGCGCGGCGATCAGCGACTGCGGCTTGACCAAAATGGCGACGGCGTACAGCATGAAGCTGCGGGTGTACTTTTTGTCCGCGAGCAGGCTGACGGACACCAGCAGGAGCAGCGTGTGGACGGAATCCACCTGGCCCCATACGGAGGAATCCAGGATGAACGCCGGGCTGAGCGCGAAGGCCAGGCCCAGGAAGAACGATATTTTCGGCGAAAATTTTCTGATCGCCAGCTTATAGATGAAAACAGTCATGAGCACGTCGCATATGACGCTGGGCATTTTTATCAGCGTCGTGAAGGAGGCGTCGCTGAGGCCGAGCTTCGACTGGAGCATGCCCAGGATATACAGAACGTACATGTAGCCGGGGGGATAGTCCGAGTAGTAGTTGCCCGTGTAGAACCGGGAAATCCCGTTATTCCACAGCGCGTTCGCCCAGTACTTGAACGTGGCAATGTCGGAGTCGTACCCGGCGGAGGTGTGGAACAGGAGTATCCTGACCAGAAAGCTGATCGCTATCAGGTACAGGTAGGGGCTGACGCGCAGATTTTTCAGCCTGTACTGGGAAACGCAGGCTAAAACGACGATAAGGCCGGCAAGCGCCGCAAGGCCGTAGACAATCGACATAGGCTTCTCCTTCGTGAATGGCGTGTGATGTAATAATGTACGGCGGGAATATTTTACACTTTAATGCGGAATTTGTCTATCGTTAGAAAATCGCGGAGATAAGTAATTTTGGGGATTGTTTTGGAGATGTGAAATGCTTTTTGTCATTGATATCAGTGTGCTTTTCATGAGATTAACCTGCCGGCCTGTTTAGCGCGGCGCAGGGTCCGTCCTCAACACGTCCCCCTATATTTTGAGTAAAGGAAATTTTGCGTTTGTAGGGGCGGCGTCAGGCCGCCCGAGGTTTTCATACAGAATATCGGGCGGCCTGACGCCGCCCCTACATCTCACGGCGAATTTTTATTCATAATCTGTTAAATCCGGCATTTTATGCGCCGAGCGCTCACGCCAAACGCATGAATAAACAAATCGCAATAAGCAGATGATGATTGTAGGGGCGCACAGTGCGCCCGAAAGAGTGCACAATTTGCGGATATACATTTTGTGTGAATCGATGACCTCGGGCGCACACTGTGCGCCCCTACGAGAACCGTGTTGTGCAAAAATACATTCATGCGTTTGTCGTGGCCGATTGCTAATCCGCGGTTGACAAGGCGCAGCGCCGACATTATAATGATTTTTCGAAAACATCATACGTTTCCGCTGGGGGTGCTGGCTTATTGCCGGCTGAGAGTTACCCTTTGTACCTGCTCCGGGCAATGCCGGCGAAGGAAAGCGAAGCAGCCTGCGACTTCCGGCTCCTCCCGTGGACAAAATTATTTAGGGGGAAGCTTATGTTTTGGGATTTACGCGCGGGCCGCGTCATTGTGCTGATTCTCGCGCTGGCCGTCCTGGCGCTGACCGGGATCGGCCTGAACGCCAGATACCGGAAACGCGCCGGCAAGCAGTTTTTTTCGGTAAAAACGCTTACATACTCGGCGATCTGCATCGCCATATCCTTGATTTTATCGAGGTTCAAGCTCTTCGCGATGCCCCAGGGCGGGGATGTCACCCCGTGCAGCATGTTTTTCATAACGCTGGCCGGCTACTGGTTCGGCCCGGCGGCCGGGATTTTGGCCGGGGTCTCGGAGGGTTTGCTGCGGTTCGCGCTGAGCGCGACGGGTTCCGTCGGCCCGGTCCAGATTCTGCTGGACTTCCCGCTGGCCTTTGGCGCGCTGGGGGTCGCGGGGTTTCTGCGGCATATGAAGTTCGGACTTTTCGCCGGTTACATCGCCGGCGCGCTTTGCCTGTTCTGCATGAGCTTCCTCTCCGGCTTTCTGTTCTGGGCCAGCTACGCGCCGGACGGCATGAACCCGGTGTTGTATTCGGCGGTGTACAACTTGTCCTACGTCTTGCCGGAAATGGGCATAACCATCGCTTTGCTGCTGGTCCCGCAGTTCAGGAAGGCGATCGACAGGATAAAAGCGGGCTTGGCTACGTGAGTTAGTGCGGAGGTGTACAAGTTGTACAAATATCTCTTGAAAATATTGTGCAACAATATGTTGAAAAAAATCTGAATATGTGTTAAAGTAGTTGAGTAATTAGCCGATAATAATATCAAAGATGTAAAAAGCAAACTTAACGAAAGTTAAGGACGCAAAGCTAGGGCCTAAAGTATTAACTATGGCAGCCGGTTGCCTCTTTGTAGAAGAGCGCTACGGACCTGCCTATATATTAGGCGGGTTTTTTTACTTTTAGCCTGGCGGCAACAGTACCGACGACGATAGACAGGAGGGATTTCATGAAGATCAAACTTCTCCTTTTCGCCGCCCTTACGTTTCTCGCCATATTCATCACGCGAACGCAAGCGCTGGCGGATTCGAGCGCTGTCATCGACGCTACCAAGGCGGACAGCGGAGTCGTAACGGTAACCTATTCGGGAGACTTCTCGAAGAAAATCAAGGTTTTGATCAAGTGCGGGGACAATAAATACGCCTACGACATAGTGAACACCAAACCCGTGAGCTTCCCGCTCCAGATGGGCGGAGGGCAGTACACCATCTCGGTGCTGCGCAACACCTCGGGCGACAGCTATGCGCCGTTCGCTTCGCAGACCGTGAATATCAGCGCGCCGGACGATAAGGCGCTGTACACGCAGAGTATCCAGAACGTGGACTTTTCCCCGGATATGTCCGCGATAAAGGGTTTTGCCGCCCTTACCAAGAACGACGCCGACCTGAAGAGCAAGCTGAACGACGTGTACAACTACATCGTCAGCAACGTCTCATACGACAACAGCAAGGCGAGCGCGGTGACGGCGGGAAAACTGCCGGGCTACATCCCGGACATCGACGACACGTACAAGACCGACCTCGGCATCTGCTACGACTATTCCTCGCTGTTCGCGGCAGCGCTGCGCTCCATGGGCATCCCTGCGAAGCTGGAGAAGGGGTATTGCTCCGAGATAAGCAGCTACCACGCCTGGAACGAGGTCCTGCTGAACGGCAAGTGGCTAAAGATCGACACGACCTATGACGCCTCGGCGAAAAGGTACAACATAAAGTTTTCGCAGGTCAAGGACAACGCCAATTACACCGTGGTGCAGCAGTACTGATTATGTTTGTTTCATGAGATGTAAATCTCATTTTTGTTGTTCTATTTCTCCTTTCCCTCTTTTGAGAAAGCAAACCCTTGCTTTCTCACTTTTTTTGTTTATAATAATGGTTCGAATCAGTGTTAGAATATAATACAACATTCCAATAATAATATAGGTAAACGCCAAGTTTTGAAAGGAAACACGCTATGCCTGGATTTATAACCCACTACATCTGCGGGGAAGCGGCGCTGAAAAGCCTGCCGGCGGAGATCGGCGAAACTTTGTACGGATACCGGCAGCTTTACAATATAGGGACGCAGGGGCCGGACATTTTTTTCTACTATTTCCCCGGATTCCTGAAAAAGAACATGAAAAACCTGGGAAGCCATATGCACAGGGCGAATTTCAGCGGGTTCATCTCCGGGATGCTTAATGGGATGGAGGGCGCTGGCGACGACGCCGGCCTGGTTTTCTCATATATCGCGGGCTTCCTCACCCACTACACCCTGGACTATAACGCCCACCCCTACGTGTACTACAAGAGCGGCTTCAAGGCGGAAGGCGACAAGAAGAGCAAATTCTCCTACAGCGTCGATCACAGGTCTTTCGAGACGGCCATCGACGTGCTGATGCTGAAGCTGATGAGCGGCGAGCGGCCCGCCGACAAGAAGCTTTGGCAGCTCATTCGGACGGAGGCGCCCGAGGCCAGGGAAGTCTCGAAGGTCATGAGCCAGGCCATCAATAACGCTTACGGCTGCGACGTGTCCGAGAAGGAGATATACAAGGCCATGAAATACATGGTCAACATCACGAGGCTGCTCCAGTCCCGCCGGGGCAGGCGCAAGAAGCTGATGGAGCTGTCAGAGGAGCTGACCGTGGGCGAGCACGCCGTCTCAAGCCTGATCCACTCACAGTCCGTGGGCGATGGCGTGGATTACCTGAATATCGGGAGAAAGCCGTGGAACATGCCGTGGGACAACAAGACGGCCGTAGAGAGCAGTTTCCCGGAACTGTACAACCGCGCCGTGGCGGAGGCTGTGAATTTGATCGTCCACACCGACATGTATCGGAAAGGCGAACTGGGGCGGGACGACCTTCTGGCGATGATCGGGAACAGATCACTGGCCAGCGGCGTGGATTCGGATGAGGACGTGGAGTTTTTGTATCATGAATGAGACATAAAATACAATTTCAACCGTTGGTTTAGTTATTGTTGGTTGACATCGGGCGAATTGATGTATACAATAGGAGAAATCGTAGTGGCGCGCATTGCGCGCCCGCAGGCTGCAGATAAAAGGTGTGTTACGAAGGCGCGCCGAGAGCCGGGCATAGCCTGCCCTACGAATATTACCGTTGCGGCGTATTCTGTAGGGCCCGATGCCCTCGGCGGCCCGTTTTGGGTATTTGTGACAATCGTTGGGACGCCGTCATCGGCGTAGGGGCGCGCATTGCGCGCCCGCTATCGTTTGAAATGCAAAGGGAACCTTCATCCTTTGACGCGGCGGGCGGCAGAACGGGCCGATGGCGTCCCTATTCAGTTATTTACCGTTATGCGTAACCCATATATGACGTATGAAGCATTGCTCAACTAACAGTTGTGTAACTTACAGTTGACATATAGGGTGTTATCGTTTACAATAGTGGAAACTCACGGAGCGGCGATCATGAGTTTCCACTATTTTATTAGAGCCTGTTTAATATCTCGCTTTCGGTGGATTTTCGCGGGAATTTTTCGTCAGGCGAGGAAGCGGCGACGACGCGTACTCATGCAGTACGCTAGGAGCCGCTGACGAAGCATGGCGGAGAATTACCCGAAAAGACGCCGGAAGAGAGATGTTAAATAGGCTCTCACGGAACAAGGAGGAATTTTTATGCGCGGAAGCAACAATTACCGCAAGCACGGCCGCGGCCCTGTCCCGGAGCTGCGCAACTTCGGCGCAAGGCTTGTGGAGCTGCGTAAATCCCGGGGCTGGACGCAGGACGACGTGGCGCAGAAGCTCTTCGTCTCTCCGCAGGCGGTTTCGAAGTGGGAGAACGAGTCCAGCTATCCGGAGATAACGCTTCTTCCGAGGATAGCCAACATTTTTGAGGTGGGGGTGGATTATTTGTTCGGTGCGAACGAGCCGGGATTCGAGTTCCCGGAGAAGCATAACGGGATGTCGCTGGTGTTCTCGCGGGGGAACGCGGCGGTCTATTCGGACAAGCAGTACGTAAGCTGCGAGGACGGCGTGGTGAAATTCGGGGACGGCAGCGAGGCCGACCTGAACACGCAAACAGTGAAGCACATCGGCGGCGGCAGGATCGAGCTGCGCTACGCGGACGAGGATTTTGACGAGGACGGCTACGGCGGGGGCATTGCGGGCATTGTGGCCGGGGCCATGGATTTGGCCAAGTCCGTGACCAACGCCGTGAACGGGGCCGTGAACGGCTATAGACCGGACAGCGGCGACGAGGACTACAACGGCAAGCGGTTCACATTCGCCCAGCGCTTCACCGGCCTGTCCATAAACGCGGACTATTCCGGCTCCTACAGCGTAAAGATGTCCGAGCGGGGCGAGACGGTCGTCCGCGCCGAGGGCGACAAGCACGCGCTGGAGGGCTTTACGGCAAGGGACGAGAACGGCGTGCTGACCTGCCGCGCGGAGAACCGGCGTGGCGGCTGGAACATGAACCTGGACGTGGATATCGAGATGGCCCGGGGCGAGTACGAGACGCTGGCTTTCAGCGTGAACGGCTCCGCCGACATTGACTGCGGCGTTCCCGCCCGGGAAGGGAAATTTACGATCAACGGCTCCGGCGACATTGAGATGAAAGCGAACGTGACCGACGCGCGGGTGAACATCAACGGTTCCGGCGACATCGACCTAGAGGACGTGTCCGGCGCGCTGGCCGTGGTCATAAACGGCTCCGGCGACGTGTCCTGCGGGAAGACCGGCTCGGCCGAGCTGACGGTACACGGTTCCGGCGACATTGAGTTGGAGCGGGTGGACGGCAATTTCTGGGCGGAGATAACCGGCTCCGGCGACGTGGACGTGAAGGGCGGAGAAGTGGAGAACTTCGCGGTGGTCATCCGCGGGAGCGGGGAGATCAAGGCCACGAACGTCACCGCGCAGAACGCGGACATCTTTGTGGACAGCGACGGGGAGGTCACGCTGGGAAGGGTCGTGCTGGAGTCGAAAGTACGGGCTGGGAAAAACGCGGAGGTCAATATTCTGCGGAGGGGATAGGCATACTGGAGGCTAGATAAAAATGAACCTAGAAACTAGAAAAACCTTGTATTTGCAGTATTTATTCAGTATTCATATCACGATTTGAAAAGGCTTTTACTATATCACACAACTTCGCCGGGACGCACAGCGTAATGGCGACATAGTTTCGTAGGGGCGCGCAGTGCGCGCCCGCCGGCTTGCTTGAATATCCATTTTTTGCGCAATATAAAAAGCTGCCCCTAAAAAGGCAGCTATTTTTCATGGATTCACTTTTCAATTTCTTTATATAAATTCTTTTTTATAAATTTCCAAGCGACTGCTTGAAATATTGCTCCGCCGGGTACTGTTCCGCGAAATATTGATCCGACAGCTCGATTTGCAGCATCTTGTCGTTTGCCATGTCCGAAACCTGCTCGGCCTTCTTCGGATCCTCGATATACAGCACCGGGAACCTGACGCTCACCTGGGTGCCGCCGGTGTTGCTCTTGATGGAGACTTCCCCGCCCATGACCTCCACAAGTTCCTTGACGATGGACAGGCCGAGGCCAGAGCCTTCCTCGCCCTCGCTTCCCGGCGCGCGGACGTTCCGCTGGAATATTTTGTCAAGCACGTCCTCCGGGATGCCGCGTCCGTTGTCTGAAACCGTCAGGACGATCTTGTTTTTTTGGTCGTGGATCGACACGGCGACCTCGCCGCCGGACGAAGTGTACTTGATGGAGTTCGACAGAAGGTTCAGCAGAATCCTCTCAACCATACCTTTGTCGAGGGCCATCGTTTTTTCGTTGATATTGGTGTAAAATCTGACACGGATGTTTTTTTTGTCGGCAAGGGTCTTAGTGGCGTGGGTCGTCTCCCTGGCCAAGGCGACGATGTCGTAATTCTTGATTTTGGGAATCAGCGCGCCGCGCTTTATCTTTGTCCTGTCGTTGGCGTCATTGATGAGCTTGGTCATGCGAAACCAGTTCTTCTTGACCTCCGCCATATAGGTTCTGGCTTCCCTGGGAAGATCAGGCATTTTATCCATCATCTGCATATAAGTAAACATTATCGCCAATGGAGTTTTCACGTCGTGAAAAAAGTTTTCGTAAGAGGCGAGCATTTTGTTCTTGATCTTGACTTTTTTCCGTCTGGACGCTATCTGACGCAAAGCGACCCCTCCGTTTAGTGGAATTCTTAGCAGAAATATTCAGTAAAAAATAAGCGGTAGAAAAACAGCATACAACTATATCGGTCGAAAACCAAGTTCGCTTAAATACTCCAATATTATACATCACGTGTCTAATTTTGTCAAATAGAAAAAATCACGCGAATGAAATATTACTAAAGACCGCGTATTTTCGCGCAAAAGAGCGCGGAAACACCCTGCCACACAGAAACCGCCGCGGGATTTCAACGGACTGCGCGGCCGTTTCGGCTTTGTCGAACACGCATCACATTATACACTATAGTGTCTGATTTTGTCAAAACCTATGCGGCCGATATTTTTTCATTTTTTCAGGCCCAAGGAAATATTCGACAAACCTTTGTTTTCGTTGTATACTTACTGGAAAATAGAGATCAGAAACCAGAAACTGGAGACTGTAAAAGTCAATAATCTGATAACATCAATATTATCTAGTCTCCAGTTTCTAGTCTCTAGTCTCCAGAACGGAGGAATCGCAAGTGACCCTTTACGAACAATGGACTTCACGGGCTTACGACAAGAGTGGGAAGGCAGTCAAGGCTTTTTGGGACAAATATTTGCCCGAGGAACAAAAAATATACGAGGATCTGATCGGGAACAAGCAGAACCGCATAAGCGGCAGCGTCGCCGGTTTGGCGGAAAAATACGGCATGGAGCCGGAATGCGTCTGCGGATTTATGGACGGCATCCACGACGCGCTGAACGAGGATGTCGAAGTGAAGGAACTGGCTTTGGACAGCCAGCTGGACGTTTCTTTCGAGTTCGACGCGCTATTCAAGAAAATGGCCGAATATAAGGCCGAACACCTGTACACCCTACCGCAGTGGGACGCGATGTACTCTCCCGAGGACAAGGAGCGGCTCATCAAGGAGCAACGCACGTCCAAGACCTACGTCCGCGAAACGGAGAAAATCGGCAGAAACGACCCCTGCCCCTGCGGAAGCGGCAAAAAGTACAAGAAATGCTGCGGCGCGGCCCAGACGGAATGAGCATAATGAGCACCGAAGTCATAAGGGTCAGCGGCGCGGACCCCGATTCGGTAATAATGCGCAAGGCCGCCGGAATCATCAGAAACGGCGGCCTGGTGGCTTTTCCCACCGAGACGGTGTACGGCCTGGGCGCGGACGCGTTCAACCGCGACGCCTTCGAGGGGATATTCCGCGTAAAATCGCGCCCTATGGACAACCCGCTCATACTGCACATCGCCGGCGTTGAAGCGCTTGACGAGCTTGCCGCCGAAATACCGGACGCCGCGCGCGCCTGCGCGGAAGCTTTTTGGCCCGGCCCGCTGACGCTGGTCGTGAAAAAGAGCGGCAGCGTGCCGGACTGGACGGCGGCGGGGCTTGACACGGTGGCCGTGCGGATGCCGTCCGGCCTTATTGCCAGGCGGCTGATAGAGCTCTCCGGCAAGGTGATCGCCGCGCCCAGCGCGAATTCTTCCGGCAAACCCAGCCCCACAAACGCGCGGCGCGTGTACGAGGACTTGAACGGGAAAATCCCGCTGATCCTGGACGGCGGGACCTGTGAATTCGGCGTGGAATCGACCGTTCTGGATGTGACCAAAGTTTCGGCGGGGGACGCGCCGGTTATTTTGAGGCCGGGCGCCGTCACTATCGAGATGCTGCGAAGCGTCTGCGGGCGGTCAGTACGGTATTTTTCAGGAGACTCGCCCGAGCGCCCGTCATCGCCCGGCATGAAGTACAAGCACTACGCCCCGACG
>Ga0123354_10011941_pt1 | contig 13448 bp, 6 predicted proteins | sample TergutLab28metaG_2_FD_97872 | JGI IMG/M metagenome (GOLD analysis project Ga0123354, IMG submission 97872) | Labiotermes labralis P4 segment gut microbial communities from Petit-Saut dam, French Guiana - Lab288 P4 | ecosystem: Host-associated > Arthropoda: Insects > Digestive system > Gut ... | reverse complement strand
CCGTGTGATACTGTAAGACAGAACCAGTATGAATAAGTGGGGGGGGGGGGTACTCAAACATCCTGCATACAGCCATAACTTACTTTCACGATATCTTCACGTATTTGGATCCTAGAGGAAATCCTCAAAAGTCGAACATTCGCGTCAGACGGCGATGTGCAGGAGGCTGCGGTACAGTGGTGTGAGCAGCAGAAATTGTTTGCAGGTGGGGTACACCGAATTGTGTATCAGTGGGACTCCCGTCTAAATGCCTGAGGGGATTTTTATCTGACTGCTGCAGTATCTAATCTGTGAGCTTACTCAGGTGGATTTCAACTGTACGCGCCCATTTTAATTATATCTTTTTTAATGTTATTGTGAAAGGAGACTGGAATTGAACTGAGAACTGAAGTATTATTAAAATGCAAAAATTCCCACTATTTCTGCTTGTCCTTTATAATTGAACACGTGGTAGTATTTGTACATGCAGGGAAATTGCATAAAATAATGATAATGGCAATAAACAACCTTGTCGAAGGGCTTCAGATGCATATGAAGTGGAAGTTTCGAAGCCACGAACGAGGAACTCTGTGCACCTAGCGAACCCAGTTTCACAGTCTTAATGTGGTCAGCGGAGCTATGCTACAATGGATCCTACATTCCCTAGATCCTCGTGGGACAGCGATGAAAAGAAAGAACAGCCTAAACAATAAAATCCAAACAACAAAACTGGAGAACAAGTAAAAGTACGAAACTTTTATCTTGGAGAATAGCATTACAGGTACCATAAATTGCAACCACAGAGTAGCTGCAACACTATACACCCTAGAAACACGGTTTGTTTCAGGTATATATTTGTAAATGCCCTGTATAAAGGTGACCAATAATAATAATAATAATAGAAATACAGCGCATGTGGAATGCAAAAACAAAGGTGATACCAGTTATAACAGGGGCGACTGGGACTATTTCAGTCATTCAGAAAATGCGTGAGCAATATACCGGGAAAACATGAAGTTAAGGAACTACAGAAAACAGCCATATTGGGCACTGCACACATACTTCGGAAAGTACTAATGTAAAAGTACAATAGATTCAACACTGAAATTAACGATATAAGCACCATGAATAGTAACAACAGAATAGCTACAACACTGTATTCCCTAGGGACATAGTTTGTCTCAGGAATATAAGTATAAATACACTCTATAAAAGAGATGATGATGATGATGATGATGATGATAATAGCTCTTTATAAAACATGACGAAGTTTGTATTCTAGGAAACATTAAAGAATGATGCATCAATTTAGATAAGACTTTTCTAAAACTTTAAACTTCGATTTACAGCGATTACGACCATTCCAGCGGCGTCGCCCTACGCAACAAAAATTCGATGGATTCCCAAAACATAAGGATTACACTCACAACAGTTTTGTATTTCTGGACAGCCCTCTAGTATGTCTTCATCCGCCAAACGTCCTAAATACACGCAAACATTGCCAGTTCCTTGCTAGCAATTATAACTAGAGAAGCCTGGAAGATCGAATCAGAATACGCTGACAAATTAAAACAAAGAATAAAATGTAAGTCTTCTTGGATGTTATGCTGTGTCGGCTGATACATGGTCACCGACGTTTCGTTCATTCACGTTCAGGCCTAAACAGTCCAACCAATCTTTTTTTTTGTTATAAATCGTCACTTGACAGTTTAACCTGAAGATAAAGGAATGATTATCCTTCCAAAACTCGGGAACTCGGTGTACGCCTTACAGAAGGCTCGGGTCTTCACCAACACCGCTACGAGAGCCTCAAATATCCCATTAAGTAACTCTGAACGTAAAAGTCTCATCATGTATCCAATAACGACACCATTCTCTCTCTGTCCACAGATTTGTCCTGAAGAAGAAAGGATCAAACACAGCCCAGTGGACAAAAGTCGCATCGACAGTTGGTGGAGGAGGCGCCAATGTGGTTCTGTTGAATATGGAGGTTGGAGACCAGGCAGCGATCTGGCTTGAAGACGGGAACCTTGGTCCAGAGGATGAAGGGGCGCCTGCATCGACATTCAGCGGCTTCCGCATAGCTAAAAAACAATAAACAATTCTTCCATCTTTCGACTGCTGGTTCCTGCACACATGACTCCTTTTCCAGAAATATCTTGAATACCGGACAAATGAAGGTGGATAATAACTTCAGAAGTTCTGCAAGTCACCTCTTCAAGATAGCAGGGAGAAGACAAAAAAGTTAAATTTCATCGAAATGTTTTGGAAACTTTTAACAGTGCGTTTACTACCGCTGCATGCTTGTATGGAACTTATAGACGTCTGAAGTGAAGGAATTCAAGATATTTCAAGCAAATGATACCACATTTTCATATCCGATCAACAAATTACCTTCGCTAAGCTACTGTTCCTCAATCTGTGATAAAAAAAATCCAGTTTATTTACCGAATTTTTATAAGAAGATCGTTATATCTATAAACAAAAACATCATTCATCGCCACCACATTTTCTTTAATATCTAGTCTGAAATTTTGCATTGTGCCAAGTACATAAACACTGATTTTGATAAGGGAACATAACTAACCGGAACAAGTGACCACATCTTTATTTCCATTAACTTCTTCAGCCTTATTATCTGTCATTGCACTACATTTTCTTCCGTCGGGATTTTGAGTGGAAGCTGTCTTTATCTGAACGTTTGATGTTTCCATAACTGATTCTGCTTCTTGTAGCCGTGTTCTTTATTCTGAAATCTGCTGGCTGTTTGCGACATTGACCCACCAAGAATGGCTGTTGCACAGTCACCGTGCATAACGGGTTTTATGTTCGTATGTACCTGGAAGTTCTCTGTAGTGCTTCAGACGCCAGTGGACATTATTTACTACCCCTGCTTGGACATTATCCAGGATAAAGGGTCTTCTTGCAGCCTATCGCCTTTTTTTCTTATGTATGAATAATGAAAATCTTTTAATCCATACCTGTATAGACATGACTTTTATGTTCTCTTATTGTGGAAACTTGAAATTTCTGTAAAATAAAATATCTTTTCCCAGTGTTTATTTCCAACGCTAAATTTTGTAGCTTGTCTTTTCTTATAGAAGTCTTTAGTTGCACCTCTTCCTTTGTCTGTTTACACCGTGTTCGACTCTCTGTTGGAGTCTGCTAAGCTAGGTTTAAGTAGTAGTTTCAGTAATTCGCACTTCCGTTTGGTTGCTTTAGCCTCCAGCTACACTGCTCTACTGTAAATGCATGATTCAAGAACGGCTCATTGAATGTACTGGCACATCAGTAGTCTATGTACCTTCAGTCTAACTTCCAGTTCATCTCATGGCCTACTAATAAGAGCTTCAGCTTAGCACTGCATGAAGAAGAGTATGACCACTTCTTACATTCCGAATTCTGTGGGAATGTCAAATCTATTTAAATCGCTGACGAATATTTCCATTTTGAACCTACTTATAATTAGGTAGACTACCACAAAAGCAAAATTTTCTTCCAGAGTTCTAAGGAGCGCCAAATAATTTTTTACGACGTAGGCTAACTTATTAAAGGAAATTGTGTGAAGTTCTTTCTTACAACAAAACTTTTACACTAAAAATATAGTCACAAAATAAAATCGAAAACGGTTATTTGAGAAATTAAGATTTTGGGGTAAAAACGAAAAACAATGCGATTCTTCTCGTGGGGGAAATGCATCTTACCTTCTAATCTCCAGTGTGTGTTTATATATCCATAGATACGGGTACTGAAAATCTGTACCCCGTCCCAAACGTTCTCACATAGAATGAAATTGAAGAAGAGCTAAAAATAATGGCTAATACTTTCAGAAATTAGTTTTGCTCTTCGTAGACAACACAAGCTGCAGTAGCGCAGTCAGCATAGTGGGACTCGGCTGCAGGCTGGGCGATCAAGGAATGGCGGTTCGACCCTCGGCAGGGAAAAGGGAGCTTTCTCTTCTCTAAAGTGTTCAAACCGTATTTGGTTACCACTCATCTTCATATTCAAAGGGCGCCGGATGTTCTTTTCCCGCGGGACGGGAGGGGATAAAGTGACCCTGGCGTGAATGTTACCACTAACCCCTCCATCCAGTGACGACTTTCCTGAGTGGGGCTGTACTTCTACTCTACCACATGCCTTCACGTCGTGAACAGGGATAACTGTCCCTTTTTATTAAAAACTAATGACAGCGCCCTTCATCCTTTGAACAACAAACTGTACTTAATAACGGAATTGCACCTTGTGTCAGCACTGCAGTAATTACTCCACAGTTATGTGTCCCAGAAAAGGTGGACATCCTGCAAGTAAGACTTCGAATGAATCCACCTAATAACAGTAAAGCCGAGTCTGTCAACGATTGGCCGGAATAGTCCGTACAAATCCAACGATGATCAGAAATTTATTTACTGCGCGGTAAAATAAAATTACGTTCATACCATCCATACCGATTCTGAGCCCCCCCCCCTCCCCACCACCTCTTCTTAAATGGGTACCGCCGGATCTTTCCGTGGAGGTACAGCGGTGTGAGCTTGAAGCTGGCCCTTCATTTCTATCTAGAGTACAGGTTAAAATGTGTGCAGCTATACCGCAGCTCTCCTACATACCTTAAATAGAGCGGTACTTAATTAATCACAGGGACTTCATATTTTTTAGTTAGTACTGAAAATTGATTTATTCACTGTGTTATCCTTGTTATTTAAGATTGCCTTCGTATGTTTTGTAGGAGATTATGAATAAGCAGGTTTTAGTTTAGATGCCGTAGGGTTCGCTATCACTTGACTTGCCTTTAGGCCATGCGTATTTGGTAAACTTATCGTAAGATACAGTAATCCTGGACTCAGAATACAGCATGCATTGAAAGACAGAAAGCTTTGTCTAGATGTGTTACACATAGAACAGGGACACAGTTTAGCAACCTCAAGCTTACAGAACCTGTACTTAGTAATGTTACATACATATAAGACTCCTCTATCCAACAAAAACGACTATGACACTGACAGCATCGCCAAATGAAAAAGCAAGAGGACTGAGCTTCTTCGAAGCCACTTGTGCTGTAGATGTGGGATAATGAATAACATAGTAATTCTCCCTTCACTTAGTGCATTTCTTACGATTGTAGTGTCTTCCTTTTGACAAGCTGTTGGGCCACTTATTCTTTCGAATTTTTGTTTTATTCTTGTAAGATACCGCATTAAAAATTGCAGTCCAATTCCTTATGAACCAATAATGAGGACTTATAAAGATTGTGGGTGCTGTATTTATATTCGACATGCAGTATCTTATACCGAAATATGCTGCACTATAAAATGAATTTCTCCTTCCATTAAACGAGTTGTTCGGTTTTTGTAACATATTAATTAGAAACGTGCAAGTAGCGTGTGCTGGTTTCAACATGGCTATTTCTTAATTAGAAGTAAAAATGAGTTGAGTAACTTGTTAAACCTTTAAATGTAGAGCAAATATCTGAGGAAAAAAATTTCTTAATTGCGACCGATATAACAGAGTATGCTCCACAGGTCGTGACGTCACAATAACTACTACGAAACATGTTATTTTGAAGATCTTCAAAATATTTGATTTCGGTAAAGCCTATCAATATGAATCCGTAAAATCCATGAGGAAAGAGATAACAACATTGTTTTGGATGCATATGCATTGTGGTACAACTGCATTATATTTGAAAAGGAAATCGTCCTTGATATGTGTTCTAAATAATGACTTTCCAAGCTGCAATATTTGGAAACGACGCCTAGGAAACTTGAAGAGCTTCCAGCTGGTTGAGAAACAAAATCGTATTTCTCTTTCAGACAAAGTCATGTGAGCGTAAATTATTCTTCGACGTCGGATGAAATGACTGAAGCGTGAGTAATGGAATAACAACGAAGTTTACGTCACGAAAAATCGCGAATATTTTGACAAACAGAATTCATATGATACTACTGATGAAAATGTGAGGCATACATTCAGACCTGCTACTCAGCTAGACACTTCAGCAATAAAAAATGTGAATAAGGACAGCTGCTGGACGTACTGCTAAGTGACAGGAAACAAAATGCTTGGACCTAAACAAAATTTTGTTTACAGTGGAAGAATAATGACAGCCTGAGGACTAGCAACGGGAGACCAACTGCATCCCCTCAACAGATACACAGGAACAGGCCAGGTGTGGAAGGAAGTCTATATTACCACAGTTCCGAGAAGGTAAGGAAAGGACACAACACCAATGCATCGGATAGCATACACATGGGGATTTAGCCCGGGCGACTAAATTTTGTACTGTGGCGCCTAGTACTTATGGGTCTTGAGTATCGAACTTCCTTCGCTTCACCCTTGTGGCGCCCAGGATTTTGAGATAGCTGCTACATTTTTGGAAAATTTCTGGACCCCTGGCTTAAATACAGAATTTTTCCCTAAAAAAATTTACTAATTGGTCCTTATATTGGGCACGGACTGTGTTCTCTGTGAGGTACGAACAGAAGTCGCTTATGCAATTTTAAAAAGTGTCACTCTTAAATGGTTCACTGCTATGCGAGAGGTATGTCCCAGGATCCAAATACAATTCGTTGTGTCACAAAAAAACGAGGGTTTCTTAATATACTGGGTGAGAAATATTTCAGTATGCAATTACCATTTTATATTGTTATACCCCTGCACTGTACAACAAATTGTACATATAGCTTCACTTCGGATGTAAATGGCGAAAGAGAAGATGTGGCTGTAGGGGCACGATCCCTTCCTTCTGAGATCAGTTCTACCAAGTACACTTACGATTTATTTGAACAGAAAGCGTTTCATGCAACACATTTTCTTTCAATTTCTGATTTTAAAAAAAAATTCTGATATTTAAAGTAATTTTAGATTACCTTCCACATTTTGTTGAAACTAACAGAAATTTCTGATGAAGACAGTCTTCAGTTTATTCCAGGTTAAATCTTAGACAGAGTTTAGTATAAAATTGATGTTAAAAAGGTTTTATAATTACAGGTGGATACCACTTCATTTCTGAAATGGTACCAGCTGGGAGATGTAACTGACATGAATACCAAGTTCAAAGCAGATGTACAGAGCTGTGCTGAAGAGGAGAACACATTCTAAATATGGGATTAAAAACACAAATAAGCATTGCCATACATTACACACATCTATCTGGTAACCACACCTTTTTACAACTAACAGAGAGAATTCAGTCATGGGCTTCAGCTCTTAACACATGGACAACTTCAAACTTCAGGAAGAACTGACAAAATCATCTTCACAGCAATTCTTGCAGCAAGTGTCTGAGTGATTCCTTGTATTCCATTGTAATTGACGGTGTGTGTGTGTGTTCACAGCATACTAGATAGCAGTCACTACACTATAATTAAACTTATAAATCATAAAAATAGAGTTATGAGTGGAAGTGCATTGACCAAATAATGTTCATGACATTTTAGACATGCAGTTCCATTTTTCCTCTTACAGCCTTCATAAATTCTTCAGATAGAAAAACGATTCTATAGTACCTGAAGTAATACCAAAACTGTTCTTGAAGACTTGCCTTCTGACACATTAGTATTAAGCAATAGAAAAACTTTAATACTGATCTAGGCCTCTGTTGCATGTTTTTATATCTTGTGAAACTTGTTTCATATTCTTTCTGTGTATCTATACCTTTTTTCCAAAAATGCATTTTTGTTGCATATTCTCTTCCTTATCTCCCTACTTTTTAACTTTACTTTCATATACTTCTTCAGAGTCCAATTCAATATTGTGTGTCTATACACCATCACTGCTATGTATGACCTCATTACATAAGTTGAGAGACATAACCTTCTTATTTATTTGGTTTATTTGTTCATCCATTTATGAGGTATCTTCTCTGAGTCATAGAACACACAACCCTGTCTTCTTTGTCTCTTTCTTCATTTCTTGTTTCTTCCTTTCTCTGGCACTCTCTACCTCCACTAAGTCTGTTCAGAAACATTTATGCACTATTCTGTAAATGGTTTTTGTACTATGGCTTTAAACTCTGAAAATTTAACTATTTTTATATGACAAAACCTTATGCTTCATTACTATCATGCACAAGGCAGACTTTTGTGTGTGTGTCATCTTCATTTTATGTCTTCCACGCATTTCTTTTGAATTATTTCCTCATGTCCTACAATCTGCTGTGCAGTTTAATTTCCACTTTGTATGTGATCCTACTCAATCTGAAATTCTTCTTTATTCCTGCATCCACTGGTCACATCATAATAAGTCTGCCTGCATGGCATTCTGCAATCCTCTGTTGCATATAGTTTGAAAAGTACCATGTATCTCAACTTCATTTTATAGTATACAGGCCTATCTTTGTGTTTGTGTCCCACACCCATTTTTCTCCACACCGTCAGGAACACAATTAAATGCACATTACATTATACTTCCTGCAACAACTTTCTAAAATTTGTTTCAATATTGTAAACCCATGCAAGATATGATTGCTTGTGGAACATCCTTCACCCATGCACAGCTTTTAGAATTCATGAATATCTCTATTCTTCTGTATTGTATTCTGAAATTTCTGTTTTATCTTTGCACACTCTCTATATTAATAACATACTTTGTACATAATCTTTTCCTGTTTCTCTCGCCTTCCGAAACCACATTTAACCTATGCCTGTCTGTATATTTTTCAATGTTAAACCTCATTTCCTAGTCTTGCAATCAAATGTCCATAGTGGCAGGTGATAAGAGCCTGTCTTTCCCAGTCTTCAATTCATGTGTGTCTGCATTTTACAGTTTTCATTCTACATTCCTTTTCTCAATCCTGTCTTCATGGATCTATACTTCCCATCTTCAGTCTACATATGTTTATGTATCCCCATTATCAGACTACATGTATTTTTATTCCCAAAATTTCAGTCCACGTAAAATTTCTCAATCTTTAATCTATATAATTTTATAGTTAACAATATTAAGTCTATGTGCCTGTATGTATCTACATTTCACAGTCTTCATTCTGTTATGTCTGTATTGCCCTTACATTCAGTCTAAATGTGTACATGTACTTCCCCATTTTTATTCTACAATGCATGTACTGTATTTCCCATTCTTCAATCTATGTACATGTATTGCTCAATCTTAGGTCTACAAGTCTGCATTTCCCAGTCTTCGGTCTACATGTATTTGTCTGTATTTACTAGTCTTGGCTGTATGTCTGTGTATTTCCCCACCTTCATTCTACTATGCATGTATTGCCAGCTCTTCTATCTGTGTGTATATATTTCTCAGTCTTATATCTAAAAATCTCTGTTTCCAAATCTTCAATCTATATGTGTCTGTATTTGCCTGAATTTCCCATACTTGCCTGTATGTCTCTGTATTTCCAGTCTTCATTCTTCTATGTATATATTTCCAATTCATCGATCTATGTGTCTGTATTTTGCAAAACTCAGTCTATATACATTTTTATTTGTCTGAATTTTCCAGCCTTGCTTGTATGTCTCTGCATTTCCCAGTTTTCATTCTACTATTTCCAGCTCTTCATTTTATGTGTCTGTATTTCCACAATCTTATGTAGTCTATAATTGATTTCAATTTTCGTGTATGTTGTTCCCACGCATATTTATGTATCATTTTATGTTTGAAATACCCATTCATAATTCTCAAATTGTAACTTTCGCATAAATCAGTGAGGCATTCTCCATTGTCATTTATTCTTGTTTCCCCATAAGGTCCTACTACTTGATTATTCACTTTTGTGCCCATATGGCCATTAAAATCTCCCAAAAGTATTATTTCTCTTGTTGTGCCAATGTTTATCAATGATTCATTCAGTTTTTCATAGAACTCATGTTTTCTAAATCTACCTTGTTTTTTGATGGTGCATATACACAGAGTACTATAATTTTAATTCCCAAGTGGTTTATGTTAACTGTTATTATGTTCTCATTCAATGCTTCCCAATTTATTATTCCTTTCAAAATTTTTTATTTATTAAAATGTAAACTCCTCTTTCTGCTCTTCTGTCCTTAGATACCCACTATAGAGATGAACACAGCCCCCTATTATTTCCGAACCTGTGCCCTTTCATTTTGTTTCTGTTAGTCCTATTATATCCATTTTTATTTTCCTAATACTGACGTTATTTCTTCCATTTTTCCTCAAATGCCTTGAACATTCCATGTACCATAATTCATTAACCTTCTCTGAGCTTTATGTCGTTTATTAGATAGACCGTCCGTTTTTCCAAGCCTTTGTCTAGGTTTCTTTGGCATGTGTGTTTTTTTTTTCCGGGTGATGGGGTACTGGCCCATCAACCCAACCCCCAACCTGGAGGACCAGTGTATCTCTCTTTGTCTGTGTGCTCTCCTTTGACCTGTCCAGCAAGGGTGGCCCTACCAGTAGCTACGCTACCGCCGGCATAGCTCTCTGGATCATTGCACCACGCAAGCCTCCTTACCCAGCAAAAGATGCCTTCGTCAAGGTGGAGATACTATAAGGCAACAAATTGGATTAGAGGAACAAATTGTAAAAGAAATTGAACAGAACCAACTTACATGGTACAGCCATGTCCAAAGAATGGCAGAAGAAAGATTACCCAAAATAACATTGAAGTGGATACCGAAACAAAAGAGAGCACAAGGAAGACCGAAGAAAAACTGGATGGAAGGTATAAGAAAGGCCATAAATGAAAGAAACCTAAATGAAGGTCAATGGGAAGACAGGAAGCAGTGTAGTCTAGATGTTGGACAACGTAGAACAACGTTTTGAAACCAACATACTACTACTACTACTACTTCCAAAATCTTAACTCTACATGTCTGTGTCTCCCAATACAGTCTACATATGTCTGTATTTCTCAATCCCCAGTCTGTGTGTGGAAGACTCCCAATCTTGTCTTTACATGTCTGGATGTCCAAATCTTGATCCTACTATGCCTATACTTCACACTATTCAATATATGTGGTTGTGTCTCCAAATTTTCAGCTTACATGTTTATGTACTTCCCAATACGTAGTCTGTATGTGTATATATTCCATGTGTCTTCCTTTGCGTCCTTTATATGCATGACACACATCTTATTTTTTCCTCCCATCATTGTACATATTTTAGTCATTCCTCTGCATGGAATATATCATAATTAATTCTCACTTGTTTTGTGCCATTTTGGGACATGTATATTTCCCTCATCAGTATATACGTATTCCATTTCTGTAAATGATATTTCTTTGTTTCTCCTTCTCAGTTATGCATCTATTTCAGTTTGTTTCTTTCCATGTGATACTTCTTACTGCATTTCTGTGCAAGATACTCCTCTTGAAATTCCATCATAATTCTACACCTGATATATACCACTTTTGTGCACAGTCTTTTTAAAAAAAATGTCTTCTTAATTTCACAGCTGTTTACGTCATTTCCAAACAAGACATTTCTCTTAGTTTCCTTCCAAATTCTGTACCTGTCTCATATTATTTCTGTACAGCACTTTTTCTTACTTCTCATTCTTAACTCTACATCTCTTGTACTGTATTTCTTTCTGAGTTAGAATTTTTCTTATTTTTCACTCTGAACTCTACATCTATTTGATTTTATTGCCATATATGGTATTTCAGTTACTTTTCTTTTTTAAACATATACTCATCTTATTCCATTTCTGCACACAATATTTCCCTTACTTTTTATTCTTAAAGATAGCCTATTTTTCATACATTATACCTCTCTTCAACTTCCCCAATTAATTCTGCAGCTGTTTTCTCTTAATTCTGCAGATGTCATTTCTTTTATTTCTTCCTTCTTAATTCTGTACTGCTTTATTGCTGTGAAGGATATTCCTTCTTAATCCTATATATGCATTACTGAAGTCCACAAATGACATTTCATCCTTCATTCCATGTGTTTTATTTTGTTTCTGTATGGATTTTTGTCTCATTATTTATACTTAGTTTTAATTTGAATGTTACATGACAGCTTTTTCTCCATAATTTCCTACTCCCCCTCTCTGTTCCTTTACTATCAGATAATCTGTTCCATATGCATAGTATGTCTTTTGTCATCCCTATTTAATTCACAATTGTATTTATTATGTTCATAATCATAACACTTCTCTTTTTTCCTCCTTACTACTGAATCTGATGCATTTAACTTCTACACACAGCATCTCATATCATTCTTGCTACTTGTTTCCTTTTTAATTCTCTGTCAATTTCGTTTCACTTTTGTACTTAATCTCTCTATTAATTTCCCATTCTCCCTATCTCTGTTTAGAGTTGGCATAGCATAGTTGGTGTAGTGACTCGCTACAGGCTGAATGGTTAAGGTTTCGAATCCTGGAAGAGGCAAGAGTCTTCCTCTTCTCCAAAACCATGCATACTGTTTCTGGGGCCCACCCAAACTCCTATTCAATGGGTATCAGCGTTCTCTACCCAAAGGTAAAGCAGCTGGGGTGTGAAGTTCACAAATCACCTTTACCAAGCCCAAAACTAAAAATGAATGGAGCTATACCTCTGCTCCCCCTCCATGTCTTCATGGCATGGTAGGGATAACTTTACCCTTTTACCTTTACCTGTCTTTCTTTACTGTTAGATATTCTACAACATATGAGCTTCATATTACTCTTCCTTTCCTTTCATATTTCAATATTTCTTCTATTTCATTTCTGTGCATGGCACTTGCAATATAGTCCAGAAAGCACAGAAGGGGGAATTGCAGCCTGCAGCCCCCTTTATGTTCATGTCTGATAAGCCCCTCTGAATGATTCTACAGTTCTTTTACTTCATTCCTACACATAATATAAATCTTGTGTTTTTAATCTGTAAATCTACTATGTTTATATTCATTCATTTATATATATGCCATATCTCTTATATTTCTGTCTTCCTTTTAAGTCTCCTCTATTGTATTTCCCTTATTCTTCCTGTTTGCATCCGTTTTATTTTACTTATGAAGACAGAAATCTTTTCTTCTCTTTCTCCCTACTTCAGCATCTATTCCATTTATCTAATCTTTGATCTCTACATCTCTCTTCTTTTATTTCCTTCTCAAATGGAAATCCATCCTTTTCCATTTCTGTACATTTCTATGTTTATTCCACTTAATATTATTATTTTTTTAATTCTACATCTATCTCACTTCATTTCCAAATACGCCAATTCTACTTTTCTTTGTTAATCATATGTCTCCCTTGTTTAATTTATGTGTGTGACATTTCTCTTATATTTACTTTTAACTTGCACATTTATAATTCATTTCTGCATACTGCAGTCCTTATTTTTCATTTCTAATTCCACAACCGTTCCATTTCATTTCCGTTCATGGAATTCCTTCTCACTCTCAATTCAATATTTGTTTTATCTCCCTTCTGTGTCTTACAACTCTGTCTTCCACCCCCCCCCCCCCTTTTTTTCACAGATATTTTTTTTTTTTTCCCACAACCCCCTTCCCTTTTTGTGCACAGGTCTTCCCTTTTTTCGTCTTTTTTTTTTAAAATTTTTTTTTTTTTTTTTTTT
>Ga0123354_10011939_pt1 | contig 13451 bp, 7 predicted proteins | sample TergutLab28metaG_2_FD_97872 | JGI IMG/M metagenome (GOLD analysis project Ga0123354, IMG submission 97872) | Labiotermes labralis P4 segment gut microbial communities from Petit-Saut dam, French Guiana - Lab288 P4 | ecosystem: Host-associated > Arthropoda: Insects > Digestive system > Gut ... | reverse complement strand
GCCGCCGGCCCGCAATCGAGCACGTACCCATCGCGGACGAGGAGCAGGCCGTCGGGGAAGTGAGCGCAGGCGCTTGCTCCATATTCATGGGGGTCATCGGTGAAATGAACAATCTCGCCGCGCAGGGCTAATAGCGGAGCCATGTTAGTGGAATTACGCATGGTTTTTCGGGTTGAGAGTAGATAAAACCGACACGACCGCACCAAGGGATTCCACGATTTTACAACCGTCTTATATGACGGGCGTGGGTTTTGTGTGTGCCTGTCAGGGTTTGTCAACCGATACTTTTTATGAAACCGGGTGCGAACGACCCATGAATCCCGTTCTGAAATATCGAGGTGGAAAAATACGGGAGATTCCACGTTTCCTGAGCTATATCCCGAACGATTTTGACCGCTATATCGAACCTTTCCTGGGCGGTGGCGCGCTTTTCTTCCATATCGAACCAGAATACGCGGTGCTCAACGATATCAACACGCGGCTCATGGGGTTTTACCGGCAACTCAGGAACGGATACCCGCAGATGCGCGAACAGTTCGATGCGCTTCAGGCGGAGTATGAGAAAAATCAAATAACATACAAAACACTGAAGACGGAACGGCCCGACGAACGTGTCCCCAATGCCAATGAAGATTTGTATTACCGCCTCCGCTCGCTCTACAACTATCCGGACGAAACCTGGCTGGAAGGCGTGCTCTATTTCTTCATCAACAAAACGTCCTATTCCGGCATGCTCCGTTATAACCGGTGCGGCGATTACAACGTCCCGTTCGGGAGGTATCCATATTTCAACACGCAGCGCGTGACAGAACACCACAGTGAATTGCTCCAGCGTGCGGAACTTTTCAGCGTGGATTACAGCCAGATATTTTCAATGGCAGGAAAAAACGATTTCATCTTTCTCGATCCGCCATATGACAGTGTGTTCAACGATTACGGAAACATTGAATTCATCAACGGATTTGATGAAACCGAACACCGTCGGCTTGCCGCCGATTTTGAAAAGCTCCCCTGCCGCGCACTGATGGTGGTGGGCAAAACCCCGCTGACCCTGTCGCTGTATGGGAATTACGTCTGCGACGAATACCACAAGAACTACGCCGTAAACATCCGTAACCGTTTCAATAACGGTTCGACGCACATCGTGGTGAAGAATTATTGAAACCCCTCTCCCGCAAGGGGAGAGGGTGCGGTCACTTTTTCGGTGTTTGCTTCTTTTTGGGCGTTGCCTTGGACGGTTTGCCCGTCTTGGCCCCTGGCGATGCCTTGCGCGTTGGCGCAGGCTTTGCGGTTTTCGTTTTCGCGGTACTGCCGCCGTCGTGGAGCGCCCGTAGCGTATCCGCCAACTGGAATACCGCCATCGCATAAAAATTGCTGCGGTTGTAGCGCGTGATGGCGTAGAAGTTGCGGTAGCCGAGCCAGTATTCGGTATCCACCCCCGGTGTTTCGAGGTCGACCAGCGTGGCTTCGCCAGCGGCGGGCAGGGAGCCGGTGAGCGGGCGGATGCCGGCTTCCAGCAGTCGCGCTTCGCTCAAACTGGGTTCGATACCCGCTTCGATGAGCGGTGCGGGGTTCGTGCCAGGGGCAAGCCGCACTCTGACCGCCACGGGGGCGCCCGCCACCCAGCCGTGCTTGTGCAGGTAGTTGGCGATGCTGCCGATGGCGTCTACCCCATTGCTGTCGAAGTCGATTTTTCCGTCGCCGTCGAAATCCACCGCAAAACGGCGGATGCTGCTCGGCAGGAATTGCGGCCAGCCGATTGCGCCCGCGTAGGAGCCGACGTAGCTGGACGGGTCGCGTTTTTGCTCCCTGGCAAGCAGGAAGAGCGATTCCAGTTCGCCACGGAATAATTCGGCACGCGGCGGGTAATCAAAAGCCAGCGTGGCAAGCGCGGAAAGCGTTTCGAATTTGCCTGTATTGCGGCCAAAGATCGTTTCTACCCCGAGAATGCCCAGAATGATCTCCTGCGGCACGCCGTATTGTTTTTCAGCCTGGCGCAGCTCTTTTTCGTATCGCCCCCAGGCTTCGAGCCCACCTTCGATGTGCGTACGCCCGAGAAACTGGCTGCGGTAACGGTGCCATGAGCGCACGCCGCGTTTGGCAGGCGGTTTTATCAACTCGATGACGCGCGGGATGTGGTCGGCGCGGGAAAGCGCCACGTAGATGGGGGCGGTATCCAGCCCGTTGCGCGCGGCGATTTCCTCGACGAAGGCGGAAACATCCTCGCGTGTCGTGAAATCTGCGTGCGCGCAGATTGGCCCGAGGGCGAGCGCCAGGAAAGCAGCGCCCAGGCGGAACAGGGAGCCGGGAGTTTTGATTGTCCTTGATTTCATCTGAATATGAACCCTGTCAGAAATGCTCCGCCTGCATAACAAATACGGTGCGGATGTCTGCTGTGTGTCGGTATGGACTACATTTACTGTTTAATGCCCAAGGTATCTATGGCGTGAGCCAATTCATCGATTTCCGTGTGCAAAGGCGGTGAACGATAACGTAAACAAGCGTACCGGGTACAGATCGAGGTGAGTACATCGGCATCTGCGGGGCGTGCGGCAGCCAGCCTCCGGGCGTAGTCGAGCGGGCCTTCATCGTGATTCCGGGCAAGGCCGAGGGGGGCAAGCCGGTTTGAAAACCGCACCCAGGCGCGGTCGAGCGGGTCGAGCCCATTATCATTGCGGCGATATTGCGCCCAACCGTAAAACGCGGCCATCAGGAAGGCAATGGCGATGGAAGCCACACCGAATGCCGTCGACGAAGAAAAGCCATTCATGCCGAAGGATTTCAGTAGGTTCTGTTGCCGCCTGCCGTCGTAGGAGATGACCTGCTGGTTCCATTGCGTCGAGACGGCTTCCCAACCGTCGCGCAGTTGCCGGAGCCACAGATATCCCGGGCGCAGCATGAAAGGCAGCTTCCCTTCCAGTGCCCCTTCCAGCCCCTGGTCGATGCGCATCGGCACGATGAGCGCAGTGGGGTCGACCCTGACCCAGCCGCGTTGCGCGTACCAGACCTCAGCCCAGGCATGGGCGTCCGACTGGCGTACGCTGATGGACTGGGTGATGGGATTGATATGGCCCCCCTGGTAACCCGTGACTACACGCGCCGGAACGCCTGCCGCACGCGCCAGGAAAACGAAGGCCCCGGCGAAGTGCTCGCAGAACCCCTCACGGGTCTCGAACAGGAAAAAGTCGATACTGTTTTCTTTCAGCAACGGGGGTTGCAGCGTATAGCTGAATTCTCCCTCCATGAACCAGCCAAGGATCCGCCCAACCGTCTGCTGGGGCGTTTCCGCTTTCAGTTCGGCGGCCAGCGCCCGCGCTCGGGGGTTGACCTGCGCGGGCAACTGCCGGGCCTGTTCGAGCATCGACGGGTATTCGTCCAGCCCGACTTCCGTATCGGGAAAGGAACTGAGTGCGAACAGCATACGGTGGCTGACCGGCAGGCGTGTCTGAGCCTGGAAATCGCGGGAAAAATGCACCCCTTCCACTGGCCCGTCCGGGTAATCGAGAGCCGGTAGCCAGTGCTGTTGATGGGATTCGAGCATGATCCAGTAATCAAAACTGCGCCCGGAGGAGCTGTAGGCCGGGGTGTCGCTCAACAGGCCTGCCGCCATGCGCCATGTTTGCCCGTCGAACCGGCTCAGGACAGGGCCGCGCCAGTAGCGGTCTGCCGGAGTCGGATGGGGGCCGTCAAATTCCACGGTGAAAGCGAGATTGTCCGAGAGAATCAAATTGCTGATCGTGCCCGGCGACATCGAATCGGATAAACCGCTGACTGCGGCTGTTTCAGCCGGAACCCCCCATAACGGATGGATTGTCCGGGGAAAAAGCAGGAAGAGGGCCAGCATGAACGGCGTGCCCTGCGCGAGCAGGATGGCACCCATTTTCAGGCGCTCGCGCGAGTTGCTGGACGGGTCGGCCAACGCAACCTGGCTGCCGAGCGTAATCAGCAGGGCAATAAGGGCCAGCGCTGCGGCGGGCAGGGATTGGTCGCTGAAAAACAGCCCGAACTGGAGGAAAAAACACAGGAGCACTACAACGCGGATGTCGCGCATGTTCCGGGTTTCCAACAGCTTCAGGCAAAGCAGGGTTGCCAGGAAAATCAGCCCCGGCGTTTTGCCTAAAAGCTGCCCCAGGTCGAGGTGGATGCAGAGGGCCACACCCAGCACGAGCGGCGGCAGCACCCATCGCGACGGTGCGGCCTTTCCGTGCCACAAAAGCCAGCCACGCCAGAGAATCAACGCTGTGCAGAACATGATGACCCAGACGGGCATTTTCGGCAGATGAGCAGCGAGGGTCGATACCGCTGCAGCCAGCAGCCAGATGGCCTGGTCGCGGCGCAGAGAAACTCCGACAGGTTTGCCGCGTTTCGAGGAAACGTCGCCACTGCTACGCTTACGGAACCCGGACAGGCGCGTGCTCAGTTCCATCTCTTTTCCTGTCCCGCTTCATGTCGGGCCAGAGCCCCCAGGCAGCGGCGCAAATGCGCCTCGCCCCGTGCGGCGGGAAACTGACATGCAGGCAGCCGTAGCGCATAGCGTTCCTCGCCCTGCCTGGCAAGCAACAGCCAGGTAGCCAGCCTTGAGAGCCGTGCCTCTTCCGGTAATCCGGTCGGCAGGTCGTACCAGTCGAATAACAGTTCGCCGCTGGCCGAGGCCGAAAACTCTTTCGTCAACATTTCCCCGTCCCGCGCATAGACTTTCCATGCCACCCGGCGGGGTGAATCTGTTTCTTGGTAAGCCCGCAAGCCCGCGAAATCCTCGTTGCCTTGGCACAGGCTTCCCAAGTCCGCAGGGCTGTTGCTCGGAAAACGGTCGGGCGGGGGAGAACCGACTTCCGGCGTCGGGAAAATCAGGGCCTCCATATCTGGCATCAGCACGCTCCAGGCGCGGACAAGCCCGAGCGGCCAGCGCGTTTCAATCACCGTGCGGTCGATCGGTAGCACGCCGCGCCGTTGCGCGGGAAGGGCCAGGAGGATTTCGCTGCATGTGCTGGGGGGCAAATCGAAACTGGTTTCTCCCCGGTTGCCGCTGCCGATCAGGCGCAGGGCAGGGCGGCGGCGCGGGTCGGGGTTGTCGATGAGCAGATGAAACACCACGTTGCCGCCGGGGAACGCGGATTCCGCCTTGCCATACCGGATCGAGAGTTGAAACAGGTTGCGAAAGGCGTTCAGGACACTGGCAATCCCTACGCCGCCGAGCAGGAACGTGAATGCGTAACCCAGGCTGATACTGTAGTTGATCGAAGCGACCAGCATGATGAGCAACACACCCGCGAAGGCCAGCCCTGGTAACGTGGGCAGAATGTAAATACGCCCCTGCTGCAACTTGACCGGCGCAACTTCCGGGCTGCCTGGCCCCAACCGGAACACGGCACGCAGGCGGGCAGGCATGGCGAACATGCTTGATGGCTCAAATGATCGCGACGCTTTTCAGCAGGCGCGAGAGGTCGTCCGGCCCCGGCATCCGGCCATCGCTCGCCAGCCGCAGGCGATGCCCGGCAATATATGGGAAAACGCGCTGTACATCTTCCGGGAGCACATGGTCGCGCCCTTCGATCAAAGCCCATGCCCGCGCGGCGGCGAGCAAACCCAGACCCGCACGCGGGCTCAAACCGGTAGAGAATTCCGGGCTTTGCCGGGTTGCGGCCAGCAATGCCTGCGCGTAGTCGATCAGGCGTTCGGAAATGGTCAGCTTTCTGGCCGTATTCTGTAGTTCCATCAACTCGGCAGGGGTCATCACAGGCTTGATGCCCTCCAGCAGTGTGCGCCGATCTTCCCCCTGTAGCAGTTCGCGCTCTGCGGCACGGTTCGGGTAACCAAGGCGGATACGCAAAAGGAAACGGTCGAGTTGGCTTTCCGGCAACGGGAAAGTGCCGATCTGATACGAAGGGTTCTGGGTGGCGATGACAAAAAAAGGTTCGGGCAGCGGCAACGTCTGCCCGTCGGAAGTCACCTGATACTCTTCCATTGCTTCGAGCAATGCGCTTTGAGTCTTGGGCGTGGCGCGATTGATTTCATCGGCCAGGACTACCTGTGCAAACACGGGGCCGGGTTTGAACTGAAAAGTCGAACTTTCGCGGTCGAATACCGACACGCCGAGGATGTCGGCAGGCAGCAGGTCGCTGGTGAACTGGATACGCTGATATTGCAGCCCCAACAGGCAGGCAAGGGTATGGGAGAGGGTTGTCTTGCCCGTGCCCGGAACATCTTCGATTAGTAAATGTCCACGGGCAAGCAGGCATGAAAGGGCCAGCCGCCACTCGTATTCCTTGCCGAGAATGATCTTGCTGGCGGTTTCAACGAGGTGTTCGATGCGTGAAGTCGCCATAATTGGAAGCGGTCGCAAAAGAGAACATGGGCATGATAGCCTATGGTTTTTTTGTCCAACGTGGATAAGGGACGGTTCAGTAACAGTTTTCGTATATGGATATAGGTGTTTTTTTATGCAGGGGAAAATTTATCGGCATCAAAGAAACTTGTCTGGATAGGGTTAGAATAGGAATATTCTCAATATGTTGGCACTTTTCCCGTCAAATTCCTCCAAAAAACTATCTACCATGAAAACGACGCCTCTATTTGCCATTCTCTCCATATCTTCCGTCCTGTTTGCATGCAGTACCCCCACCGTTCCGCCGACACCGTCGAGCGACCGGGGGCAGATTGACCGAGCCGTCAGGCAGGCTGCCGAAAAAAACAATGTAATCGAAGAAAGCATACTGCGTGAAGGCGAGAAGGTTTACCTGGCTTTGCGGAAGCTGGATTCCGAAGGCAAGCTAAGTGCGGAGCTGTATCTGCGGGCAGATTGTGCCAACATGGGCGTTGACTGGCTTTATTCCGACATGCTGAACAGGAAAGTATCCCCCGTCAGGGAAGAAAGGCTTTACGCCGACGGGACTTCCCGTTATTCCCCGCCGCTTGCCTTGAGCGGATCTACCGCCGAGGCCGTCAATCGGTTGGGCGCGGTTAAAGAAGCCTGCGCGCGTAAACCCTCCTGGCGCGAGATTGCCTACAACAAGAAGAACGAAACGCAACTCTTGCTGGAAGTTTCAAGCCTGAAGGGTCAGGCGGACGGCAGCGTGCGTTTCTGGGCGGCAGTCGATTATCCCTATCTCGCGTATATCCGGCACTACAAGGCTCCATATGCTCGCCGGGCCGGGCTTTATCAGGTGGATTGCCAGAAGGGGTCGTATTCCCTTCTTCACGTTTATTACCTGAACCAACAGCAGATGGTCACGGATGGTGGGATGCAGATGCACCCGCCTGTCCTCTCCATCCCGCAGGCCACCGGCGATTCTGCCACCATGCTGTCGACGGTTTGTGGTGGGGAAGACCTGACCCAATCTCTTCTGCCCCCTGAGCCGCGCGGCAAGCGTTTGCCGAATTTTTCAGTCTTGCCCGAACTGCATGAAAATATCGCTGCCCAACTCAGGCAGTTCAACCGCGCCCCGCCCAGGCAGCCTATCAGTGCCATCCGTGTGGAAGGCACCCGCTCTTCTCTGAGCAGCAGTGCGGCAGCCCGTTTGAATAAACCCGTGTTCTTCCAACAGGAAATCCTGATCGAGCAGACGTCGATACCGGGCGTTTTCTACGTCACATGGCAGGAAGGTGACGACAGGACGGAGCAGATGAGTTATCTCGGCATGGCCCCCGTTACCCAGATGCTCTACAGCGCCGAAGAGCAGAACGTTTTTCAGGTCGACAAGCTCGAATTCCGGGGGGACTGGGACAAGATGCCCGTTTACAGCCAGTTGGGGTATTGGAGGCGCGCGCGGGTTACGGATATCGTGACCAATCAGTCCAACCGGGAGTCGGAAATCATTTGCAAAGTTGCCCGCGAAGTATCGGCTGATGGGCTGCATCAGCAGTTCCGGGGCAAGGCAAAAGAGTTGAAGTGCCATATCGTCGGAGGCAAGATCGACGAAATCTCCACTCATTACTGTCTGGAAGACTATGGCTTTTGCTTCCTCCTGAGGAGCACGTCGCCCAAATACATCCTGAATTCGCGCGTTACGGAAGTGCGTTGATCTGTTGCCCCCCTTGGGGAAGGGGGGCTAGAAAATTATTGCCGGATAATCTCCTGCCAGGAGATCCGTCCCCGATGCCCGCCGCCTTTTGAGATGAGTTTGATGACGTCATGGTCTCCGTCCGTGCCGCCGATGACGTTTTGTCCATCGACGACGATAACGTTCCCCGGCAGGCCGTTTTGCAGGCGCATGGAGCTTGCAGGGGGGGAGCGCAGGTCTTTGTCGTTAACGATGCCGTCTCCGTTGAGGTCGATGAAGGCGAATTCGATCCCCGCACCGGTGAAGGCGTCGACGAAATTGAGGTAGCCATATCCTCCCCCATTGCAGGGATCGTTGTCCGGGATGATGGAGGTGACCTCAACCACCGTCCCACGCGGGGTTATGACGATGACGGGGGAGGTAATGACCCGTTCGCCTGATTCAAAATTGACGTACCAGCCGCGCTTGTTATTCATGTCGTTGGCGGTCTGTTTCTGGATGTGCCGTGTCTCGATTTCTTCACCGCTGGGGAGCATGCCTTTGCCTTTGGCGGACTCGAACTTGCGCTGGGTCAATGCGGTGTTCGTGTTGGCGATTTGGGTGGCGCTGCCGTCGGTGTTGTCCTTGAGCCCATACCAGCTATGAGCCTGCGAGCTGGTTTTGTCGGCAGCGGTAAGGAAGCTGCCTGTACCGAAGATTACCCAGGGGACGCCTTCGCTGTCGAGAATGACGGCAGGGGGGGCGCTGATAGGCTTGCTGATTCCGGCGTTGAACAGGGACGTGCCGTTTCTGATCTGGGAGGGAATCAAGCCGCCGAGACGCGCCTTCCAGTCGTTGGGGTTGCTTGAACGCATGTCGAACCGCCAGAGCTCGCCACGGAGGTCGCCGGCATAGATGAGGTCTATTGTGCCATTGCCGTCGATATCCACGGCAACGGGGGTGGAAAGCCCGTTACTGCTTAAGGTGTTGGTTGGGATTTGCGCGACGACATCACCTGTCTTGATGTTGATGACGTAGAGGAAGGCCCTGCTCACATTGCTGGCGGTGGTGCCTGTCTTGGTGCCGCAACTGTTGTAGCCGTTGCCAACGACGGCATAGGTTCCACCGTCATTGAATTTGCCGATCACGGGTGCGCCGATGATGATCCCGAGGTTGTCGAGTTTCGCGTCCTTGTTGATGCATTTCCCCCACGGCGTACCCTTGAGTTCCCAGCCGGCCAGGCTGGTTTCGCCGCTGGAAATCTTGGCGGGGTCTGTAACATTCAACCCGAACAGCCCGTAGCCGCCGCGCCCGAGACCACCGACCAGCCAGTGCTCGCTGGAGCTATCCTCCCCGATGGTTCCGATGGCGACTTCGCCGTCGACGTACCAGTTGTGGATGTAGGCGGGGGAGGCGAGTTCCGGCAGTTTCGGGATGAGCGCGGAAGGGATGTAGGCGAACAGTTCATTGCCGTCCTTGACGTTATATGCGTGCAGCATTCCATCATTGGCGCCGAGATAAATGGTGTTGGTGGGTTTGAAGAAGTACGGGGTGTTGTTCAGGCTGTCGCCGAGCGGACTGGGTGCGTTGCCCATTCTGGTGCGGCAGCGGAAGCTTCCGGATTTGTGCAATAACTTCCCGCCGCAGTCATTGCCAGTCTCGTATTTGATTTCCTTTGTGTTGCTGCCGCGCACGTAGTTGAGCACGTCTTCCCCGCCGTAATCTCCCAGTGCGCCGAGTGCGCTTTGTTGATCCGGGTGGAGGTTATCCCATTTGAATTCCACGATGCTGGCGTTATTGTTGGTGAATATCCTGCGTTTATCGTGTGACTGGAGTTCACTGGCTGCGTGCCAGATCGGAGAGCCTAGCTGCGTGGCCAGGGTGCCCATCATGCTGGTGATTCTTGTGGCGATGAGATTCCCGCTCCAGTCTGGCGGGTCGGCCTTGAAATTGAACGTGGTGCTGAATATGAGGTTGTCGCCGGAAACGAAGATGTCGCTGCCCGAACTGATCCTTCCGGAGGATTGACCACTGCTTTCCCGGATGTTGTTGATGGCACTGACAAGCTGGCCCTCCAACTGGGCGGCGTTTCTCGCGGGAAAGTAGTTGTCGGGCACGCCATCTTTATTAAAGTCCCATTGATCGGTCTCTTTGGGCGATTCACCGAGTTTTGTGCGGAAGCTGCCATATTTGGCGGCGAGCCAGAGGGGGTTTGGCAACACTTCGGCCGCGGCGCTGCCGCTTGGGGTGAATGTGCGTTTGCTGTGCTGAAGATCAAAACCACTTAGGAGGTGGCATTCGCCAGACATACTGTTGCCGTTGGTACATGCGGGCAGGACGGTGCATCTGGGGTCATCGGGATTGGAGCCGGGGGTTTCGGAATCACAGTACCCGACGCGCTCGCCATCCGGTACGTTGAAGTAGTAGGCAGGATTGGCGGAAAGGGTGGTTTTGCCATCGAAAGCCTGCGACCTGTTTTGTACGACGAGGTAAGGTCCATCCTGATCGCCGGCACCGGAGATGACGTAACCGACGTTCATTGTTACATCCGTGGCGAAAGCCTTCGGTGTGACCGTAACTTCTACATCGTTTCCAACTTGCCTGACCCGGTATTCGGCGAGGAAGCCCATGCTGTAGCTCCCGCCCTGTTCCACGTCATCAAAACTGATCAGGAATGTTGCGTCGTAAGGCTCTCCCGGCTTCGACATGCTTCTGACGTAAAACTTGACGATCTGGTTGTTGGGCTGGAAGTAACCCTTGCCGTTGCCGTAGCTTCCGCCGACGTTGAACATGAGCCCGCCCCCCGCAATGGATTTGCCGAAGGGTACGATCGTGATGCCATTTGCCTTTATCTCGGGCAGGGGGGAAGCGAGTGCGACAATCCAGGTGTCGACACTGACTCTCTCCTTGCCCTTTACGGTTACGATGCCAACCTGTTTGCCGTAGCGCGCGGCAGCGGCTGCGGTGTAGCTGCCTTCCTTGCCTGGGTCTTCCGGGAGGCCGCGTATGGTGGCGAGGGAAGAAACGGTCTTGGCGGTTGGTGCCCAGTCGACATTGTTGCCGGACTGGCCGATGAAATACTTCTTGCCTCCTCCGATTCCTTCATTTGTGCTGATGTCGTCGAGAAGTGCTTTGGCATTGAACTGGTCGAACGTGTTTTTGAAGTCGTTTCCCACCCTGGTACATTCAGCCGAGGCAGTGAGCCGGGTTTTTTTATCCGTGTTCGTGCAACTCTTGAAGCTTGCGCCCGTTACCTGATCGGAGTCGAATGACGTGTTGGTGTCCGAGAGTACGAGGATGTTGGGCTTCGAGCACCAGGGCACGTAGTCATTGGCGATTGGATTCTTGCCGTATGGGCTGTCCCAAGCGGGGAGTGTCGGGAGGAGCTGGATGTCAATGGTGCTGGCCTTGGTGAATTCGGGAGTGGGCTTTCCTGTGCCGCTGAGGTAACGAAGGGTTTCAAACATTGCTTCGCCGATAGGGTTGCCCCAATCGACAAATTCCCCGTCTTTCATGACACGGTGACCCAGCCGTGGGCCGGAGCCGGTACTGGTATTGGTGCTGTCGAGATTCCTGTACTCCGGGGCCCTGCTGTACCCATAGCCGCGGATCATCATTCGGTTGAGGAGATAGCTGATGCCGAGGACGCTGCTGGTGGCGCCATACTTGAAATTGCCGTCAGCACTGAGTTCGTCGGAGAAATTCTGTGCTCTCCTGCGCAGTTCTGCGCCGGAAATGTTGTAGTCATAGCTGCCAGTGAATAGGCCGAAGAGAACGCTTCCGTCCTCCCCAAATTTTTGCAGTACGCCGGCAGGCTTGTATACGGATCTACCTCTGGAGTCCGTATAGAGTTTGCAGTTGTCGCCCCGGTAATCTTTTATGTCGTCCGATATCTCGATGGGGTTGCTGCAGACCCTGGCCTGCACGATGTAGTGCCTGGTTTGTTCGGCTCCGACGTTCGCATCATCGAAAAGTTTGGTGACATCGGTATCGGCCCAGTCCCATATGCGTTTTCCATTCGGAACATTGAGCGCCACGTGCAGTAACGGGGCTGCCTTGTCGCGGCAGCGCTCGGCACCGGCTATATCGGTGCCGCAGTTGGCGCCGGGCCAGGTGTAGTTGCCGAAAAAGTGACGCATGTCCGTTTTGGGAAGGGAGAAAGGGGTGTAATCGGAAATGTTGTATTTGTCTTTCCCTACGCTGGTGTACTCCTTGCCCCATGCGTGCCCGTCTCTTGGGATGTAAACGCGGCGTACGATGGTGTCGAAGGTGGTGCTGGAAGCGGTGGTCTTGACGGTGTCTACGGTGCGGTAGCCGCCATAGAGCACTTTGCGCAGGGCATCCATGCTGCTGGTGGTGACGTAGTTGAGAAAGTTCCCCGACCACCGCCCCCCGCCGCATTTGTAGAGTGATCTGCCTTTGTCATCTACGTCATCTGTAACGGGTGCGACAGGTTCGAAAAAATCGGCTGTATTGCTGAATGCATAAGTTGTGCCCGTGTAGGGGGTTGCGCTGACGTTGCGCCCTCTGCCCTCGTAGCACAGGTTGCTGTCGAACAGCCCGTAATAGGCGACATACGGTTTGAACCCGACATCGATGATGCCGTCGCCATCGACGTCCGTGGTGTCGTCATAAGCCGCGGTGTATTGCTTGTGTTCCTTGCTTGCGATCAGCATGATGAGCGGTGGGCCGACCTTGCTGTCGTTCAGGGGAATGGGGGGAATAGTGAGATGCTGTGCCCCGGCGGGAACGGGGCAGGCCAGCGCGAAGAGAACCGGTAGGCAAAGGAACATCCGGTGGGAGCGGATACCGGGCATGTCATGGGTGCGCATGGTTGTACTCCTCAAAAAAAGCCGGTGCACGCAGACGCGTGTTCTTGTTCCCGGTGAGGATCAGGTCGGTTGTGGTAGTTCTACGGTTTACGGCACTTATAGTAGTTTTACGTAGCCCGGAACAAGAGGGAGTCCATCACGAAAGCATGGTGAAATGAAGCCAGGACAAAAAAAAGCGCCGGGGTAACCCGGCGCAATCTTCTGCTCTTCGCCTACAAAAATCACTATTCCTGGACGATCTCCCGCCAGGAAATCCGCCCCCTTTGCACTGAGTTGGTACCACCGAGGTTTTTCAGCAAACCGTTCACTCCCCCACCCGTGCCGCCGATGACATTCTGATCACCAACGAGGGCGAGGTTCCCCGGCATTCCATTTTGCAGGTCGATGGAACCAGGGCTGTAGGAACCGGCGCTTCCGGGGCCGTGAAGCATGTCCTGGCCATTGACGATGCCATCGCCGTTGATGTCGACGAAGGCGAAGGTGATCCCCATGCCGGTGAAGGCGGAAGCGAAGTTGATGAAACCCCGCCCGCCCGGCATGCATGTATCGCTGCTGGGGATGATGGAGGGGATTTCGACCACTGTGCCACGCTGGGTCTTGATGATGAGCGGAGCGTGGATGACCCGTTCGCCTGCATCGG
>Ga0123354_10011938_pt1 | contig 13452 bp, 13 predicted proteins | sample TergutLab28metaG_2_FD_97872 | JGI IMG/M metagenome (GOLD analysis project Ga0123354, IMG submission 97872) | Labiotermes labralis P4 segment gut microbial communities from Petit-Saut dam, French Guiana - Lab288 P4 | ecosystem: Host-associated > Arthropoda: Insects > Digestive system > Gut ... | reverse complement strand
TTGGTACGTTGCCTTCGACTTCGCGGGCTGGTTACTCGTTTGCTGGTTGGTGGTCTGATCAGGTGCCGTCTTCGAAGGTGACAGCGACGACGAAGCTTTCTGTGGCGTCTGGTATGACGTTGTTGGCGCATTGGACGGCGAAGTCGTACACGGTGAAGTTCAAGACGCAGACGAGCACGGTGGTGGCGCCGGGGAGTATCACGGTGACATATGACCATGCGTATGGGTTGTTGCCGGTGCCGGTTCGTCCGGGGTTCACGTTTTTGGGTTGGTTTACGGCGAAGTCTGGTGGCACCCTGGTTGGGGCGTCTTCAATCGTGAAGATCACTGCGACCCAGACGTTGTACGCCCAGTGGGCGTCTGTCTAACATCTAATGCTTGTTGATTTGACGCTATGATGACATCATGGTTGGCTTGGCACCGCGGCAGCGAAAGGTGTTCAACACCAGGCAGGTACCGATGGGGCGGCCACTGGTGGATATTGATCATGCCTTGCGACTGGCGGGAGAGTTGGATGTCCTGCGGGCAGGCGGCAGCGGTGGCAACCTGGTCAATGATGCTCATTTGGCGGCGTTGGCCATTTAGCACGATGCCATGATTGTTACGTTCGACACGGACTTCGCCCGCTTCAATACAGTGCAGTGGCAACTACTCGGTTAGACGGTATTCCGGGGCTTCGAGATGATGTGTGGGTGGGTATTCGGGTGTTGCATCGTGCATGGAGGCTTAGCTGGCGAGTCTTTGCGGGTTTTGGACCAGCCAGTTGTCGATGATCTGGCTATTTCCCCTTGTCAACGCCATTTGGTGATTTTGTTTGGCCTATGGTTGCCTGCCCGGATGTGCGCCATGCCCAAGCCTGGAAGCCACCGGATCACGAAATCAGTGGAATCTCCACACTTTCAGCCCCGTCAGCAATGAAACTACTGATAATGTGACCAGGTTCGCGCTATGGGCCTACGTTGTCAGCAGATTCTCGGCAGGCAAGCCAAAACCATGCATGAATCTACTGGAAACGTGATACACACCACGGGCCTTGACCTTGCAAGTGATCAACTCAACCACCATAACGAGGACTTGACTACTAAGCATCCAAGGAATGGCTGCCCTAGCTGCTTGCATGGCAATGCTGATTGGCGACGCCCTGTCTTCCGCAGCTTGGACGGGGATCGCTGGTGGTACGCTGTGAGTCCGTGAGCGCACAGTTTGGAACAGGGAGACAAGTTCCGTACGGGCCAATGCAGCCTCCGGGTACTTCCCCGAAGGCGTCGGCAGCTAACAAACCATTGCTGTGGATCCTAATCGGCATCCTCGCCATCGCCATCATCGTCTTCATCATCGCGGTTACCGGGGGATTTGGAAACAACACCACCGACCCGTCGGCGGCGTCAAGCGTTAGTGTCAATCCAGGAGCCGACTCCAATACTCCTGGGGTCAGTTTAGACCCTGGCTGGATGTTCATTGCCGATCGGACCATGCCGCATGTGACAGGCTACGTGTCGAATGACACAGACGAGGATATCACCGGTTGGATCAGCATAACCTTTAATGCTTATGACGCACAAGGTGCAAGTCTTCGCCCTTGTATCCAAATAACCAACCAGATCGATGCCCACGGAAAGTGGAAATTCACGGCGTATTGCGGAGAAGGCGATACAGACACTGTGAAATTCCAGCAGATCAGAATAATTTGATTTCCACGAGCCAATCTCCCTGAATCCGACGTTGTCTGTGGTTAGTGCTTCTCTTGATACTTGTGATGCGGTGGTGTTTGATGAGACGGTTAGCCGGATTGCTAAGTGTTTGGGACAGCAGGGTGGCGGGTCTGATATAGATGTGATCCAGTTACTCGATAGATGCGATGAGGCTTGTCAGGAAGGTGTTGGTGTCTTCTAGGCTCATGGCGCGTGCTTGGGGGATGTAGTTGGTGGCGTAGTCCATGAGGATCTCGGCGAGTGCCCGGTTGGTGATGAACAGGTTGGTGCAGTTGCCTTTTCGGATCTCTTCTGTGTTGTATTCGAATACGACACCGACGTCTTCAATTGCTATAGCGAGGTAGCCGCAGGTGAAGATGTCATCGCGGGTGACGAAGAGCGTGTATGGGTCTTTCGGGTCGTTCAACCTGGCCTGGACGCTGGCGAATACCCTTCGGCGTTCATCAGGGCTGAATGACGGGAGGAAATCCATCTGGTCTGACAGCCGGCCGGTTTCAGCGAACTCCTTCAATCCGTGCACAGAGCAGACGTCAACGTGGCGGTGTGTCTTCGACGATTCGACGCGTCGTTCCATGGTACCTAGCATCATTTCGACGATTATTGCCGGGTCGTTGTCGGGCCCGGCGAACTTAGCCTGAAGGTCAGCCAGCTGGTCGGTGGGTGTACGTGAAAGCATCGACTCGTAGACGCTTATCGGTATCCGGTCGAAACAGAAGTTTGGTTTGATCAGGACGACGTTCCTGCCATCTTCAAGGGTGGCCACAGTATCGGCGTACAAGTTCATGTCGGTGAAGTCAACCAGAGCCTCCTCGAAACATTGCTTTGCGGCATCGAAATTGTGGTGGAAGAAGTCGATCACGTGATGGTTGCTGGTCACCAGGCATGACGACAGATCATGCTCAAGGAACGAGAGCATGAACAGCGTAGTTTCTTGCTTGTGCTGCACTTCGACGCTGACAGTGTTGACGAATAATGCTCGAGTGGTGGGCATTGCCGCTTCAGCGTAGTGGACATTGTAACGGTTGAACTGAAGCAGCGGAACCAAACGGGTGACCACCGTGACGATGCCGGCATAGTCGTTGTTCGGCAGAGTCAATAGGTGTTCGACGGTAGCCTCAGTCCGGGCGAGCAAGTCCTCGATGAAAGATGAAACCGACCGGAATTGCACATCGGTAGTGCAATTGATGATACGGACGGTGGTGGTGGCGTCTTCAATTGTCGCGAGGTCGAGGATCCGCGAGTACAGCTGGGTAGATGTGCGCAGGAAGGTATCGGAGTCGTAGACAGCGAATCGCAGGTTATCCGAGCTCGGGGTGGTGGTCGTGTCACCGAACACGAAATTGTCAAAAACGCGGCGGGCGTCAATCAGTGTCGGGTCGATGGTAACAAGCCCGGCGAGCCGCTCGAAGGTCTGGCGCTCAGCGGCGTCCAGGCTCAGCAGGATGGCGAACTTATCCTGCACCTCAGGCGACATACGAATGATGCCCTTCATGTTGCGGTACAGAGTAGACCGGCTGATGTCCAGCATCGCGGGCAAGCTCTCGATGGGCAGGCCGGCTTCCTTGAGCTTGGTGGTCAGGAACCGGTAAAGGGTCTCATTATCTGCCATTGTGATCCTATCGTCGCAAAACTTCATCTTACCGACATGCCTGGTAACTTGAACATCCGAGAAGTTGGAGTAAAGTGATCTGCCAGCGATGCGCAAGCGTTGATCAGACTGACAAGGGTATCGGTCTGGTACACCGTAGGAGTAGGCAAAGGGGATCGCAGCGCAAGTTGGCGCTGTTTCAGCAGGAGAGACGGGGGGTCGCCAGGCCCAGCCGAGAGTATCTGGGCTCCGGCTGGGCATGGCTTTGCCAGCACAGTGGGCGCCCAAGCAGCTAGGCGTGGCAGACTGGCATCGTGCGAAATGTTGTGATCCTTGGGTCCACCGGCTCGATCGGGCGCCAGGCGCTAGAAGTCATCGCCGCCAACCCTGACCGGTTCCGCGTGCTTGGGTTGTCGGCTGGCGGGGCGCACCTTGATCTGTTGGCCAGCCAGGTACGTCAGTTCCACCCGGCGGTGGTCGGGGTGGCCTCGATTGGGGACGCCCAGGGTTTGGGCGATGGGGTAGCGGTCGTCATCCATGGCCCAGATGCCAACCAGCGGTTGGCCGCCTGGGATGGTGCCGATGTCGTGCTTAACGCGATCACCGGCGCTGCTGGCCTGTTGGCAACACTGGCCACGCTGAGGGCCGGCAAGACTTTGGCGTTGGCTAATAAGGAGTCTCTTGTTATCGGGGGACGCCTGGTGACCGGCGCTGCCAAACCGGGCCAGATCGTGGCGGTCGATTCGGAGCACTCGGCCATTGCCCAGGCGCTGCGCTCCGGACGTGCCAGTGAGGTGCGCCGTATCATCCTGACCGCATCGGGTGGTCCGTTCCGTGGCTGGTCCCGCGAGCAGCTGGCAGATGTCACGCCCGAACAGGCCATGCACCACCCGACATGGAACATGGGGCGGGTTATCACGATCAACTCCGCCACGCTGGTGAACAAGGGCCTCGAACTGTTGGAGGCATCCTTACTGTACGGCGTCAGCCTTGACGACATCCAGGTCGTGGTGCACCCCCAATCAGTTGTGCACTCCGGTGTTGAGTTCATCGACGGAGCCACCATTTTGCAGGCGAGTCCGCCGGACATGAAGCTGCCCATCGGTTTGGCGCTGGCCTGGCCGGACCGGCTGGAGGGCGTCGCCAATCCATGCGATTGGACCAAACCGGCGCAGTGGACGTTCGAACCACTAGACGAGGAAGTGTTCCCGGCGGTCGGATTGGCAAGACGCGCCGGACGCGCCGGCGGTACCGCGCCAGCGGTGTTCAACGCCGCCAATGAGGTGGCGGTCGACGCGTTCTGCGAGCATCGCCTGGGGTTCCTCGGTATCACGGACATGATCGCGGCGGCGCTGGATAAGCATTTGGGGGACGCCAGTTTCGTGCCCGATGATGCAGTGACACTGGAGTCGGTGCTAGCGGCCGATGCCTGGGCTCGCGACCTGGTGCGAGCCGTGTTGCGGTGAGTCCAAGAGTCTGGTTATCAACAACTTGATTCAGGTCGGGGCGCTGTCCACAGGCAACCGATCAGTATTTCAAATCAACATTGCGGTGCCAATAATTCCAGTATGAAGAACAGGAAGCGCGACTTTTGTAGGTCGTATTATGTGGTACTATTTATGAGCAGAAGGCGATTCCATGGCAATTGAGTGGACGCCGTCGGCCGTGAAGCATGGGGTGACTAAACGCCAAGCACTGTACGCGATGACGCACGCGGTTGCGTGCCATACGCTGAAGGGCTTGCCAGGCGACGATACCCGAGTGTTCGTTGGACCACCGGGAGACTATGCCGATGGTTACCTTGAGGTTCTAGTGGCATTGCGCCAAAGGGACGGCAGATTGACGGTGTTCCATGCCATGGAGTTAACCGATTCATTCAGGTATCTGCTGACGGAAGGATCTGACGATGAACGCTCTCGATGAAAGCGCATATGCGGTGCTTGCAGATGAGCTTCATGCTCCGAGATCGGTCGACAACGATGGCCAGACCATCTCCGGAGCTGAGGCCGCAGCCGAAGGGCAGCGGTTGCTCATGCTTGCGACCAACCAACCGACAATCGATCAAGCCGTCGGAGTTGCGCTTGGACGCCCAAGGCTTGATGCTGCCCACATCGGCCCCATGTGGAAGGTTCGAGCTACAAGAGCCTTGGACGAAAAAGTGCGGTCAATGGCGTCGCAGATGGGCATCACCCGGTCCGAGTTCATCCGCAATGCTGTGGCTGCCTATTCGTTGTAGCCCTATAGACTATCCGCATGGGTGAAACGCCAGACCACAGCTCCCAGTCCGCTGTCAAGAACAGCCGAACCGCCGGGTTCGCCATTATCGGTGCCACTTACCTGGTGGCGTCCCTAATCGGTATCACGATCTTTCTGGCTCGCCCGGATGTGCCGCTGTTCCCACGCCTGTTGTTCATCGACGTGGTGTGCACCGTGTTCGTATTTGCCGTCGGTGTCCTGTTTGGCAACGCGTCGGTCTACGACCCGTACTGGAGTGTTGCCCCGATCCTGCTGGCCACCGGTGTGGCGGCGTGGGTGGCCCACGTCAGTGTTGGCTCTTGGCTGCTGCTGATCGTCATCTGGATTTGGGGCATCAGGCTAACGGCCAACTGGGCCTTCACGTTCCGCAACTTGAACAGCGAGGATTGGCGCTATCGTGGGCTGCGGACCCAGTTCCCGCGTGCCTTCCAGCTGGTAAGCCTGGCCGGCATTCACCTATTCCCGACGCTGGTGGTGTTCGTCTGCCTGATGCCCGCGCTGGATTTCATGTGGAACGCCCAAGGCACCACTAGTTGGTGGGTGCTGCCCGGCCTGGTGATCGGGTTGGTTGGTATCGGCCTCGAACTGGTCGCCGACCTGCAGATGCAGCGCTTCCGGGCGGCATCAACCGGCGGAATCATCCGGGTGGGGCTTTGGCGCCACGCGCGTCACCCCAATTACCTGGGCGAAATCCTGATGTGGTGGGGTGTCTACCTGTTCGTCTTGCCGATGCTGCCGAACGACTGGTTGCTTGGGCTAGGCGCCTTGGCCAACACGGCCATGTTCTTGTTTATCAGCATCCCAATGGCCGACCGCCGCAATCGCGCCCGCTTCGCCGGTTTCGATGACTATGTGGCGCAGACATCCAGCCTATGGCCTTTGCCACGACGGTCATCGCGTAACCTTGAAGCGTGAGCGAATCCGTGCTGGGCAAGCGTCGCACCACCCGCAAGGTGCGGTTGGGCGGTATCAGCGTCGGTGGGGACGCCCCGATAACAGTGCAAACCATGACCACGACGCCGACGCGTGACGTGGAGGCCACCACCCAGCAGATCGCCGAGTGCGTGATGGCCGGCTGCGACATCATGCGGGTGGCCTGCCCGACAATGGATGACGCCGCTGCCCTGCCGCTGTTGGTCGAGCGGTGCCCGATACCGCTGATAGCAGACATCCATTTCCAGCCGCGCTACGTGTTCGCCGCCATCGATGCCGGTTGCGCCGGGGTGCGCGTCAACCCAGGAAACATCAAGTCGTTCGATGACAAGGTGGCCGAGATCGCCGCTGCCGCCAAGGCCAACGGCACGGCCCTGCGCATCGGTATCAACGCCGGCAGTTTGGACGCCCGGCTGCTGGCCAAGTACGGGCGTCCCACCGCAGAAGCTCTAGTCGAAAGCGCGCTGGCCGAGGCGCGCCTGTTCGAGGAGGTCGGCTTCTACGATTTCGCGATATCCGTGAAGCACCACGATGTCGTGACGACGGTGGAGGCTTACCGCCAGCTATCGGCGGCCTGCGACTACCCACTGCACCTCGGCGTCACTGAAGCCGGGCCGACGCTGCAAGGCACTGTCAAGTCAGCCGCGGCATTCGGCGTGCTGCTGGCTGAGGGCATCGGCGACACAATTCGTGTGTCGCTTTCGGCGCCACCGGTTGAAGAAGTGATCGTTGGCACCAAGTTGTTGGAGGCGCTGCACCTGAGGCCCCACACGCTGGAAATAGTGAGTTGCCCGACTTGTGGACGCTGCCAGGTGGACGCTTTTGCATTGACGCAGCAGGTGATGGACGGGCTGAAAGACATCACGGCGCCGCTGCGGGTGGCTGTCATGGGGTGCGTCGTCAATGGATTGGGTGAGGCGCGCGAGGCCGACCTTGGTGTGGCGGCCGGTAACGGCAAAGGGCAGATATTCGTTCGCGGCGAGGTGGTTGCCACCGTGGCGGAGAGCGATATCGTACCGGCGCTGCTGGCTCAGGCCCGTCGTTTGGCGGACGAACAGCCGTGATCATTACATTGACCAACGCCGATTGGCCGCGGCTGAAAACATTGGTGGACGCCGCGCCTGTGGAGACGATTTTCCTGTCATCGCGTGTTGAGCGATTCGGGCTGGATGCCGCCGAGCTTGGTTGTCCGGTGCTCGGGGTGATCCGTGACGGCGAGTTGGTGGCGGCGGTTCATAACGGCGCCAATCTGATGGCTGTGGGCGATCCCGGGGCCCTTGGTGAAGTGATCGAGCGTATGGGACCAAGGTCGCGCACCCAGTCGATACTCGGGCCAGCGGCAACGGTTCAGGCGTTGTATCTAGGTATGGTGCAACGGTGGGGCCACAGTTGGGCGTCCCCAAGGGATTTTCGCGCCCACCAGCCGCTGATGGTGTGGCAACGCACCGATCCTTTATTGGTGGCGCCTGACCCCAGAGTGCACGCCATTACCGCCGCTGAATTCGAGCACTACTACCATGCTGCCGTCAAGATGTACACGGAGGAAGTTGGTGTCTCGCCCGTGGACCCAACTGATTCATACCGCCACTATGTCAGCTATCTGGTGAGCAATCGGCAGGCCTTTGGTGCCTGCGATGGCCATCGCGTGTGGTTCAAGACCGACATCGGCGCCACATACGGCTCGATCTGCCAAATCCAGGGAGTATGGCTAGACCCGGCGCTGCGGGGCCGAGGTTTGGCGGAGCCCTTGATGGCGGGAGCCTTATGGTTGATGGATCCGGCTTGGACGACGGTGTCGCTGTATGTCAACGACTATAACGTGAGAGCCCGGCACATGTACGAGCGGCTGGGTTTCCAAACGGTGGGCGAGCTGTCCACAATCCTTTACTGACGAGCCAATCAGCTATCCTTGATGGGTTGAAAGGACGCCAATGATACAGACGATGTCCACACTGTTCCTGCGCACGTTGCGCCAGGATCCGGCAGACGCCGAGTTTCCAAGTCACAAACTGCTGGTGCGTGCCGGCTATATCCGTCGCGCTGCCCCCGGCGTCTACTCTTGGCTACCGCTCGGGCTCGCGGTCGTCCAGAAAATCGAGACCATCGTGCGCGAGGAAATGAACGCGATCGGCGCGCAGGAGGTGCGGTTCCCGGTGCTGTTGCCGCGCGAGCCTTACGAGGCGACCGGCCGGTGGACCGAATACGGCGACAACCTGTTCCGCCTCAAGGACCGCCGCGATGCGGATATGCTGCTTGGCCCCACCCACGAGGAGATGTTCACGCTGCTGGTCAAAGATATGTGCAGCTCGTACAAGGACCTGCCGCTCAACCTGTATCAGATACAGACCAAGATGCGCGACGAGGCCAGGCCGCGGGCGGGGTTGATCCGCGGGCGCGAGTTCATCATGAAGGACGCCTACACGTTCGACATGGATTTGGCCGGCCTGCAAGCCCAGTACGCGGCGATCAGGCAGGCATATCAGAACGTCTTCGACCGCCTTGGCTTCCATTACGTCATCGTCAAGGCATTTGCCGGCGCAATGGGCGGGTCGGTGTCTGAGGAGTTCCAAGCCATCAGCCCCAACGGCGAGGACACCTTCGCCTACACCGAAGGCGGTTACGCGGCAAACATCGAGGCCGTGGTCACCCCCGCACCGCCAATGGTTGACGCCACCGACGCACCACCGTGCCACGTCGAGCCGACCCCTGACGCCGGCACCATCGATGGGCTGGTCGATTGCGCCAACCAGACGTTGCCCCGCGCTGATCGCGCCTGGGCCGCCACAGACATGCTGAAAAGCCTGGTGGTGATGGTCAAGCAACTGGACGGCACCCGCACGCCGTTGGTGATCGGGTTGCCGGGCGACCGCGAGGTTGACGAGAAGCGCCTTGAAGCGGCCCTGTCACCGGCCGAGCCGCAACCGTTCGTCGAGGAGGATTTCGCCGCCTACCCCGCCCTGGTCAAGGGATTCATCGGCCCTGTCAAGAACGGCGCGCAGTGGCTGGGCGAAACAGGGGTGTCCCAAATCCGCTACGTTGTCGACCCGCGCGTAGTCGCCGGCACACAGTGGGTCAGCGGGGCGAACGAACCTGGCTACCACACGTTCGGCCTGGTCGCCGGGCGCGATTTCATTTGGGACTCCGTACTCGATGTCGCAGAGGTGCGCGACGGTGACCCGGCGCCGGATGGCTCAGGCCCGCTGAAGCTGGCGCGCGGCATCGAGATCGGGCACATCTTCCAGCTCGGCTACAAGTACAGCAACGCTTTGGATCTGAAGGTGCTGGACGCGAACGGCAAGCTCACCACCGTGATCATGGGCAGCTACGGGCTGGGCATTTCGCGTGCCGTCGCCGCCGTGGCCGAAGACACCTACGATGACTTGGGCCTGTGCTGGCCGCGGGCCATCGCGCCATATGACGTGCAGATCGTGGTGGCGGGCAAGGACGACGCGCTGCTTAAGGCCGCGACCACTCTGGCTGGTGAGCTGGACGCCGTCGGCTTGTCTGTCTTGCTGGACGACCGCCTCGTCTCACCCGGCATCAAGTTTGCAGACGCCGAGTTGCTGGGCATGCCGACGATAGTGGTGGTGGGCCGTGGGCTGGCCGATGGCCAGATCGAAATCCGCGACCGCCGGTCGGGCTCTGCGCGTAGCGTGCCCATTGGGGACGCCGCAGACGAGGTGCTCGCGGAGATCGCCTAACCCCAGCCAGGCCACCAGGTCAACGTCTGGCCCATTGCCGTCGCCCGCGCCATCTGGTCGCCCGCAGTGGTGGCCCAGGTGACGGCGTCATCACCGGTTAGACAGCCCGCCAGATAGGTGCATGCCTGGCCGAGGCTGGCTTCCATCGCGCCCCAGGTGGCCCGGATGGCGTCGTTGTCGCCCAAACCACTAGGCAGGGTGTAGCTCAACTCGGGGGCCGGGGGAGTTGCCCCAGATGCCATGAGCAGGCCCATCAGAGATGCCACCATAGTGCCGACCTGCGTCAGAGCGTTGGCCAGGTCAGCGTGCAACTGGCCGTTGCGGGCGGTGCGTCCCAAAGAAGTGGTCAAGGCAAACCGCAAGGCGTAGCAGCGGTCGAGGGCGGCGGTGGCGGCATCGGCGACCGGGTCGACGGTGATCTCGTACGGAACGACGGTGCCCGGTTTCGGTGCCGGGCGCTTCACTGTGGTGTCAGCGCACCAGACAGAGCCGACTTGTAAGCACACCAGCAGGGATGCCCATAGCAGTGCCTCCGGTCCGTTGGCGGCCTGTTTCAGTCCGGCGGTGATGGTAGTGGTGGCGTCCGATATCGCCCTTTCCAACTGGCTGAGCGCCGTCTTGGCGTCCGTTGCGCCGGCGGAGGTGACGGGCGTCCCCAATCCGAGGCCGCTCCAGGGGTTCGCCAGGCTCATGGTGGCGGCGTGGGCGGCGTGCAGTGCTGCCGCCCCCTTGCACCAGTCGGCGCCACCCGTGATCACAGAAGCCGCGGCGGTATAGGCGGTGGCAATGGCAGTTTCGGCATCCGCTGCCTTCTGCCAGATTGGGGGACGCCCGCCGGTTGGAGTTGGCACGTCAAGACGCGGGTTTGGCATTGGCACGCAACCAGCCAAGCCGATGGCCAGGGCGGCAGCGAGAAAACCGCGTCTGGTCAAATCCATGGCCCCGACTTTAGCATCTGTAGTGCGCCTCGTTGTGAACCGCCGCTGCATACAATCGATCCGAGTTCTATTAGCGCTGATTGTAAGAATTCTGATATGATTCTTACATGAGTGTGATGTATTCCACGATAACTGAAAAGGGACAGATCACCCTGCCGGCTGAGTTCCGACGCAACCTCGGCCTGCAGCCTGGCTGCAAGGTGTCGATGCGCGAGTTGGACGGAGCCATCGTCGTGGGCACGCCTGTGTCGATCGATGTCCTGCGGGCACGGGCGAAGTCTGAAATGACGGCTGCTGGAACATGGGGCAGGCCAGTCGATGCCAGACAAGGGTGGGCCAGTGCCGCTGCGGAAAAGCTTGGGCACTGACATGGCAAGCTTGGACACGAACTGCCTGTTGCGGTGGTTCCTTGACGACATACCGGAGCAGTGCCAGCGAGTGGAGGCACTGCTGCTTGCCAAGATGCCATTAGTGGTTGATGACGCTGCAATCATTGAGTCCATCTTCGCACTGGAAGTCGGCGGCAGGTTGAGCCGGCAGTTGATCAGGGGGTTCATCGACACGGCCGCGGCCCAGCCAATAACGATGGACCGGGCGCTCTGGGCCGAAATACTCGATGTATGGGTAGGCCACCCGAAGCTGTCTGTGGTTGATGTCTATCTAGCCACAAAAGCCAAAGCCAATGGCAATGAGCCGCTATACACCTTCGATGCGAAGCTGATCAATCAGATGGACTGCACGGCGGCGGTGCCGAGCTCATGAGGTACTTCGACGCCTATTTCTTCGACCTTGACGGCACCGTCTATCTTGGCGACGAGCCACTGCCCGGCGCCGTTGAGACACTACGAGCGCTGAGGGACGCCGGGAAACCGGTGCGGTTCCTGTCGAACAATCCGACGAAGTCACCGGGGGAGTACGCGGACAAGCTGACCCGGATGGGCATACCGACGCCACCGGATGACGTGATCACTACTTTGCAGACCACGGTTTGGTGGCTGAGGACCAACCACCCCGGCGCCACCGTGTTTCCCATCGGGGAGGCGCCGCTGTGCCGGGCGCTTGAGGACGCAGGGTTCCGTCTGAGTGACGACCCCGCTGAGATCGACGTCGTCATCGCGTCGTATGACCGCACATTCACGTATGCCAAGCTGCAGATTGCCTTCGATGCACTGTGGCGCTATGGCCGTGCCATACTCATCCAGACAAACCCCGACCGCTACTGCCCGTTCCCGGGCGGGCGGGGCGAGCCGGACGCCGGTGCGATCACGGCGGCCATCGAAGCCTGCGCGCAGGTGAAGTGCTGCGCCAACATGGGCAAGCCGTCACCGTATCTGCTGCAGGCGGGCTTGAACGGGGCGTCGCCAAGCAATTGCCTGATGGTGGGCGACAGGCTAGCCACCGACATTCGTATGGCGCTGGACGCCGGGATGAAGGCGGCGGTGGTGTTCACCGGCGAGGCGAAGCCAGAGGACATGACCGATGAGTACGCCGGTGTGTGGCCACTTGACAGCCTTAGCCAACTGCTTGGATGACCACCCTGGCGCTGGCGTACACCCCTCCGGAGGAGGCTCTTCGGGATGATGTGTTGATGGCGCATCTTGAGCACGGATGTCATTGTGGCCGAAAGTTGGGTTTGCACCGTTGTGGCCCAGGATATTGGTCTGTTTCTGGTGGTATCCCAACTTTCGGCGGGTGGTTTCGGGCTTGTCAGGCCAGGTGTTGTCTGTCATGCCAGTTTTATGAGGATGTGTGGCTAGGTCAGTGTTGGGGTTGTTGGCTAGGTGTTGTAGCACCCGGGCGGGCTCTCCAGTTTGTTTGCAGCCTCTCACACTTATGCCGGGGTGGTTTTGGCGACGCTGGGTGGCATTACGGGCGGACAACCTGGCTAGTGGTCGGGTTAACCGTCCGCCCGACCCATCGGCTTCGCGCGATGGACCGAGAAACCCCTTCCGGGCTTGGCTTTGGGTTACTTTGCTGGCTCAGTTTCGCTGGGCTCGTCACCTTGGGTATCACCATGGCTGTCTTCCACACCCTTGGTGCATGTGACTTGGGCTGGGTTACTACTGCTTGTCACCTTCGACGTCATCCTGGTTGCCTTCCTCACCCTGGGTGGTGGTGTTCGGTGGCTGGGCTGTCTGCCAACCTCACCTTTGGCGGGTGGGAGTGGCTGATTTGGGACGCCCACACCACCTAGCATCATGTCTGTTACCGCGAAATCGGCAAATTCGTCCACCTGGAGTCGTCTTCCCAGGAGACCAAATTCCAGATCTCGTGGAACCCATCCACATAGATGGGGCCTTGTATGGTGAGTTTTTGCCTGTTAC